>RRZU012364784.1_pt1 | contig 13717 bp, 9 predicted proteins | sample 2165561 | NCBI WGS metagenome assembly RRZU01 (sample SAMN10456909, study PRJNA506462) | wastewater metagenome | isolation source: wastewater sludge | place: USA: Moscow, Idaho
ACACCGACAATCAACCGCAAAAGCAATATGGCATGGACGCCCTGGGGTACCTCTGGTGCTCTCACATGTCACCGCACTTTGGCAAAGAAAAAATTGCCACCTTGGAGCGCTATTTCCTGGCTGACAAAGAGACGCACGTCGAAAAACGCAATGCCTATTACACCCTGCGCGACACGGAGAAAACAGCAAGAAAAATCCTTGAAGAGTTCGGGCTAAACCCGGACACCGGACGCATCGTCAACGGCCACGTTCCGGTCAAGGTTGCCAAAGGCGAACGCCCGATCAAGGCTAACGGACGACTGATTGTGATTGACGGCGGCTTCTCCAAAGCCTACCAACGCGAAACAGGAATCGCCGGCTACACGCTGATCTCCAACTCACGCGGGCTGCTGCTAGCCGCGCATCAACCCTTCGAGTCAACGCAGAAAGCGGTTTCTGAAGAACTCGATATCGACACCGAGACGGACATCATCCACACCCATCCATTCAGGATGCGTGTGCGCGACACCGACCGTGGTCGCGAAATCCAGGAGCAGATCGATGAACTGCAGACGCTGCTACACGCTTACCGCGAAGGCTTGATCAAGGAACAGAGTCCGCTATAGCCAAACGCCATCGCTGGAAGCCAATAAATACGGGCATCTTCAGCACTATGAATAAAAAGATCCCGGCTATTGCAGGGATCTTTGTTCCACCTCAAGCAACAAGAAGGCTCCTTCACCCTGCAACCCCTACCCTACTCACAGCTCGATTGATCCCGCTTAACGAGGCACCCGCGCCAGCAGCGCCTCTTTAAGCCAGCGCCCCGCCGGCCCCAGCGGGCGGGCGCGGTGCCACTGCAGCTCCAGCGCCAATTCGTGGCTGGCGATAAAGTCGGGAGCCAGTACCACCACCTCCTTGCGCGCCAGCGGCTGATGGATCAGAAAGGCCGGAATAGCGGCCCAGCCCAGACCCTGTTTAACCAGTTCCAGCACCCCGAAATCCCCCTCGACCCACCACACCTGAGCAGAGAGCCGAAAACGCTGACGCTCTGTGCCTTCTCGCCGTCCTGTCACCATCAACTGTCGTGCCCCTTGCAAGTCAGCCTCTCGCAGCGGCTGTTTATGAGCCAGCGGATGTTCAGGAGAGACCACCAGCGGCATGCTCACCTCCCCCAGTGAGCGAGCGACGATTTCGCGCTGCGGATGCACCTTCTGGTAACTGATGCCTAGCTGGGAACGACCAGTCACCAGCAACTCTGTAACATCCTCCATCAACGGAAAGAGCAGTTCCAGCTCTACGCTCGGGTAGCGCCTGGCAAACTCCTCCAGCAGAGTGCCAAGCCAGGGCAGGTGCGAATCATCGTCAATAGCCAAGGTGAGGCGCGACTCTACCCCTGCTGCCAGCTCACCGGCAATCGCCTGCAACCGCTCGCTCTGGGCTAACAAGGTAGTCGCCTCCTGCACCATGCGCCGCCCCGCCTCTGTTAGCTGTGGATAACGGCCGGAGCGTTCGAACAGGGTGAGCGCCAGATCGATCTCCAGATTGGCGATGGCGGTGCTGACCACGGATTGCGCCTTGCCCAGCTTGCGGGCAGCAGCGGAAAACGAACCGGTTTCGGCTGCTGCCAGCAAGATTTTCAGTTGTTCCAGTGATGGCGTCATCGTATGCCCCTCCAAGCAAGCACCTTCTCATCCATCTATTTTAACGATAGATACCAACATGAACCTATCGCTAAAGATTGATAAATTAACCAGCAGTTCGTAAATAAACCTGATTGAGAGAGTGACTTATGCGTACCCGTAATGATCGCCTGCGCCATGCCATTGGCTTTGAACTCATTGGCCTGCTGATTGCAGCCCCACTGGCAAGTTGGGCCACAGGAATCCACCTCAATCACATGGGGCCGCTGGCGATCTTCTTCTCGCTGCTCGCCACCGGCTGGAATTACGTCTACAACCTCGGCGTCGACAAACTGCTGCTCAAATATCAGGGCCATACCTACAAGAGCATGTGGCAACGGGTGATACATACCCTGGGTTTCGAGGGGGGACTGCTACTGGTCGCCATGCCGGTGATGTCGCTGTGGCTTGGCATTAGCCTGTTGGAGGCGTTTGTGCTGGATCTTGGCTTCGTCGCCTTCTACTTGGCGTATGCCTTTGTCTACAACCTGAGCTATGACAAGGTCTTTCCTATCCCCCGAGTGGTTACGCAATAAGTAACACAGAAGCACGGCAACCTGCGAAGAAAAAGCCCTGCTATTGCAGGGCTCTTCGGCGATTTTTTACACAATAAGTCGCAGGTACAAATCAGAACGGGATATCGTCGTCCATATCCTCAAAGCTGGGCGCTTTTTTGACTGGCGCAGAACCCCGTTGCGCACTCGGCGCGCTTGCAGAGGGCATGCTGCCGCCGTATTCGGCTTCACCACCAGAGGATGACGCAGCGTTTTGGCGCCCGCCAAGCATCTGCATTTCGCTGGCTTCAATTTCCGTCGTATAGCGCTCCTGGCCTTCTTTGTCCTGCCATTTACGCGTACGGATACGCCCTTCGAGATACACCGACGAACCCTTTTTAAGATACTGCCCGACGATTTCGGCAAGCTTGCGATAGAACACCACGCGATGCCACTCGGTAATCTCCTTTTTCTCCCCCGTCCCCTTATCTTTCCATGATTCAGTGGTTGCCAAACGAATATTGGCCACTGCGTCGCCATTAGGCATATAGCGGGTTTCCGGATCGGCACCCAGATTGCCGACGAGAATTACTTTATTGACCGAAGCCATGTTATCTCCATGAGGGGGTATTCGAAATGCAGATTATAAAGAGTTATGCCGCTGCTTGCCGCACCCGTGCAGCAGGGAGGGCCATGCTTAACCCAACCCCAAGCCAGATCAGCGCCAGCAAAGCGCAAACAAGCCACACGGCACTCGTTCCCAAGAACTTGACCAGCAGGCCGCCGAGCAAACCGCCAAGAAACAGACCTAAGGATTGCGTCGTATTGTATACGCCAAGCGCTGCACCCTTGGCATGAGCTGGCGCAATACGGGCAATCAACGAAGGCTGTATCGCTTCAAGAACATTGAACGCGATAAAAAACAACAGCAACCAGAAAAACAGGGCATAGCGCCCATGCCCAAAAAAACCGAAGCCTAGTTGAACCGCAAGCAGGAGAACAATCGCACCGTTGAATACCAGCCTCATCTTGCCGTGCTTTTCGGCTGCAATGATCGCTGGCACCATCACCACAAAAGAGAGCAGTACCGCCGGCAAGTAAACCATCCAGTGATCGCCAACTGGCAATGCCCCACTGCTGATGAGTGCCGCCGGCACGACGATCCACATCGCTGTCTGCATCAGGTGTAAGACGAATACGCCAAAATTCATGCGCAACAGTTGCGGGTGCCCGAGCACTTCAACGAAGCTCGACCACCCCGCTTGCCGTGGAATTGCCGGCGCAGCGGGCACGTAGTTGAGCACCACGATGATCGCCAGCAACGAAAGCATTCCGGTGAGAAAGAAAATACCGGGCATGCCGATACCTGCGTACAACAGTGGCGCAGCGACCATCGATAGCGCGAAAACCAGCCCAATCGATGAGCCGATCAGCGCCATCACCTTGGTCAGATGCTGCTCACGCGTCAGATCGGCCGCCAGCGCCGTCACCGCGGCAGAAATTGCGCCAGCGCCTTGCAATGCGCGACCACCGATAATGCCGTAAATGTCGTTCGCCATTGCCGCAACAAAGCTGCCAGCAGCAAACAGCAACAGACCAAAGACAATCACCGGCTTGCGCCCGAAACGATCCGAAGCTGCGCCGTAAGCAATCTGTAGAAAGGTCTGCGTCAAGCCGTAAGCGCCCAGAGCCAGTCCAACCAAGGCCATGTCGCCACCCGACGGCAAGTGCTGGGCATACACGGAAAAAACCGGCAGGATCAGGAAAAGCCCGAGCATACGCAAGGCAAAAATACTTGCCAGACCGAGCCCGGCACGCCGCTCGCCGGACGTCATCGGATCATGAGTAGGAGATAACGTCAATTCGGCACCAAAAAAGGCTGAGAAGTTGCAACACAAGGAGGGGAGAGGAACCTGAACGGACCGGCGCGGTCGTATTCAACAAGCTATTTGCGTATATTAACAGTTTTGCTTTACCCCTCAGGCCAAGCCTCCCCATGGATGAACTAACAGAAATCAGGATTCGCGGCGCGCGCACGCACAACCTGAAAAACATCAATCTCGACCTGCCGCGCAACCGCATGATCGTCATCACCGGACTCTCCGGCTCGGGCAAATCCTCGCTCGCCTTCGATACGCTTTACGCCGAAGGCCAGCGGCGCTATGTCGAATCGCTCTCCGCCTATGCCCGGCAATTTCTGCAACGCATGGACAAGCCGGATGTCGATCTGATCGAAGGGCTCTCGCCGGCCATCTCGATCGAGCAGAAGGCAACCAGCCATAACCCGCGCTCGACCGTCGGCACGGTCACCGAGATTCATGACTACCTGCGGCTGTTGTTTGCCCGCGCCGGCACGCCGTATTGCCCGGAGCACCTGCTGCCGCTCGATTCACAGACCGTCTCGCAAATGGTCGATCACGTACTGGCGCTGCCCATCGACACCAAGCTGATGATCCTCGCGCCGGTCGTCGCCAACCGCAAGGGCGAACAACAGGAGCTCTTTGCCGAACTGCGTGCGCAAGGCTTCGCCCGTCTGCGCGTCGATGGCCAGATTTACGAGATCGATGCCCTGCCCAAACTGGCGAAGACGCATAAACATACGGTCGATGTCGTCGTCGACCGTCTCAAGATCCGTAACGACATGCGTCAGCGCCTTGCCGAATCGTTTGAAACCGCCCTGCGTCACGCCGAAGGCCGCGCCATCGCCTATGAAATGGAGAGCGGCAAAGAGCACCTCTTCTCGGCCAAATTTGCCTGCCCGATCTGTTCGTACTCGCTGCCGGAGCTGGAGCCGCGTATCTTCTCGTTCAACAACCCGATGGGCGCCTGCCAGAGCTGCGACGGTCTGGGGGTCATCCAGTTCTTCGACCCCAAGCGCATCGTCACCCAAGCCAAGCTGTCATTGTCTACGGGGGCGATTCGCGGCTGGGATCGGCGCAATCCCTTCTACTTCCAGTTGCTCACCTCGCTGGCCGAGCATTACGGCTTCGACATCGACGCCCCGTTCGAAACGCTCGCGGAGAACATTCAAAAGATCGTCCTTTACGGTTCGGGCAAGGAGATCATCCGCTTTTGCTATCTCAACGAAAAAGGCACCCGCTTTGACCGCAACCACACCTTCGAAGGCATCATCGGCAATCTGGAACGCCGCTACAAAGAGACCGATTCGGTCGCCGTACGCGAAGACCTCGCCAAACTAATCAGCAACAAGGTCTGCCCGAGTTGCCAGGGCGCAAGACTGCGCGAAGAAGCGCGCAACGTGCGCATCGGCTCCGGCGACAACGCGCTCAACCTGCACGAGATCAGCCGCCTGCCGCTCGTTCAGGCGCGCGATCACTTTCTCGCACTGGCGCTTGCCGGCAACAAGGCACAGGTCGCAGAGAAAGTTCTCAAGGAAATCACCAGCCGCCTGCAGTTTCTGATCAACGTCGGCCTCGACTACCTGTCGCTCGACCGCTCGGCCGAAACGCTCTCGGGCGGAGAAGCACAGCGCATCCGGCTGGCCTCGCAGATCGGCTCCGGACTCACCGGCGTCATGTACGTTCTCGACGAACCCTCAATCGGCCTGCACCAGCGCGACAACGCCCGCTTGCTGCAAACACTCAAGCAGCTTCGCGACATCGGCAACACGGTGATCGTCGTCGAACACGATGAAGACGCCATTCTCGGTGCAGACTATGTGGTAGATATCGGCCCCGGCGCCGGCATACACGGGGGCGAAATCGTTGCCGAAGGCACTCCTGAACAAGTCGCCAGAAATCCGGCCTCGATGACTGGCGACTATCTCTCCGGGCGTCGTTGCATCGCTGCCCCCGGAAAAATGCGCAAACCAGACCCGGCACGACAGCTCAAGCTGATTGGCGCGCGTGGCAACAACCTCAAAAACGTCACGCTGGAACTGCCGGTCGGCCTATTCACCTGCATCACCGGCGTTTCCGGCTCCGGCAAATCAACGCTGATCAACGACACGCTTTACACCGCCGCTGCGCGCCATCTCTACGGCTCAAACCAGGAACCCGCCGAGCACGACGAAATTATTGGCCTTGATCATTTCGACAAAGTCATCAACGTTGACCAATCGCCGATCGGCCGCACGCCCCGCTCCAACCCGGCAACCTACACCGGCCTGATGACGCCGATCCGCGAACTGTTTTCAGGCGTTCCGGAGTCGCGCAACCGCGGCTACGGCCCCGGCCGCTTCTCGTTCAACGTCAAGGGCGGTCGCTGTGAAGCCTGTCAGGGCGACGGCGTAATCAAAGTCGAGATGCACTTTCTGCCGGACATCTATGTTTCCTGCGATGTCTGTCACGGCAAACGCTACAACCGCGAAACCCTCGAAGTGCATTACAAAGGCAAGAACATCCACGACATCCTGCAAATGACCGTCGAAATGGCGCGCGAATTCTTCGACGCCGTACCAGTCATCGCCCGCAAACTGCAAACCCTGGTCGATGTCGGCCTCTCTTACATCACGCTCGGCCAGTCAGCCACCACCCTCTCGGGCGGCGAAGCACAGCGCGTAAAGCTGGCGCTTGAACTCTCCAAGCGAGATACCGGCAGAACGCTCTACATCCTCGACGAGCCAACGACTGGCCTGCATTTCCAGGACATTGAAATGCTGCTCAAGGTACTCCACCGTCTAGCCGATCACGGCAACACAGTGGTCGTCATTGAGCACAATCTGGATGTCATCAAAACCGCCGACTGGATCATTGATCTCGGGCCGGAAGGCGGCGACGGCGGCGGGCAAATTCTTGCTACCGGCACCCCGAAAGTAATAGCCAATACCAGAAACAGTCACACCGGCGAGTTCTTGAAACCCTTGCTGGCACGAAAAAAATAGACGCTCCAAAATTGTGATATCACTTGCTTAGGAAGCAAAAACAACATAAATTTCGCTTTCTTCACGAATTTTTTGCTCTGCCCCTTCCCAGCAAGCGAATGAAGTGCAAGAATCGCGGCGAAGTATTAATTTGACCTTCGACAACCAACAACAGGAGACACTATGAACAAGTCTGAACTCATCGACGCAATTGCTGCTCGTACCGAACTTTCCAAGGTTGCTTCCGGCAAAGCCCTGGACGCTGTCATTGAAAGCATTGTTGAAGCAGTTGCCAAAGGCGACGGCGTCAGTCTGGTTGGCTTTGGCTCCTTCAAGGCTGCTGACCGCGCTGCCCGCGAAGGCAAAAACCCGAAGACCGGCGAAAAGATCAAGATTGCCGCAACCACCGTGCCAAAATTCTCCGCTGGCGCAACCTTCAAGGCCACTGTTGCTGCCGCTAACACCAAGAAAAAGAAATAATTCACCCCCTCTGCTCGTTACAGGAAAGGCTTGTCTTGGTACAAGCCTTTTTTCTTTAGCAGCATTCAAAGCGCAGCGCCTTCCTGCGCAACAAGGACCCAATCATGAAAATTCGCAATCTCCTCGCACTATCAGCATTTGCCATCCTTCCGCTCACCGTTGCCGCCCAGTCCGTTATTAACGGCGTTAAGCTCGTTGGCCCAGGCAGGTTTGCCGGCACCGTTGAAGAAACAGCAACACTATTGGTTACCTCTGTCGATCCGGCGACACGAATCATTGGTCTCAAACGCGCCAATGGAGAACCACTGGAAGTCGTTGCCGGTCCTGAAGTCAAGAACTTAGATCAGATCAAAGTAGGTGACAATGTCGTTTCCCGCCACACGCTGGCTCTGGTTATGGAGCTCATCAAAGGCGGCAACGGCATTCGCGAACGCGTAGAAAGCAGTGACTCCGGCTCCGCCAAGCCGGGGGAAAAGCCAGAAGCCTATAGCGCAAAGAAAATCGCTTTTGTTGCCGACGTAAAAAAAGTCGACAAGAAGAAACAAGTCGTTACCTTGCTCGGCGCCACCAACAATACGGTTCTCCTGAAGATCAGGGATCCTGAGCAGCTCAAGCTAATCAAAAAGGGTGACCAGATCGAAGGCGTTTATGCCGAGGCCGTTTCAATTTCGGTCGAAACTGCTCCAGCCAAATAAGCTGTTCATGTAAATTGCAGCGCGTTTCCTCGCATCATGATTGACGAGCTTGGGCGCGCTGCGTAGAATTTGCATCATACGGGGGCGTAGCTCAGTTGGGAGAGCGATTGGTTCGCAATCAATAGGTCGGCGGTTCGATCCCGCCCGTCTCCACCAAAAAATTCAAAGGCTTGCTACGATGCAAGCCTTTTCTGTTTTTGGCTGCGCCTAGCCAGAAATTTGCCTCTCCCGCTCTGCGTCCCCGAGCATTCGCTTAAGCTATAATCGTTCGGTTTGCGCCGGAGCCATGCCGGCTTGTTGTCTGCTCCTGTGGTGGACAAGTTCAGGACTCAAGAATGACCCTACGACTCGCTTCTGCATTGATCTCGGTAATGCGCCTTGCCTGCATTGCTGCACTGCTCGCCGGTTGCGTAACCGTGACAGAGAAGCCTGATCGTACGCCGTCACCAGGCCTTGCGGGCAACGCCAGCTTGCGGATTTCCGATTACGAAGCAGAGGCAGGTACGCCTTCTCTGGCGGCCCCTGGCAGCAAGCGCCGCTCTTCGCAGAGCATTGATGGCCGCCTCCCCGCCATTGAAATCCCGGCACAGGCGCACTCCTTGCAAACCATCGACCTGACCAGCGACGTCGATGACTTGTTTGCACGCATGCGCAACGGCTTTGCCATGCCGGACATCAATAACGATCTCGTCCTTTCTCACCAGCAGTGGTATCTGAACCACCCCGAACACCTGCGCCGCGTCGTTGAACGGAGCAGCCTGTACATGCACCACATCGTTGAAGAGCTCGACAAACGGGGCATGCCGATGGAACTCGCGCTATTGCCAATGGTGGAAAGCGCCTTCAATCCAATGGCCTATTCGCGCGCCAAGGCTTCCGGCCTCTGGCAGTTCATCCCCTCCACCGGCAAACGCTATAACCTGAACCAGAACTGGTGGAAGGACGAACGGCGTGACATTGTGGCTTCAACTGCGGCGGCGCTCGACTATCTGCAAACGATCTACGACCTGCACGGCGACTGGCACTTGGCGCTGGCCTCGTACAACTGGGGGGAAGGCTCTGTTGGACGGGCGCTCAACAAGAACCGGGCGCTTGGCCTGCCAGGAGACTATCTGAGCCTGACCATGCCCGGCGAGACCAAAAACTACGTACCCAAGCTACAAGCCTTGAAAAACATTTTCAGCGACCCGGCGCTCGTGACCGAACTGAATTTGTCGCCGATTCCCAACCGTCCCTATTTCAGTACGGTTTCCAAAACTTCCAGTATCGACGTCAATGTCGCTGCCAAGCTGGCAGAAATGCCCGTCAAGGAATTCGTGGCACTCAACCCGGCGCACAACCGACCGGTCATTCAAGCTGAAAGCCCGATCATCATCCCCGCCGAAAAGCTCGAGACCTTCATGAGCAATCTCGAAGCGCATGAAAGCAGTAACAAACCCTTGTCGTACTGGCAGTCCTACACCCTGCGCCCCGGCGACAAGCTGGAGAAGGTTGCCCCGCGTTTTGGCATGTCCGTTGCCAACCTCAAGGCGGTCAATGGCATTCAGGGAAAAATCAAGGTCGGCCCTGGAACGACCCTGCTCGTCGCCGGGCAGGAAGGTGGCGACGGGCCAGATATGGCCAGCACGCCCGAGCCGCCCCGCCTGCCAGCCGCCGACCCGGAACCCGCCGCCAAATCAAAATCGACTGAATCGCACACCGTACGCAAAGGCGAAACGCTGCCGAGCATCGCCAAGCACTATGGAATGAGCGTTGCCGAACTCAAACGCATCAACAAGTTGCGCTCGGATAAAGTTACCACCGGCACCCGCCTGACTGTGAATCAAGAAAGCAAAACGGCGGAGAAAAAAGAGAGCAAGGCCGAAAAACTCGCCGAAGTGGGCAAGAAACCGGACACCGGCAAGAACAAAGCAGATAAAAAAGCCGAGGACAAGGCGGGCAGCAAAGCCAAAGGCAACAACGGCAGCACCCGCTACGTCGTGCGCAAAGGCGACACCATCTACTCAATCGCCCGCCAGTTCAACGTCGACAAAGACGAGCTGCTACGTTGGAACAAGCTTTCTTCCAACGCCATCAAGCCAGGCAAGACGCTGACGATTCAGTAGTCCCCCCCAGAATCACACCCAATGGCAGCACACGGAATGGGTTGTCGTCACGCAGCTCGTTTCCGGATAGATTTCACGGCATTTCTGGCTGGCCTGCGGACAGCGCGGGTGGAAGTGGCAGCCGCTCGGCGGCTTGGCCGGTGACGGCGTCTCACCCACCAGTCGAACAAAATCCGGTTGCGCATCAAGACGCGGGCTCGGTACGGCGGAAAGCAAGGCCTTGGTATAAGGATGCGAAGGCGAACGCAACACCTCGTCGACCGTTCCCCGCTCGACGATGCGCCCGAGATACATCACCGCCACGTCCTGCGCCAGATAATCGACAACGGCAAAGTTGTGCGTGATGAAAAGATAAGCCAGCCCAAGATCGTCCTGCAGCGCCTTGAGCAGGTTGAGAATCTGCGCCTGCACCGACACGTCGAGCGCCGAAGTCGGCTCGTCGCAGACGATCAACTCCGGCTGCACAGCGAGCGCACGGGCAATGGCAATGCGCTGCCGTTGCCCGCCCGAGAACTCATGCGGATAACGCTCTGCGGCCGCCGCATCAAGCCCGACCTGTTGCAACAAAGCCGCAATGGCCGCCGCTTTATCTGCGGATGACACTGACACGCCCAGCGCGCTCATCCCCTCGCCGATGATCTCGCCAACCGAAAGGCGCGGATTAAGCGAAGCAAAGGGGTCCTGAAAGATCATTTGCAGGCGACGACGCAGCGGTCGCAATTGGCCGCGCGAAAGAACGCTCAATTCGCGCCCTTCAAGCTGCACTTCGCCGCTGGTCGGCTTGATCAGTTGCAAGATGGCCTTGCCAACCGTGGTCTTGCCGCAACCGGATTCGCCAACCAGCGCCAGCGTGCGGCCGCGCAGCAGTTTGAACGCCACGCCATCGACCGCTTTGACATGCCCCACCGTGCGTTGCAGGATGCCGCGCCGGATCGGGAAATGCACGCGCAAGTCCTTGACGACGAGCAATGCGGTATCGGGCGGCGTAACAACGGGGGCTGCGACGTTGCTCTTCAGCATACTAGCGACCGCCCGCCCCGGCTCGACCAGCAGATGGCAGCGCACGCGATGATCTTCTCCCGCGTCATACCACGCGGGTTCTTCATCACGGCAGCGCGACCAGGCGTGCGAGCAACGTTCGGCAAAGCGGCAGCCGCCCGGCATGGCAGACAGCGCGGGAACCTGTCCGGCGATGGTTTCCAACTGAGCGCGACGCCGCGCCGGGTCGGGCAAGGCGGCAAACAGCTTTTGCGTGTACGGATGGCGCGGTGACGTAAAAAAGACCTGCCTCGGAGCTTCTTCAACGATCTGGCCGGCATACATCACACCGACCCGCTGTGCCATCTGCGCCACGACGCCCAGATCGTGCGTGATCAGCAACATGCCCATGCCGCGCTCGACCTGCAGACGGCGCAAGAGGTCGAGAATCTGCGCCTGAATCGTCACATCCAGCGCCGTCGTCGGTTCATCGGCAATCAACAGGCGCGGATTGGCCGCGAGCGCAATGGCAATCATCACCCGCTGTTTCATGCCACCAGAGAGCTGGAAGGGGTACTCGTCCAGCCGACGCGCCGCATCGGCAATGCCCACGGCACTGAGCAGTTCCAGCGCCCGCTCACGCGCTGCCGCGCCGCGCAGACCCAGATGGCGTTCGAGCACCTCGCCGATCTGCCGCCCGTTGGTCAGCACCGGGTTAAGGCTCGTTGCCGGTTCCTGAAAAATCATCGCCATGCCGCTGCCGCGCACCGAGCGCATTTCGGCTTCCGGCAGTTGCAGCAAATCGCGCCCGTCGAAACACACCTCACCGCCAAGAATGCGCCCCGCCGCCGGCAGCAGGCGCAACAACGACAAGGCCGTCGCCGATTTGCCGCAGCCCGATTCGCCGAGCAGCGCCAGCGTTTCCCCGGCACGCAGATCGAAATCCACGCCATCGACCGCCGCCAGCACCCGCCCCCCGGCCAAAAAACCAGCACGCAGGTCACGAACGGAAAGCAAAGGCATGTTATTCATCCTTCCAGGGCCATTGCACGAACAGCATGAACCCACCACAGAGACGCGGAGGCACAGAGATTGCGCAGAGAAAAGCTATTTTTCTTGCGCCGCAGACTGGTTTCGCTACTGCTAGATTTGATTCTCAACGGTTTCCTCTGTGTTTTCTCTGCGTCTCTGTGCCTCTGTGGTGGATTTTGACTATTCATGCGATCACCCCTCACCCTGCTCTCGGATCAAACGCATCGCGCATCGCATCGGCCAGAAGGTTGGCCGCCAGCACCAGCGTAAACATGAAAACGAAGGCCGCCGCCAGCGACCACCAGACCATCGGCTCGCGCGCCATTTCCAGACGCGCGTTGTTGATCATCGTGCCGAAGCTGATCATCGTCGGATCGACGCCGATGCCGACGTAGGACAACACCGCCTCGGCCAGCACCAAGCCGGAGAAATCCATCACCAGCGCGATGATCACGATGTGCATCAGGTTGGGCAGGATGTGGCGCAGCAGGATGCGCCCGTCGGCGACGCCGAAGGCCTGCGCTGCCTGGATGTATTCGAGCTCGCGCAGTTTCAGCGTCTCGCCGCGCAGCAGGCGGCACAGGCTGGTCCAGCTGGTCAGCCCAAGGATGAAACAGAGCGCCAGCAGGCGCATATCGGCGCGCTCGGCGGCGGTGGCGAACCACTGCGGGTGGGTGTCGATGATCACCTGTATCATCAGCACCGCAGCGGCAATCAGCAGCACGCCGGGAATCGAACTCAGCGTCGTATACAGGTACTGGATCACGTCATCGACCCAGCCGCGGAAGTAGCCGGCGAGGATGCCCAGCCCGATCGCCAGCGGTAGCGTCACCAACGTCGTCACCAGCCCGATCACCAGGGCCGTGCGCACGCTCTTGAGGATCTGGTAGAACACGTCCTGCCCGACCTTGTCGGTGCCGAACACGTGGTAATCGACGCACAGCGCGAACACCGGCAGCAAGGCCAGCAAAAGAACACCGAGCATGATCAGCACGGCATTCCAGGCAAACTTGGTCTCGCCCTTCCACACATCGCGCCAGGCTTGGCTCACCGTGCAGGCGTGGCGACGTGACAGAAAAAACGCGGCTCCCAGTGCTAGCGTACCGAGCATGCCCAAGGCCAGCACCCCGGCGATCAGCGCCCGGTTCAGGACGTCGCCATCGCGCTTCGCATCGTCCTCACCCAGGTCCTCGCCCAGATGCGCGCCGCCGAATTTCAGGCGCGGAAAGTCGCGTGTGGTCTGCACGTGCCCATCGGCGCCGCGCACTTCAATCGATTCCTTCGCATAGGCGCGCGTTGCCAACGGGCTGGAATAGGTTTTCTCGTTGCGGGTGCGTAACGGTTCGGCGAGCGCGTCGAGCACGGACAGCACCTCGATGGCATAAACCACCGGCTGACCGGGATCGGAATTTTCCAGTTGCGGCCGGTAGTGCAGCGAATCGAGCAGCCC
>RRZU012749169.1_pt1 | contig 13716 bp, 11 predicted proteins | sample 2165561 | NCBI WGS metagenome assembly RRZU01 (sample SAMN10456909, study PRJNA506462) | wastewater metagenome | isolation source: wastewater sludge | place: USA: Moscow, Idaho
CGCCGTCAGCCGCGCGCTGATGACCCAGCCCAGCCTGCTGATGCTGGACGAACCCACCGCCGGCGTCAGCCCCATCGTCATGGACGAGCTTTTCGACCGCATCATCGAGGTGGCGCGCACCGGCATCTCGATCCTGATGGTCGAACAGAACGCCCGCCAGGCGCTTGAGATCGCCGATATCGGCTATGTCCTCGTGCAGGGCGCCAACGCATATACCGACACCGGCCCGGCGCTGCTTGCCGATCCCGAGGTCCGCCGCACCTTCCTTGGGGGCTAAGATGGATATTCTGAACGCCCTGATAACACTGCTGAACTTCGTGGTGATCCCCGGCGCCGCCTATGGCGCGCAACTGGCGCTGGGGGCGCTGGGGGTGACGCTGATCTATGGCATCCTGCGCTTTTCCAACTTTGCCCATGGCGACACCATGGCCATCGGCACCGCCTTCGTCATTCTGGTGACCTGGGGATTGCAGGCCATCGGCATCAGCCTGTGGCCGCTGCCCACCGCGCTGCTGGCGCTGCCGGTCGGCATCGCGCTGACCGCGGTTCTGGTGCTGTGCACGGATCGCGCGGTCTATCGCTTTTACCGCGTCAAGCGCTCGGCGCCGATCATTCTGGTCATGGCCTCGGTCGGGGTCATGTTCATCACCAACGGCCTGACCCGCCTGATCATCGGCGTGGACGAGATCCGCTTCGACGACGGCGCGCGGTTCCTGATCTCGGTGCAGGACTTCAAGGCCTGGACCGGGCTGGCCGAGGGGCTGTCGCTGCGTGTCAGCCAGGCGCTGACGCTGGTGGTGACGGCGTTGTGCTGCTGGGCGCTGTTCCGGTTCCTGAACCGCTCGCGCGAGGGCAAGGCGATGCGCGCCTATTCCGACAACGAGGATCTGGCGCTGCTGTCCGGCATCGATCCCGAACGCGTGGTGCGCCTGACCTGGATCATCGCGACGGCGCTGGCGGTGATCGCCGGCACGCTTTACGGTCTGGATAAAAGCTTCAAGGCCTTCAACTACTTCCAGATCCTGCTGCCGATCTTCGCCGCGGCCATCGTCGGCGGGCTTGGCAATCCGCTGGGCGCGGTCGCGGGCGGCTTCATCGTCGCCTTTTCCGAGGTGGCGGTCACCTATCCCTGGAAGAAAGTGGCGAACTACCTTGGCTTTCAGCCCGAGGGGCTGCTTCAGCTTCTGTCCACCGAATACAAGTTCGCGGTCAGCTTCGTCATCCTGATCGTGGTCCTGCTGTTCCGGCCGACCGGCCTGTTCCGCGGCAAATCCGTCTGAGGGGGCCAATCATGTCCAATACCCGTCAAGCCGAGACGACAAGCCGCTGGCGCGCGCCGATCCTGTTCCTGATCCTTGCGGCGCTGTTCTTTGCCGAGGGCACCTTCCGCAATGCGCTGTTCTCGGGAAGCTGGAACACGTCGCTGGCCATCCTGAACATGGGGCTGATCTCGGCGGTCATGGCGCTTGGCGTGAACATGCAATGGGGTTACGCGGGCCTGTTCAATGCCGGCGTCGTGGGCTTTCTGGCGCTGGGGGGGCTGGCGCCGGTGCTGATCTCCAGTGCGCCGGTGCCGGGCGCATGGTCGGCGGGCGTGCCGCAGGTGCTGCTGGCGCTGCTCATCGGTCTTGGCACGCTGGGGCTTTCCGCGCAGGTCTGGCGCAAGCTGTCGGGGCCGGTCCGGGTGCCGGCGCTGATCGCCGTGCTGGTGATCGGCTTCGTCGTCTATCGCTATATCTTCGACCCCGCCGTGATCGCGATCGAGGCCAACAACTCGGCCTCGGCCGGCAATATCGGCGGCCTTGGCCTGCCGGTGCTGCTGTCCTGGCCGGTGGGGGCGCTGTTTGCCGCCGCCGCCGCCTGGGGCGTGGGCAAGGTGGCGCTGGGGCTGCGCTCGGACTATCTGGCCATCGCTACGCTGGGCATCGGCGAGATCATCGTCGCCGTGATGCGCAACGAGGAATGGCTGGCACGCGGCGTGAAGAACGTCTCGGGCATTCCGCGCCCGGTCCCTTATGAGCTGGACCTGCAGGCCGATCCGGGCTTTATCGCCCGCGCCGCCGAATGGGGCATGGACCCGGCGACCGCCTCGGCGATCTGGGTGAAGCTGCTTTATGCGGCGCTGTTCACCGCCGTGCTGCTGCTGTTGATCCTGATGTCGGAACTGGCGCTGAAATCGCCCTGGGGCCGGATGATGCGCGCCATCCGCGACAATGAGACCGCCGCCGAGGCGATGGGCAAGAACGTCACCCGCCGGCATCTGCAGATCTTTGTCATCGGCAGCGCCGTGATCGGCCTTGCCGGTGCGATGATGGTGACGCTGGACGGGCTTTTGTCCCCCAACAGCTTCAACCCGCTGCGCTATACCTTCCTGATCTGGGTCATGGTGATCGTCGGCGGCTCGGGCAACAACTGGGGGGCCGTGCTGGGCGCGATCCTGATCTGGTTTTTGTGGATCAAGGCCGAAGTCTGGGGGCCGGAGCTGATGCGTCTGGTCACCGCGCCCCTGCCCGATGGCGCGCTGCGCGAGCATCTGCTGGGCAGCGCACCGCATATGCGCTTTATCGCGCTGGGGCTGGTGCTGCTGCTGGTGCTGCGCTTTGCGCCGCGGGGGCTGGTGCCGGAAAGGTAGATGCCTGCGGGCAGGTTCGTGGGGCTCTGCCCCACACCCCGGGATATTTGGACATGAAAGAAAGGGGCCGCGCTGGCCCCTTTTTTCTATGTCGTGGTGAGGGTGATCGGGGTCAGGTCGCCTTGTGCAAAGCGGCGCAGCACCTGCGGGTAAAGCCGGTGTTCCTGCGCGAGGACGCGGGCAGCCAGCGTTTCGGCGCTGTCGCCGGGCAGGACGGGCACCCGCGCCTGACCGAGGATCGGGCCCGCGTCAAGTTCGGGCGTGACGAGGTGGACCGAGGCGCCGGCCTCGGTGTCGCCGGCGTCGAGGGCGCGTTGATGCGTGTGCAGGCCCGGGTATTTCGGCAAGAGCGAGGGATGGATGTTCAGCATCCTGCCTGCGAATTTCTGGACGAAGCCCGGCGTCAGGATGCGCATGAAGCCGGCGAGACAGAGGATGTCGGGTTCGGCGGCCAGGAGAGGTTCGAGAAGGGCGGCCTCGAATGCGGCGCGGTCGCCCTTGTAGGCGCGGTGGTCGACAGCGAAGGTCGCGACGCCCATATCGGCGGCCCTGGCAAGGCCCGCCGCCTGCGGGTCGTTCGCGCCGACGATGACCGCGCGTGCCGGATGGTCGCCCGTCATCGAGGCGACCAGCTTTACCATGTTCGAGCCGCCGCCCGAGATCAGCAGCGCGACGCGTTTCACCGCAGCCGGCCAGAGTAGCGCACGCCCTCGCCCGGGGTCACTAGGCCGAGGCGGATGACGGTTTCGCCCTGGGACGTGAGCAGCGTCTCGATTTCGGCGGCGCGGTCGGCGGCGACGGCAAGGATCATGCCGATGCCCGAGTTGAAGGTCTTGAGCATCTCGGCCTCGGCGACATTGCCGGCCTCGGCCAGCCAGTCGAAGACCGGCGGCAGGCTGTAGCTGTCAAGGTCGATATCGGCGCCAAGCCCCTTGGGCAGGACGCGCGGCAGGTTCTCGGTGATGCCGCCGCCGGTGATATGGGCCGCTGCATGGACGCCGCCTTCGCGGATCGCCGCCAGCACCGGCTTGACGTAAAGCCGCGTCGGCACCAGGAGCGCCTGCCCCAGCGTGCCGGTCCCGAAGGGCGAGGGCGACTGCCAGTCCAGCCCGGCATGTTCGGCGACCTTGCGCACCAGCGAGAAGCCGTTGGAATGAACGCCATCCGAGGCGAGGCCCAGCAGCACGTCGCCATCGGCAACGCCTGCGGGCAGCGCCGCGCCGCGCTCCATCGCGCCGACCGCGAAGCCGGCAAGGTCGAAATCGCCCTTGGCATACATGCCGGGCATTTCCGCCGTCTCGCCGCCGATCAGGGCGCAGCCGGAACGGCGGCAGCCCTCGGCGATGCTGTTGATGACGCGGGCGGCCTCGTCCACCGACAGCTTGCCGGTGGCGAAGTAGTCAAGGAAGAACAGCGGCTCGGCACCCTGGCAGACCAGATCGTTGACGCACATGGCGACAAGGTCGATGCCCAGCCCGTCCAGTTCGCCCGTGTCGATGCCGATGCGCAGCTTGGTGCCGACGCCATCGGTCGCGGCGACCAGCACCGGGTCCTGATAGCCCGCCGCGCGCGGATCGAACAGCGCGCCGAAACCGCCCAGGCCATCCATCACGCCCGAACGCTGGGTCGCGGCGGCGGCGGGCTTGATCCGCTCGACCAGCGCATTGCCTGCGTCGATATCCACTCCGGCCTCGGCATAGGACAGGCCGCTTTTGCGCTCGGTCATCTTTCTGGGCTCCGATCTGTTTGGCGACCCGATAACGCAGGCGCGGCGGACAGGCAATGATCCGCAGCGCCTCTGCGGGCGCTAATGATCGATATCCCACGGCATCCGGGGATCGACGCGGGGCGGAGGCCCCCAGCCGCTGCGCCTTGCCTGCGCCGCGCCGATGACCTCGGCCCGGGTCCGCAGCGGCGGTTGGCCTGCCGCCTGCCGTTGCACCTGCGTGGCAGCAAGCCAGCGGGTCAGCGCCGGGGCGGCGATGCTGGTGCCGTTGATGATCTGCAGCGCGCAGGCGGTCATCCCGGGTGCCAGCACGCCGCGGCGCGCATCGCCGCGATCGCCGGTCGCCACCAGATCCCCCGCCGAACCATCCGCCAGAAGCGAGCTATAGGACGAATAGCGCGTGGGGTTTTCCCCGGGCGGCCCCAGCGCCGCGCCGCAGCGCAACTGCCAGTCGCCCCAGGCATAGGCATTGTTGGTGCCGTCGCGACGGATCATCGAGGTCGGCGGCACCGGGTCGGGACCCGGCCATCGCCCATCGGGCAGAAACGGCCGGTAGGCCGGATCGGCCAGAAAGGTCTGGCGCCCGGCCGGAGGAAAGCCCGGCAGCCGGTCGTCGCGCTGGACGATGACGGCGCAAGCCTCGTCCCTGGTTGGCGTATCCACCAGCTCGACCCGCCATTGGCCGACCGGCACGGCGCTGGCGTCGGTCTCCGTGCTGAAGCTTGGCGGCACGACAACGCTCAGGACCTGCCGCTTTCCCTTGGCGCCCTCGGCCCAGGGTTGCAGGATCAGCCGCGCGACCTCCCTCCCGCGGTCGCGGACGACGGCGACCTGCGCCTTGTGGCCCACCTGTGTGAAGCTGCTGGTCACCGAGCGGCCGTCGGGTTGGGTCAGCCTGACCTGAAGCGGTTTCTGCCCCGAGCCGGGGCCAAGTCCGCTCCAGATTTCGACCCAGCTTATGGTGCGGTCGTCGGGCAGGATCTGCCAGCCGATGCCCTGCCCCGCCCGCATCACCGCATTCACCCGGTCCTGCCGCGAATTGCCGGTCGCCAGCACGAAATGCACCTGCTCCAGCCCCTCGGGCGGGTCTTCGGACAGCGCGTCCTGCATCTGCTCGACCCAGGATGAGCCGTCGCGCGCCCCCGCCGTCACCCCCAGCGAGATATTGACCACCAGCGTCGGCCGGACCGCCTTGCCTGCCCGATCCGAAAGGTGGCGGGCAAGTTCGCGCGCCTCGGCGATGATATAGCAGGTCGCGGCCTGGATCAGCAGCGGCGTCACCGCGCCCGAGGTCTGCGCAAGCGCCCAGTCCGGCAGGCAGACGCCGATTACCGGATGCGCCTTTCCGCGCGGGTCGTCCGGATCGAACCCGGCGGCGGTTCCGGTCACGGCGGCGCCGTGGCTGTATTGCTGCATATAGCGCCGGCCCGAGCGTTTCGCCGGATCGATCAGTCCCAGATAGCGATAGAGTTCCTGGTCGCTGCGCGTCACCGGGCCGCCGTCCAGCCCGCGCAGATAGTCGATTTCGGCGCCGCTGAGATGCTGGCCGAAGGGGATCCAGTCCTGGCGCCGCACCACCGGGCAATCCATGATCCAGACCCCCGCGATCCGCGTATGCCCGGTGGCGCCCGTCAGCAGGTAATGCGCGAAAGGAATGGCGTGATCGATCACGCCGACGATGCAGACCGGCGCATCGCCCGACAGTTCCACATTCGTCGACAGGGGGCCGTGAACCTCGCCCAGATCGCGGTCGTCCAGGATATCGGACGGCGCGAAGGCGCCAAGGTTGTCGATGAACTCGCCATAGGCGTCGAGGGTTTTTTGCATGATCATCACGAGAACGCCTTCTGCTTGAGCGCCTCGAACGCAGCGCGCCGGGCGGCGATTTCCGCTTTGGTCAGGCCCGCAGCCGCCCAGCTGTGACCTTCGGGCGGATGCAGCGTGTAATAGACGGCCGCCGAGCCGTTCCTGTTCAGCGGGTCGTTGTCGGCGACCGCCAGCGTCTCCAGCGTCAGGGGCGCCAGCGGTTCCGGCTTTTCGCCGGTATCCGTGGGATCGGGGGTCAACTCCATCTTTCGCTCCATTCCTTGCGGGCCATGTCCCAGATGCCGCCGACCACCACCGAGGCGTCGTCCTTGACCGGGGCGCCGATCTCCAGACACGGGTCGCCCGCCAGCACCTCGCATAGCCGCGCCAGATAAAAGTCGCGGCTTCCGCCCGGGGCCTTGTCGCCCCATTTTCCGGCAATGAAGTCCAGGCTGGGGCAGCCGTCTGGCATCATCCCGGCCCTGACCGCCATCCAGCGCGCCAGCGTGATCCCCAGCAGCGCGCCCGCCGCGCTGTCCGAGGGGAAATGCACCCCGGCCACCGTGCGGTTCGCGGCAATGCGCGCCGCCATGCGGAAAAGCTGGCTGTCCGGGCGGACCGTGCCCGGCTCTGCCTCATCCTCGCGCTGGATCAGGGTCAGCAGCATCGCCAGCGCAAAGGCCTGCGTGGCGTGGCCGCTGGGATAGCTGGCATGGAGCGGCGTGGGGATCATCGGCTGGACCTGATCGCTCAGCATGTTGGGACGCGGGGCGTCGAAGATCAGCTTGATGCGCTGCACCACCGCCGTCGACAGATCCATCGCCAGCGCCATGAGATAATGCAGCATCCGTGCCCGGCCCGGCTCGATCGGCAGGATGGGCGTGAAGAACGACACGATGTCGTCGCTTTGCACGGTGACCTCGGCCAACCGTTCGGGGCGCAGCGTGGCATAGCCCATGACCAGTTGCAGTTCCTCGGCGAAATCGGCGTCGCTGGGCAGGGTCAGCCGGTAAAGCTCGGTATCGCCACTTGGAACGCGGGCCATGACCGAGACCTTGGGCAAGGGATCGTCCTTCGGCTGCGGCACCACGGTCAGACTGTCGAGCATTTCCGACAGCAGGATCGATTGCGCGAATTCGTATTCGATGCGTTTCAGCCGCTCGGCCGGGGTGATATTCACGCGCTTCGGGGTCGCGGCAACGGGCGGCCCGGCATCGATGATCCCCTCACGCGCGATGTTCAGGGCTTCGGCAAGCAGGGCAGAATCGACCTCGACGGCGGCACCAGTGGCGTTATGGGCATTATGCGCGTTATGTGCATTGTGCGCGTTATGTGCGTTGTTCAGTGACACTTTCTACGATCCTCCGTCATGATTGTTACGGTTGTACCAAGTTAGTAAGTGTTATTATTCGTTTAGAACTGCACTCTCAGGCGAATCGCAATGCCCGCCACTTTAAGTCTGATGGGTTCCGTGCGACTGCGCGGGGCTGTCGGTGACGATTTGACTCCGCGCAGCCAGAAGGCGCGCGGTGCCTTGGCATTGCTGGGAACGGCGCCGGACCTGCGGCTCAGCCGTGCCCGCATGCAGGACCTGTTGTGGAGCGAGCGCAGCAAGCAGCAGGGCTCGGACAGCCTGCGCCAGATGCTGCGCGAGCTGCGCGGCGCCATGGGCGAGGAAAAGCATATCCTGCTGACCGGCGTCGGCTGGATCGGGCTTGACCCCGAACGCATGCGCATCGACCTGACGCCGGTCTATGACGCCGGCGGTGTCCCGATCGAATTCGCCGCCGATATCGACATTCCCGACCCGGAATTCGAATCCTGGCTGCGCGACATGCGGCTGCGCCTGACGCCCGAGGACGATGGCCCGACCGCGCGGCAGCGGACCGGCGGGACCAGCGGGAACGGCATGGCAGGCAATTCGATCACCGCCGCGCTGGCCGGTGCGGCCGAGCGCGGCGAGGCCGGCTATGTCGTGGCGCTGGCGCCGGTCGAAAGCAACGATTCCCGCGCCCATGTCATCGGCGAGATGGTCGTGAACGAAGCCGCCGCCCGCGCCTGCGAGATGATCCCGGCGCGGCTGGCCGATGACATCGCCTCGTGGGCGCCGGCGGCGGGCACGCAGATCGGCGCCATCTGCTATTCGGCGGGGGTCGATTGTTCGCTGATGGTGGTGATGCGCGACATCCCTACCGGCCAGCGCGACTGGACGCGCCGCTTCACCATCCGCGCTGCGGACGAAACCGCGACCATGCGCCATGCGGTCGCGCAGATCACCGTGGCGCTTCTGGACCGGGCGCGGCGCACCGCCTCGCCCAACTGGATGACCTTCCCGATCTGGGACGTCTTCAGCTATTCGCGCGACCGGCTTGAAAATGCCGACCGCGTGCTGGCGCTGATGCCCGCAGGCCCGCAGATGGCGGTCAGCCTGGCGCTGCGGTCCTACCTGCGCAACACGCTGATCATCGAGCGGCTGGTCGACGACCCCAAGGCCTGCTCGGACGAGGCCGACGAATTCTGCACCCGCTCGCGCGAGCTGGCGCCGACCAACCCGGTGGTGCTGGCGGTGGCCTCGCTGACCGCGTCCTGGCGGCGCGATGCGGTGGGGGCATTGGAACTGGCGCAGGCCGCCTGCCGCGCCGATCCCGACAACGAACTGGCCTGCCACGCGCTGTCGCAGGCGCTGACCGATTGCGGCCGCGATGCCGAGGCGCTTGAGGCCAATGAGCGCGGCTTCCGCGGCGCGCTGGCCGAACTGGGGCCGGCCTGCTGGCTGATGCGCCGCTCGGTCGTGCAGGTGCGGCTGGGGCGCTTTGGCGATGCCGAGAACTCGGCCGCTGCGGCCTTCGCCTTTGCCTCGGACAACCGGCCGTCGCTGCGGTTCCTGGCGGCGCTGCGCTATCACCGGGGCGATCTGTCGGGCACCTCGGACGCGCTGCGCCACCTGCGCCAGATCGAACCGGATTTCAGCCTCGACCTGATGGCGACGCCCGAATACCCGGTCTCGACCCTGCGCATGGCGGGGCTGATGGGGCTGACGAAATCCGGGCTGTGACGGCGGGCCGGTCGTGGTCATGGCGTCACCAGCACGTCGAATGAGATCGGCTCGTCCCCCTCGCCGCGCTCGACGATCATCCGCGCCCTGCCCGGCGCCACGGCGTCAAAGGCCAGCACATAGACCGCGCCCTGTGCCACGCATGGCAGGTTCGAGCCCGACAGGATCGGCGCCCCCTCGACCCGCGCCTGCCGCTGGCGCGGGGTGATGGCGTCGCCGGGGCTGCGCAGATGCATCTCAAGCCGGTCGCCGCAACGCAGCGCCACCGGGTCGGTCATGTGATCCTCGTCCAGGATGCGGGTCGAGGGGCCCTGCCGCGCCGGAAAGCGCAAGGGCGGCGCGCCGATGGCCAGCGCGCGCTGCATCGCATCCAGCCACGCGCCATGCAGCCGTGCATCCGTCAGGTCGGCGCCATCAAGCCGGGTGCCGGTCAGGTCGGCGCGCTCAAGCTGGGCGCCGCGCAGATCGGCGCCGGCAAGGTCGGCCAGCCCAAGGCTGGCGCCGACCATGTTGGCGCCGTGAAAATTCGCGCCCCTCGCCTTGGCCGACCACAGGCTTGCCCCGGAAAGCTGGGCGCCCGACAGGTCGGTGCCGCGAAGATCCGCATATGAGAAATCGGCACCCACCAGCGTCAGGCCGCCAAGGTCCAGCCCCGCAAGATCGGCCCCCGCCATTTCGACGCGTCCGCTGGTCGCAATCCGGCGCAGGATGTCATCGCGGGTGAATTGTGCCATGTCCACCTCTTGTCTTTTTATCTTTGCTCCGGCCCCCGACCGGTAAAAATGAATGCCCGGAAGCGGCTGCCTCCGCCTCCGGGCTACCGGATCAGTCTCCCAGGTTTGACTGCATCCAGTATCTCTTGCGAAAGCCGCGCGCGCATTCGATCTCGATGCCTTCGCGCGCGACGATCCGCGCCGTATTGCTGCGGATGCCGTAGCCGACCTCGGTCGTGCCCGGCAGCGTGGTCAGGTGCAGCGGCGCCGCACCGCGCGCGGCAAGGTCGCGCATCAGCCGCGCCGAATGGCGGGCCAGCGATTGCGCGGTGCCGGGCGCCTCGGGGGCGCAGGTCGGAGCGAACCCCTCGGGCACGGGCGGATCGTCCGAGCCGCTGGCGGGATAGGTGCGCGCGGGCAGCAGCTCGGCCACCTGGCGCAGCGTGGATTCGATGCGCAGCACGGTCCCGTCGGGGCGCATGGCCAGCCGCAGGGTGCCCGCGCCGGGCGTCAGGATCGGCACATCGCCGATCGACTGGCGGAACTGGACGATGATCTCATCCAGCATCTCGACCGGCGGCTCGGCCGCCATGTGCAGGCATTGCGTGGCCGACAGCGCCAGCGAGATGCGGACGAAGATCAGCTCCGATCCGGGCGGCACGAAGCCAAAGCGGCGCAGGGCGCTGCGCGCGCGATTGACGATAGCGCGGCGCTGGATCGGAACGCGGCTGCGCTCGCGCTCGCCGGGTTCGGTGACGGCCAGCTCCAGCAGGATATGGCCGTCGGCGCGGCGCAGGAAACGCGCGGTCCCGTTCGAGACCGACATGCGCCCCTGCTCGTCGCGCGGCACCAGCCGCGAGGAAATGCTCAGCGCCGCCAGCACGCGCTCGGCCAGTGCGGTATCCTCGATCACCGGCACCAGACGCGCGGCGCGCAATTCGGACGGCGGCGCAGACAGCACGATATCGCGCCGATGCGCCGCCAGCGGCGCGTGCCAGCGCCAGGCCCACCACGAACCCTTGGCGCGCGCGGCGTCAAAGCGACGTTCACCAAACAGCGTCGCCAGCGCCTCTTCCCGGGTTGCGCCGCAGGCGGCCACGACCGGATTCTGATCATGGGCGACGTCCCAGGCGCCGTCCAGCCAGGCCTGGGAAAACGACTTCCCCATCCGCCAATGGCGCCAGAAATTCGCGCCATAGGCGCCCGAATCCCAGCAGACGGAATCAAAGCCGAACATCATGCGCAGCCCGGCATTGCTGCGGGCCCAGCTGCGCAAGGGATTGCGCCCGTCAGAGACGCAAAGCGATTCACTCGTCGACCAGAACAGATAACGCAGCCTGTCGGCGCCCAGCCACATGCGGTTGCCGTCAAGACAGCCATCCACACCCGTCCACAGCGCGCCCATCGGCAGGCGAAAGTTTCCCGCCCCGTCCATGCGGCCATGGCCGGCATGATAGAAGACGCGCACCGCGTCGATATTGCGCCCGGCGGCGGCCGGCAGGCGGGAATCGTAGAACCAGGATTTCACCGCGGCATCGCGGCGCCAGTAATCGGGCGCAGCAAAGCTGTCGACCGCATCCAGAAAGCCGCCCGCATCGCGATGCGCGGCGTGAAGCGCGCCGGCGGCGCGATAGGTCTCGATGCTGCATGCACCATAAAGCTGGGTCGAAGGTTTGCCGGCATCCAGCATCCCGGTTTCCACCCCGGCAGCGGGATCGCCCGCCATATGTTCGGGCCAGTTCAGCCCCAGAGCACCTTGCTCAAAACTCTCTAAACTACCGACAAGATCGTCCATTTACCGGCTCCTGCGTGGCTCTCCACGATCCCTTCGGGGGGATCGGTATTGTTGTTGCCCCACGCTAGACCACCGCCCGTGAATGAGACGTGAATCGCGAATTTACGCTGGGGCAGCCTGCAAGTTACCCAGCGTAAGCGATTGATTTACATCAACCACGACTCAACCCAAGGGAAACGAATCAATCCGAATCGCCGCGCCGGACCATGCCGAACGACAGCTCGCGCGCCGCCGAAATCACGGTCTGCGCGATCCCGCCGATCCGCGCGTCCTCCATGCGGGACAGCGGCCCCGAAACCGAGATGCCCGCCGCCGCCTCGCCCGCAAGATCGAAGATCGGCGCGGCGATGCAGCGCATGCCGGGGCTGCGCTCCTCATTGTCCAGCGAGAATCCGCGGGCGCGGGTCAGGGCAAGGTCGGCCATCAGCGCCTCGGGCGCGGTCAGGGTCATCGGCGTGAACCGCTCAAGCCGCATGTCCTGCAAAAGCGCCCGCAGGTCAGGGCCACGCATATGCGCCAGAAGCGCCTTGCCGATCCCCGAGGCATGCAGCGCCGAACGCGTCCCCGGCGGAAAGAAGGCGCGGATCGTCTCATGCGTTTCGGCCTGGCTCAGGAACAGCACCGCATCGCCTTGCAGGATGCCAAGGTTCGCGGTCTCGCCCGTGGCCTCCATCAGGCGGCGCAGCACCGGCCGCGCACGCTCGACCAGCCCCGAGCGGCGCATGAAGGCCGAGCCGTGGCGGAAGGCCGTCGGCCCGACATGCCAGGTCTGGGTGGTGCCATCGCTTTCCGCGACCCCCCGCGCCGCCAGCGTCACCAGCACCCGATGCACGGTCGAGGGCGCCAGCCCCAGCCGCGCCGCGATCTCGGACAGCGTCAGGCCGCCGCCCGCGGCGATGACGTCAAGAATATCCAGCGCCCGGTCCAGCGCCCGCACGCCGCCCGAATCCCCATCCCCCTGCGCGCGCCCGCGCGGACGCCCCCTTTTGCGCGGTTCGGACCCCATTTCGCGATTCCTTTCGACTGTATTCTGATTTCGTTGAAAATCGGTTTCCCGGAACGGAAATGTGCAGCCACCTGATCTGAAACGGAAATACACGATTTTTCCGCAGTTGCGAAATATTTTTCAGAAAAATTGCGGGACTGGACCCGGCGCCCTAGCCTGATGACAAATACGGGAGGAACGCCATGACCAGTCAGAATCCGATCTTCATCCCCGGCCCCACCAACATCCCCGAGGAGATGCGCAAGGCCGTGGACATCCCCACCATCGACCACCGCTCGCCGGTGTTCGGGCGGATGCTGCATCCCGCGCTTGAGGGCGTGAAGCAGGTGCTGAAGACCGCGCAGGGCCAGGTGTTCCTGTTCCCCTCGACCGGGACGGGCGGCTGGGAAACGGCGATCTCGAACACGCTGTCGCCGGGCGACCGGATCCTGGCCGCGCGCAACGGCATGTTCAGCCAGCGCTGGATCGACATGTGCCAGCGCCACGGGCTGGATGTCGCCATCGTCGAGGTGCCCTGGGGCGAGGGCATCCCCGCCGACCGCTATGAAGAGATCCTGACCGCCGACAAGGGCCACCAGATCCGCGCGGTTCTGGCGACCCATAACGAGACCGCGACCGGCGTGAAATCCGACATGGCCGCCGGGGGCGGGGCGCTGGACGCGGCCGGGCACCCGGCGCTGTTGTTGGTCGATGGCGTGAGCTCGATCGGCTCGCTGGATTTGCGCATGGACGAATGGGGCGTCGATATCGCCGTCACCGGCTCGCGAAAGGGCTTCATGCTGCCGCCGGGGCTGGCGATCACGGCCTTTTCGCCCAAGGCCATGGCGGGGGTCGAAAGCGCCCGCCTGCCGCGCACCTTCTTCGACATCCGCGAGATGGCGGCGGGCTATGCGCGCAATGGCTATCCCTATACGCCGCCGGTCGGGCTGATCAACGGGCTGAACCTTGCCTGCCAGCGCCTGCTGGACGAGGGGCTGGGGAAC
>RRZU011836897.1_pt1 | contig 13714 bp, 18 predicted proteins | sample 2165561 | NCBI WGS metagenome assembly RRZU01 (sample SAMN10456909, study PRJNA506462) | wastewater metagenome | isolation source: wastewater sludge | place: USA: Moscow, Idaho
AAGACGGTCGGCCACTCGCCGAATGCGAGGTTGGTGGTGACGATGACGGAAGTCTGCTCGTAGAGCTTGCTGACCAGATGGAACAGCAACTGGCCGCCGGACTGCGCGAATGGGAGGTATCCGAGTTCATCGAGGATGACGAAGTCGAGCCGCATCAGATGTTCTGCAAGCCGGCCCGCCCGTCCAGCACGGGCCTCGGCCTCCAGCCTGTTCACCAGGTCGACGACATTAAAGAACCTGCCCCGGGCACCATTGCGGATGACCGCACGCGCGATCGCCACGGAGATATGGGTCTTGCCGGTCCCCGTTCCGCCAACCAGCACGACATTGCGCTGTTGGCTGAGGAACTCCCCGCTGGCCAGATCACGCACCAAGGTCTCGTTGATCGGGGTGTCATCGAAGGTGAACTCCTCGATCTCCCGGGCATAGGGCAGCTTGGCGGTGGTGATCTGGTATTTGACCGACCGCGCTTTCTTCTCGTTGATCTCGGCGGCCAGAAGATCTCCAACGATCTGGCGGGGTTCATGCTGGCGGCGCACAGCCACCGCCATGAGTTCATCATAAGCGGCGCGCATCCCGTAGAGCTTCAACTCGCCCATTGCGGCCATGATGTCAGCACGATCCATCAGCTGACCCTCCGCAGCAGGTCATAACGGGCGCAGTCCGCCACCGGTTCATAGGTCAGGCGCAAGGCCGGAGAGGTCAGCAGGAGAGGCGGCGGTTCCGGATCGCGCCTGCGAGACAGGATATTGAGGATCACATCGGCGGGGCGTTGTTGCAGAACTCGTCCCAGCGAGGATTCACGCGGGGGCTGCTGTAGGTTAAGCGTCCTTGCATGACGAAGCCTGAACCTGCCCGTTACCGCACGACGAACTGGAAATCCTACAACGCTGCCCTGAGGCGGCGCGGCTCGCTGCTGATCTGGTTGGACAGGGATATGGCATGGCTGGCGAGCGGGGCCGGGCGTCCCGGCCGCCCGCCGGTGTTCTCCGATGCAGCGATCCAGTTCTGCCTGATGGTGAAGGTGCTCTTTGGCCTGCCGCTTCGGCGAACCACCGGCATGGTGGCCAGCATCTTGGAGATGGCGGGGCTGGATTGGCCGGTGCCGGACTTTTCCACGCTGAGCCGCAGACAGAAGACTCTTGCCGTTGAGATATCCAACCGCCGCGCGCCAGGGCCGCTGAACTTGTTGGTGGACAGCACCGGGATCAAGTTTCTGGGCGATGGAGAGTGGCTGGCGCGCAAGCACGGCACGCACCGCAGGCGCCAATACCGCAAGGTCCATCTGGCGATGGACACGGCTACCGGTGACATCCGGGCGGTGGAGTTCACCTCAAGTCGTGAGGGAGACAGCCCTGTCCTGCCGGGCCTTCTGGATCAGATCCCGCCCGCCGAACAGATCGGCACCGTGACCGGCGACGGCGCCTTCGACACCCGGCGGTGTCACACGGCCATCCTGGATCGCGGCGGCACCGCCGTTATCCCGATCCGCAGGAACGGTCGCTTGTGGAAGGAAGACTGCCCTGCCGCCCGCGCCCGCAACGACATCCTTCGGGCGACCAGGCGCTTTGGGCGAGCCAACTGGAAGCACTGGTCCGGGTATCACGCCCGAAGCAGGATCGAGGCAAGAATGCGCTGCCTCAAATCATTCGGCGAGCGGATCGCCTCACGAGACCCGGACAGACAAACCGCCGAGGTCCACATCCGCATCGCACTCATGAACCGCTTCAACGCACTCGGCACCGCCGAGATCAAGCGCGTGGCATGAGGTTGGTGGGGTAAGGGGAACTCACCTCAAAAGGTGAGTTCTGCAACAACGCCGATCCGTTGGCAAAAGGTCCAGGCTGAGCGCGAAGAGCAGTAGCAGTGTCGGGAACACGACGACCGAAACGTAGGCCACAAGACCCGCAACGCTCGCCAGTCTGTTCGTGATCGCTTCCATCATGTGATTTTCCTTCATCAAGATCTGGTTCACGCGGTGACATATCCAATCGCAGCCACGGCGGCCCCGAGGCCTGCGACGACGCTGCCCATGGGATCGACCGCAGCGATGTCCCGCAGGACGGGCATGAAGACATAGGCGGCGACGCCGGCGATGCCGAGACGGAAGATCAGACCCATATCATCCTCCTTGCAAAAGTATATACTTAAATCTATATATCGTCTATACCACAAAGGATAGACCGATGGCAATGCTTATCAAGGGCGATGAGATCGACGCGCTTGTCGCCAAATACTGTGCCATGACCGGCGTAAAAAACAAGTCCGAGGCGGTGCGCAAGGCGCTTGCCGCGCAGATCGAGGCGCTTGCCGCTGAGGAACGGCTTGTGGATCGGGTTGGGAGGATCCAGCGACGCGCGGCCGAGGCGGGGTTCGTCAGCACGGGCGAAGACCTGAAGCCGTTCTTTGACGAGCAATGGGGCGAGGACTGATGTTCCTGGACGCAAGCGCGGTGGTCGCGGTGCTGCTGAACGAGCCGGAAGCGCCCGGTTTGCTGAAGGCGATGGAGGCCTCGCGCGGCACGCTGCGGTTCTCGCCGGTCGTGCGGATGGAAGCGACGCTCGCCCTGGTCAGGGCCAAGGTGCAGGCCCGCGGCAAGGGCCCGGCGGCAGCCGAGGACTTTGCCGCGGCGGCCGAGCTGGTGGACGGGTTTTTCGAGGCGGCCGAAGCGCAAGAGATGCACATCACCACGGGGATGGGGAAGGAAGCGATCCGGGCGCTGTCGGTTTACGGCAAGGTCGTCGGACACGCGGCGCAGCTTAATTTCGGGGACGCGCTCTCCTACGCCTGCGCGAAAGCCTACCATGTGCCCTTGCTCTACAAGGGCGGCGATTTTTCTGAAACGGATTTGGCTTGAGGTTCCACCATGGAAAACAGAGATGTTACCGCAGAGGACCGAGTTGAGGTCACGTTCGCCCGAGCCAAGCTCCCTGAGGTGTCTGATATGAGCGAGCAGGACCGCGACGAGGTGCGGGCGCCTCTCATTGCCAGTGCAGGTATAAGGATGCTGCCGTCAGGAGAGGAATCATGAAGCTCTACGTTGCGACGTTCTGGACGGGCCATGCCTGGGCCGATCTGCACGATGATCCGCGGCCGTTCCGCGCCGCCTCGGCCGTGGCGGATTCCGCATTGCTGGCGGGGTAGAGAACGACCAGGCTGCGCCCGGCTGAAGTTAAAGCGACCGCCGAAGGGGCCGCATAGGTCAGAGACCGAAGAGCTTGATGATGAAGGCTGTCAGGCCGGCGATGGCGCCGACGAGGCCGGTCGCGACGGCCAGCGGATACCAGCGGGCCTCGGCATTGATCTTCGAGGTTTCCGCGATCAGCTTGGCGATCTCGGCCCGCATCTTGTCATCGGCAAGGGACTGTTCGGCGGTGGTCATGTCGGCGTCGCTCATTGGATGCTCCTTGTGAAATGTAAGCGATGAGACCGAAGATTGCGAGGCTCTAGCCGCCCCGCACGGTCGCAGGCATGCGGACATGCTGAGTCAGGGACGGCCCGGCACGGGCCGCTTGCAAGGCCGCGATTGCGCGGCCGCCGTCCTTGACCAGTGTGGTAGAATGACAAGATCCGTGTGGTGGTGGATAGGTCCGGCCTCGGCCGGCGCCTGGCGCTGGCCGGGTTAACAGCCGGACGCGACCGATGGCGCGACGGTTCTGCCGCGCAGCGGGCCCGGCGCGGCCTTAGCGCCGCGCCGTCCCCGGCGTTCTGGCTTGCCAGGGCGACGGCGCCGGCGAACACCAGGAACAGGGCAAAGAAAAAGCCGCCCCGAGGGGGCGGCCACGCTGCGCCTGGTCTGATGATCCTGCGTGGATCCTCCCGAAACTATCTGCCGCTTTTCAAGGTCGAGAATGGACGTCAGCTTTTGGGTCGATCATCGCGCCGTGCGCTTGCAGCTTTATACACCTCGCTTCGTTCGCGACGACCAACTGCGACCACAGTGACGGTAATTTCTGCATCCTCCACGCGATAGACGAGTCGGTAGCCGGCGCTGCGGAGCTTGATCTTGTAATGATCCTCCAGACCATGCAGCGCATCAGCAGGAACACGGGGCTGCTCCAGACGTTCGGCCAGCTTCTTCCGAAACTGCACCCGAAGCGTGGCACCGAGCTTTTTCCACTCCTTCAGTGCGGATGGCAGGAACTTAAGCTCAAAGGTCATCGAGGCCCACGCTGATCGGCGTTTCATCCGCCCGGGCCTTAATGACATCGACAAGCGCCAGGTCGTCCAGCCGCTCCATCATCGCCTCGTAAACATCGGCCGGGACCATATAAGCCATGACGCGATTGTGGTTCAGCACGGCGACGGCCTCGCCTTGCGCCTGATCCATGATGGCGGTCGGGCTTTTCTTCAGATCAGAGACACTGACCGCGATCTGGGCTTCAACACGTTGCATGTTCGATCTCCACAAGGTCATTCATTGAGCGATGAGCAGGCTGACCGAGGCAGCGATCAAGGACAGCAAGACCACCCCTGTTTGCCATCTCGGCAATTCGGCGAGCACATCGTCCGGCAGCCAACTACCCGGAGCGAAGCGCACCAGCATTTCCAGTGCGATCTGGGCGAGGACGCCCACGATCAGCGCCGCATTCGCCGCGCACCCCAGGATCGAGTCAAACCTCCAGCCGTCAGTATACGTCAGGCGAAGGATGGCGAATGCTCCAAGAGCAAACAGCGCGAGCTTCGCTAGTGCACCTTTTTCAGAATCCGTCATATCAAGCCTCTTTTCATGCTAAAATAAATACCATATTTGGCACTAAATGCAACACGGAAATGCCTTGCTTCTGGCCATGCAGCGGGCCCGGCGCGGCCTTAGCGCCGCGCCGTCGCCGGCGTTCTGGCTTGCCAGGGCGACGGCGCCGGCGAACACCAGGACAGGGCAAAGAAAAGAGCCGCCCCCGAGGGGGCGGCCAGTCATCCTCACCACAAGGATATTCAGAGGGTGTTGCAGCGCTCGATGCGATCGAGCCGGGCAAGCTGCTCATAGAGCTTGCTGATCAGATGGAACAGCAGCTGGCCTCCGGACTGCGCGAATGGGAGGTAGCCTCGGAGGCGGCGAAGATGGTTCTCGAAGCGGTCTTCGAGGGTCACGCGGTTCTCGGAGGGATCGAAGAAGCGGATCTCGGCGAAGGGAATATGGGGCATGTGGGGCTCAGCCCGCTCAGCTGTTGCTTTGTACTTTCGCGATGCTATAGGCAGGATCTCGAGCTGGAGTTTCAGAACGCCTAGTGGCTAGGATAGCCCAGCTAAACTAATGACCGGCGAACGGGGTAGGACCATGGCTCAGCTTCCCCCTCTGCGTGCGCTGCAAGTCTTTGAGGCCTTTGGTCGCCTGGGGACCGTGCATGCCACCGCGCAAGAGCTGAATGTGACGCCTGGCGCGGTCAGCCAACAGTTGCGCCTGCTGGAAGATCACCTTGAGATGGTGCTGCTGGTCAAGGATGGTCGGCGCGCGGCGCTAACGCCGGTGGCGCGCGGGTATCACGAATTGATCGCTCAGGGTTTTGGCCGGTTTGCTTTGGCGCAAGATTATATCGGCGAACATCGCGTGGCGCAGGGATTGACGATTTCTTGCCTGCCGACGCTGTTGCAGCGCTGGCTCAATCCGTTGCTTCCGGCGTTTCAGGCGGCGGCGCATGACACGTCGTTGCGGCTGATCGCCCAGGACCTCGAGCCTGATTCCCATATGCTTGAGCATACGTTTCGCCTGACTTATGGCGAGGTCGGGCGGCGCTATACCCATTCGCGGGTGCTGTTCACCGATTTCTGCTTTCCCGCCGCCTCGCCCCAATTTCTGGCCCGCCACCCTGAGGCCGTCACGCCCGAAGGCCTTGCCCGGCTGCCGCTGATCGGCATTGACTGGGGCGTGCAATATACGACCGAGCCCCATTGGCGGGACTGGTTTCTCGCCCATTTGACGACCGAGCCGCCGCCTCTGCGCCATGTTGCGGTCTATTCCTCCTCCGGGATGGGGCTAGAAGCGGCGGCGGCGGGGCAGGGCGCGGTTTTGGCGCAATGGACCTTTGCCCGCGACGATCTCGCGTCGGGTCGATTGGTCAGATTGTCGCAGGATCGCCTCTATCTGCCCGATCCCTATTTCGTCTGCTGGGGCCATACGACGCTGAATCAACCGGTTGCACGTCAGTTTCTGGATTGGTTGATGCAGGTGAGGAAACCTATCCGCGACCAGACGCGACAGTAAAACTAAACAATCGGAAAGGGCTTTTACACTTATTCCGCCCCGGTGCCGCGCTAAACTGCCCCCAACACAGCTACAAGGGATGCGGCCATGTTTCTGAAGAACGCCTGGTACGTTGCGGCCTGGAGCCACGAGGTGACGCAGAGCCTGCAGCAGATCGTCGTTCTGGGCGAGAAAATCTGCGTCTTCCGCAACTCTCAGGATGAGGTGATTGCGCTTGAGGATGCCTGTCCGCATCGCAAGCTGCCGCTGTCGAAGGGTCGCATCAAGGGCGACAATGTCGAATGTGGCTATCACGGGCTGACCTTTGACTGCGCCGGGCAATGCGTCTGGGCGCCGGGTGGCGGGCGCATCCCCTCGGCCGCGAAGGTCCGGCCCTATCCGGTCCATGAAAAATACGGGCTGGTCTGGGTCTGGATGGGCAATGCTGCCATTGCCGATGCCGATGACATTATCCACATCCCGAATTTCGACAGCCCCGATTGGGGCATCAACCGCGGCGCGGCGATGGAGCTTCAGTGCAACTATCTCCTGATGTGCGACAACCTGCTGGACCCGACCCATGTCGCCTGGGTCCATGAAAGCAGCTTTGCACAGGCCGCGACCAAGGACGCGCCGCTGAAGGTGACGCGCACCGAAGATGGCGTGATCGTTCACCGCTGGATGATGGATGTCGAACCCGCGCCCTTCTATGCCAAGATCGTCGAATTCGAGGGGAATTGCGACCGACTCCAGCATTACGAGGTCCGCTATCCCAGCCATGCGCTGATCCGCGCGGTCTTTACGCCCGCAGGCACCGGCGGGCCGGATGGGACGCTGGACGAAAAGACCTTCGTCATGGACAGCTATAACTTCATGACGCCGACGACCGAGACCGAGACGCGCTATTACTGGTTCCAGCTGCGCAATATCCGCCCGGATGACGAAGAGCTGTCGAAGATGATGTCCGAGGATGTCCGCCACGCCTTCGAGGAAGACCGCGCTGTGCTGAATCAGGTGCAGATCGGCATGACCTCGAAAACCTCGCCCCATATCGACCTGTCCATCGATGCGGGCCAGCTTCGCTTCCGTCGCCAGCTTGAGGCGATGATCGCCGAAGAGCGCATGGTTGACGAAAAGATGCAGGCCTAAGAATGGCGACGGCCTTTCGCCGGTTCCGGGTGGCCCAGAAACAGCCGGAAAGCAGCAATATCACCTCGTTCCATCTCGAGCCCGAGGATGGCGGCCCGCTGTGGGATATGCGTCCGGGCCAGTATCTGACGCTGCGCATTCCGGGGGGTGATGGTCCGGTTCTGCGCACCTATTCGCTGTCCGCGCTGCCCGAGGGGCAGACGGCCCACCGCATCAGCGTCAAGCGCGAAGAGCAGGGCCGGGGCTCGGGCTGGCTGCATGATCAGGTGGCGCAGGGCGACGTGATCGAGGTGGCCGCCCCACGCGGGAGCTTTGTTCTGGATGAGGCCAGCCCGCGTCCCGTGCTGCTGCTGGCGGGTGGGGTCGGGCTGACGCCGCTGCTCGCCATGCTGCACCGGCTGGCGCAGACGCAGCGCCGGGTCTGGTTCCTGCACGCGGTCGAAAACGGCGATGTTCAGGCGCTTTCCGATGAAACGGCAGCCTTGGCCGCCGCGTCGGACGGGCGCATTACCTTGCGCAATATCTATCGCGCGCCGAGCGCGCAGGACCGGACCTCTGGCCGCTTTCACGCCGAGGGCGTGATTGACCGCGACCTGCTGCAATCGCTGCTGCCGCTGGATGATTATGACGTCTATCTGTGCGGCCCGACGCCCTTCATGGTCGCCATGTGGCGGCTGCTGACCGGCCTTGGCGTCGCGCCCGGACGGATCGCCTATGAGTTCTTCGGGCAGGGCGGCTCTCTGTCGGCGCTGGCGGCGGCCAAGGACGCGCCTTTGGTTGACCGTCGGATGCCGGTGAATGCGCCGAAATCCTTGGCGCGGCTGGATTATCTGACCGATCCCGATGCCCGCGCCTTGCCCGAACGGATCGCCACCGTCGCGCCCGTTGCGACAGCAGGCGATGGGCCCGAGGTGGTCTTTCGCCGCTCGGGCGTGACCATCCCCTGGAGCGATGCCAGCACCTCGATCCTTGAACTGGCCGAGGCCGCCGGGTTGGAGCCCGCCTTCAGCTGCCGCGAGGGGATCTGCGGCACCTGTCGCTGTGGGATTGCCGAGGGCGCTGTCGACTATATCTCGGACCCGCTTGATCCGCCTCCGCCGGGGCAAGTGCTGATCTGTTGCTCGCGTCCTTCCGGGCGCATCGTGTTGGACCTATAATGGATGTCGCGCCGATGAACCTTGCCACGAGGGCAGAGCTAGTCCTTGCCCCGCAGCCCAAACCGAAGGGAATCCGGCCCATGGCCTTGATGCCACTAGACTATCCGACGATGCGCGCCGAATTTCTGGAAGCGGCCGAGGCCACGGGGGCCGAGCTGCATGCCTACCCACATCCGCAGCCGGGACCCAATGGCGAGGTCATTGCCACCGATGTTGCGCTGATCGGCAGCCCGACGGCGAGCCGGCTTCTCGTCATCAATTCCGGCACGCATGGGGTCGAGGGCGCCTATGGCTCGGCCGCGCAGGTCGCGTGGATGCGGCGCCATCAGCCGTGGCACCTGCCCGAAAACACCGCCGTCCTGATGATCCATCTGATCAACCCCTGGGGCGCGGCATGGTCGCGCCGGGTGAATGAGGACAATGTCGACCTCAACCGCAATTTTCTCGACTGGTCGCAGCCCCGGCCGCAGAATCCGGGCTATGCGCCGCTGCATTCGGCGCTGGTCTATGCCGATCTGGACGGCCCCGATCGCGCAAGGGCCGATGCGGCCTATGCCGAAGCCCGCGCACGCATGGGCGGCTTTGCGGGGCTGGCACCCTTTGTCGAGGCGGGGCAGTACAGCCATCCGGACGGGCTTTTCTATGGCGGCAATGGGCCGGTCTGGTCGAACCAGACCCTGAACCGCATCCTGTCGGATTTCGGCGCCGCCGCGCAGGATGTCATCGTCTTTGACCTGCACACCGGCGCTGGCCCCTATGCCTATCCCGCGCTGCTGTCCGTCGCGGTCGAGGACCACGCGGGCCTCGACTGGGGCCGCGCGCTGTTCGGTCCGGCCATGTCGGTTGTGCTGACGGGTGAGGGGCGGACGACCGATACCGGCATTGCCGCGACGGCGACGGGCTATGTCTCGGATGCGGTGCGCAAGGCGATGCCGCAGGCGCGGGTTCTGCCCTTGGTCATCGAATGTGGCACCCTGCCGGGTGAGCAGGTCAACAATTCCGTGCGCGAAGACAATTGGCTGCATCTTTACGCCGACCCGCTGTCGCCGCAGGGCCAGCAGATCAAGGACCGGCTGCGCCATGCTTTCGTGCCCGCCGATCCCGACTGGCAGGCGCAGGTGCTGGCCGCCAGCCTTGCCTATTTCGACCGCGCCTTGACCGATCTTGAGCGGCAGGGCGGCAATGCGCCGCGTCTGGCCGTGGCGAAACCGGTGGCCCGAGCGCCAGAGTCCGGTCAGCCCGCCGTCGAGGTCCGCGATCTGCATAAAAGCTATGGCCCGCTTGAGGTGCTCAAAGGCGTCGATCTGGTCGCGCAACCGGGCGAGGTCGTGTCGATGATCGGCTCAAGTGGGTCGGGCAAGTCGACCTTCCTGCGCTGCATCAACCTGCTCGAACAGCCCAAAAGCGGCCGCATCGTGATTGACGGCGAGGAAATCCGGATGAAGCCGGGCCGCGACGGCATCACCCTTCCCGCCGATCAGAAGCAGGTGGAGCGCATCCGCGCCCGCGTCGGCATGGTGTTTCAGAGCTTCAACCTGTGGCCGCATCTCTCGGTCCTCGACAACATCACCGAAGCTCCGATCCATGTCCTGAAGGAAAGCCGGGCCGAGGCGATCGACCGCGCCCATGAGCTGTTGAAGAAGGTGGGGCTTTCGGAAAAGCACGCCCATTTCCCCGGTCAGCTGTCGGGCGGCCAGCAGCAGCGCGCTGCAATCGCGCGCACTCTGGCCATGCGCCCCAAGGTCATCCTGCTCGATGAGCCGACCAGCGCGCTCGACCCTGAACTGGTGGGCGAGGTGCTGCGCGTCATCCGCCAGCTCGCGGAAGAGGGCAATACGATGATCCTCGTCACGCATGAGATGCAATTCGCGCGCGAGGTCTCGCATCACATCAAATTCCTGCATCAGGGCCGCGTCGAAGAAGAGGGCGCGCCCGATCAGATTTTCACCAATCCCCGCTCTGAACGGCTCAGCCAGTTCCTCGCAAGATGCAACTAAGCCGGACCACCGGACAGGACCCGCGCGATCACACGGGAAAAATCGTGACGAACCAACAACATAGGGAAACAGATATGAAACTGAACCTTTTCTCTGTCGCAGCGATCCTGTCGCTCTCCGCGGGCGTTGCCGCCCATGCCGCCGAGGGCGAGCTGGTGATCGGCACCGAAGGGGCCTACCCGCCGTTTTCGATGGCGGATGCCAATGGCAATGTCACCGGCTTTGATGCCGATGTCGGCAATGCCCTCTGCGACAAGCTGGCGCTGAAATGCCGCTTTGTCGTGCAGGCCTTCGATGGCCTGATCCCGGCGCTGAACGCCAAGCGCTTCGACGTCATCATCTCGGGCATGTCGATCACCGAAGAGCGCGGCAAGCAGATCGACTTTTCGCGCAGCTATGGTGAATTCCCGAACAACTTCATTGCCAAGAAGGGCTCGGAACTGGCCGGGGCGAAAGACCTTGATACGCTGAAGGCGGATCTCGGCGGGCTGCGCGTCGGCGTGCAGGGCGGCACCACCCATGCGGCCTATGTCGAGAAGAACATGCCCGACGTCCAGCTGATGACCTATGACACGCTGGACCAGATGCAGATCGACCTGGCCAGCGGGCGTCTGGACAGCTCATTCGCGGATGCCTCGGCGCAAAGCGATTTTCTGGCCAAGCCCGACGGGGCCGAGTTCCAGATGGTCGATGTGGTGATCGACTCCAGCTCGGATGCGACGCTGGGCACCGGCCTTGGCATCGGCATCCGCAAGGATGAAGCCGAGCTGAAGGAAAAGATCAACGAGGCGCTGTGCGAACTGGGCCGCGAGGGCACGCTGAAAACCTCGTCCGAGAAGTGGTTCAAGATGGACATTTCGCAGACCTGCGACTGATCCCTGATCGACCGGGAAGGCGCTGACGCCTCCCCGACCCATCCTTCAGACAGGCGGATTCCATGCAATTCGGGTTAGCTCAGCTTTGGGAAGGCGGCTGGATCGGCGCGCTTCTGCGCGGCGCGTCCATCACCATCGCGGTCGGCTTCGGAGCCATGCTTCTGGGGCTGGTCATCGGCATTGCCTGCGGGCTGATCAAATGGGGACAGGTCCGGCCGCTGAACTGGCTGGTCGATATCTATACGACCGTGGTTCGCGGCGTGCCGGAACTGCTGATCATCTATCTTCTGTTCTTCTCGTCGGTCGAATTCGTGGCCCGGATTGGCACCGCCTTCGGCTGGGCGGGGCTGGCGGACACGGGCTATCCCTTCCTGATCGGGGTCATCGCCATCGGCACCATCTCGGGCTCTTACGCGACCGAGGTCGTGCGCGGTGCGCTGGCCGCCATCCCGAAGGGCCATATCGAGGCCGCCCGGGCGCTTGGAATGCCGCGCAAGCGCATCTTCCGGCGGATCATCCTGCCGCAGATGCTGCGGATCGCGGTGCCGGGGCTCAACAACATCTGGCAGGCCACGATGAAGGACACCGCGCTGATTTCGGTCGTCGGCCTGCAAGAGCTGATGCGGACCGCCTTCATCGGCGCCGGTTCGACGCGCAACCCCTTCATCTTCTACCTGATCGCGGGGGCGCTTTATCTTGTCATCACCTTTGTCAGCCAGATCGGCTTTCGCCGCGCCGAGCGGGCGCTGGTGCTGAAAGGGAGGGCCTAGGATGGACGCCGATCTGATCACTCGCGCGGTCACGACGCTCGCCAAAGGCGTGAGTGTCACGCTGACGCTGGCCGCCATCTCTGTTTCGATCGGCTTTTGCCTTGGCCTTGGCTTGGCGGTGATGCGGCTCTCTGGCAATCGGCTGCTGTCAGGCTTTGCGGAAGGTTACAGCGCCGTCTTTCGGGGCACCCCGCTGCTGGTGCAGCTTTTCCTGTTCTATTACGGGCTGGGGCAGTTCGATGCCGTCCGCAACAATGCGCTTGCCTGGTGGGTGATTGGCGATGCGATGCATTGTGCCATTCTTGCGCTCGCGTTGAACACGGCCGCTTATACCTCCGAGATCCTGCGCGGCGGTCTCATGTCGATCCCCGTCGGGCTGATCGAAGCCGCCAAAGCGGCGGGCATGTCACGCGCCCTGCGCTTTCGCCGGATCGAGTTTCCGCTGGCGATCCGGCAGGCGCTGCCCGCCTATGGCAATGAGATCGTGCTGGTGATCAAGGGCACCAGCCTTGCCTCGACCATCACGGTACTTGAGATCACCGGCCATGCCAAGCGGCTGATGAGCCGGACCTACGCGATCTTTGAAGTCTTCACGATTGCAGGCCTGTGCTATCTGGCCATCAATATGGCGCTGATCTTTGCCATGCGTCGGCTGGAGGCGAGGATGTCCGCCCCGGGCCGGTAACGCCAGCACGGCAAAATCCAAAGCCCGGCCAGCCCGTCCCCGCTGGCCGGGCTTTGTCTTTGCGGAAGGACAATTGCAGGTCGCGTGAGCCTGCACGATTGTCGGTCAATCGCCGCCCCGCCTGTTCAGGGCAGAGAGCGGCTCTGATGATGTGACCGCCCCCCGACGGCATCTCTGTGCCAAGGTGGGTCTGCGATGATCCACAAAGGAGGACGGTCATGTCGGAGATTATCACGGTCGGGCTCGATCTGGCGAAGAATGTGTTCCAGGTGCATGGGGCGGACGCCGCAGGCGGTGCGGTGCTACGGAAGAAGCTGCGGCGCACGCAGGTGCTGGGGTTCTTTGAGGCTTTGCCGCCTTGCGTCGTGGCGATGGAAGCCTGTGGTGGTGCACATTACTGGGGTCGAGAGATTGGCAAGCTTGGACATGAGGTCCGGCTGATCCCTCCGGCCTACGTGAAGCCCTTCGTCAAACGGCAGAAGAATGACGCCGCCGACGCCGAGGCGATTTGCGAAGCTGCACAGCGTCCGACGATGCGCTTCGTGTCGGTGAAGAGCGAAGAGACCCAAGGGGCGGCGATGGTGTTCCGCGTGCGCGAGTTACTGATCCGGCAGCGCACCCAGGCGATCAACGCCCTGCGCGGTCACCTTGCCGAGTTCGGGCAGGTTGTGCCGCAGGGCGCTGCCAATGCCTCGAAGCTGATCGCCATCGTCGAAGATCCAGAGAGCGGGTTGCCCGCCGAGGCGACAGCCACCCTGCAGGTTCTGATCGGATCCTTGGCGCACCTCGAGGCGCAGATCGGGAGGCTCGATGCCGAGATCTCACGCTGCGCCAAAGAGAACGAGGTCGCCCGACGGCTGATGACGGTGCCGGGCATCGGCCCGCTGATCGCGACGGCCA
>RRZU011179262.1_pt1 | contig 13713 bp, 14 predicted proteins | sample 2165561 | NCBI WGS metagenome assembly RRZU01 (sample SAMN10456909, study PRJNA506462) | wastewater metagenome | isolation source: wastewater sludge | place: USA: Moscow, Idaho
CGACTCAGCGCCGATGATAGTATGGATACCCATGTGAAAGTAGGTCACCGCCAAACACCTTACAACAAGCCCCTGAACAGAAATGCTCAGGGGCTTATTCTTTGGCAAAGAAAAACTCAAAAGTGAGAATGCTTTCAGGCAACATCTAAGGCTGCCTGAAAAGAGAGCTGGTACCCATCTCGAAAAATAACCGTGCAAAATAAAAATAATTTTAGTGTCATTAGCGTCAACTGTTTTGCGCTCGGTTGATGTGGCGGATATTAATGCCTGCACTTTTTTGATGGGCGGTTAATTTTTTGATTGCCCAATCATAATGGCTGGCGGTTGCGCTGACAAAATAGGCGCCTAAAGTGCTGCCGCCTACCCATTTGAATACACCTTTGGTGAACAATTCATTATCAGTAAACCGTTCTGCTAAATTTAATATTTGCTGATGGGATTGCGCCAGCATATTGCTTGCTTTTTCCAATGGTGTATTTTGATGTTGCTGCCAAAACATTTGATTCATTTCACCATAGGTTTTCCAGTTGTATGGAGCTGGCAGAAATGGTTTGTTTTCACCGGTTTGGTTGGCCTCAACCCAATCAAGCAATAGCCGATGCCACTCATAAAGATGGATTAAAACATCGCGAAGGTTTTTATCCCGTTGCCAATGGGCTTCTTTCTTGCGCTCATCTTTTGAAAAGTCGAAAGGGGTGAGCAGTTCAGTATTGCTTAAATTGCTAATCAGCAAGTTGAGTTGTCGGTATTGGTTTTGTGCGGCATTGAGTAAGTCTGATTTTGTTGTTGCCCTTGTCACCGCCATCTCCTCAATAGATATTATTCCTCTTCCCAATATGGAAATAAATTTCTGCCCCAAAATATCAATATTAATGTGATAACGGTTGTGCCAATTAATTTATTTTTATAAAAAGAAAAATCCAATCTAACCAAGCTAATAATAAAATAAATTTCCCACCAAATAGCCAGTACGGTGCAGACAATAATTAATTTAAAAACATTATACGTTATTGGCTTTTTTAAAATCCGTGTCAAAAAAATGATAATGGAGGCATTGATATCAATAAACATAAAGCTCCAAGTATCAATGCCAACAGCTTTCACCAAGAAGTCGTGGGAGTCTCTACGTTTAATCATTGGAAATCCAAACCAATATTTTCAGGCAGCCTTGTTTTTAAACCACAAATAAATATCAGGGCTGCGGTGTTTGGGTGATTTTCTGCATTTCGGCGGCCAGTGCTTGGATGTCGAGCCAGCCCATGGCGTTGAATAGCATCAGCAACAGGCTGCTGGAGAGCATTAGGATAACGAAATAGGCAAGGTAGCCGAGCAATACTTTAAGGCCGCTTTGGCCGCTTAAGCGGGTGAGGCCGATGATTTGTACCACGAATATCCATGCTTGCCACAGGGTGCCGACCAAGCCGAGGTATTGCGGCCAGTAGAGCATGGCAATCAGCGGGGCGGCCAAGAGTTCGGTCATGGCGATAAAGCCGTAGAGCTGCATTTTGGGTGCGCCGTAGTAATGCAATACCTTGGCCATGATGGCGCTGAGTACTGCCCACTTGAGTACGGTGAGCGCCACGCCAAAGGCCACGGCGCCGGTGTGGCTGCCAAATAAGGGTGCCATGGCGGCGGCGTTGATGGCGCCCACCACCAGCAAAGCGCCGAGAATCACTGCCGGGTTGTAGCGGTAGTGTTCGGCAGGGTGAAAGCGCAGGCGCAGGGCGGCCAAGGCGTCAAGGAAAAGAGCATACATCAGTCGAATACCACCGTACGGTTGTTGTAGGATAAAACGCGGCTTTGCAAATGCCATTTTACGGCGCGGCTGAGCACCACTTTTTCTAAATCGCGGCCTTTTTCGGCCAAATCAGCCACGTCGTCGCGATGGGATACGCGGGTCACTTCTTGTTCGATAATCGGCCCTTCGTCCAAATCGCTAGTGACGTAGTGGCTGGTGGCGCCAATCAGTTTAACGCCGCGGGCGTGGGCGCGGTGATAAGGGCGGGCGCCGTCAAACGCGGGCAGAAAGCTGTGGTGGATGTTGATAATGCGGTTGGGGTAGGCGGCCACAAATGAGGGCGACAATACCTGCATATAGCGCGCCAACACAATCACATCCACCGCCGCTTCTTGCAGCAGCGCCAGTTGGGTGGCTTCGGCCTGCGCTTTGGTGTCGGCACTTACCGGAATATGGTAGAAGGGGATGCCGTTGTATTCAACCAAGTGGCGCATGGATTCGTGGTTGCCAATCACCAAGGGAATATCGCAGCCCAATTCGCCGATGCGGTAGCGGTGCATTAAGTCGACCAAGCAATGTTCGTATTGCGACACAAACACCGCCATGCGCGGGCGTTTGTCGGATACATGCAATTGCCACTGCATTTGCCGCGCTTCGGCAATGGGGGCAAAGGCTGCCTGAAAGCGGCTGATGGGCAAATCAAAGCCGGCCAAATCCCACTCCACCCGCATTAAGAAGCGGTTTTCTTCGGCGTCTTGGTGTTGGTCGGCATGAAGGATGTTGGCGTTGTGTTGCAGCAAAAATTGGGCGATGGCGGCCACCAGACCTTTTTGGTCGGGGGCGTTAATCAGCAGGGTGGCGCTGTGGCGGGGCGGATTGGATGGGTTCATATTGGCGTTAGGTTAGGGCAGGGTTTCAGGCAGCCTGTTTAAATCGTTTGGTCGTGCATTTGGGCGGCGGCAAGGGTGTTTTCCAATAAGGTGGCAATGGTCATCGGCCCCACACCGCCGGGCACGGGGGTAATCATGGCGGCGCGTTCTTTGGCGGCGTCAAATTCCACATCGCCGCACAGCTTGCCGTTGGGCAGGCGGTTGATGCCCACATCAATCACCACGGCGCCCGGTTTAATCCATTCGCCTTTGACAAAATTGGGAATGCCCACGCCCACCACCACAATATCGGCGGCGGCCACTTCGGCGGCCAGGTTTTGCGTGGCGCTGTGGCAAATGGTTACGGTGGCGCGTGCCAGCAGCAATTCCAATGCCTGCGGACGGCCGACAATATTGGATGCGCCCACCACTACTGCTTTTTTACCCACCACATCCACGCCGCAGCTGGCGAGCAGGGTCATCACGCCTTTGGGGGTGCACGGGCGCATCAGCGGCATTTTCACCGCCAAACGCCCCACATTGTAGGGGTGGAAGCCGTCTACATCTTTGTGCGGCACAATGCGCTCCAGCACATGCTGGCTGTCGATGTGCTCCGGCAGCGGCAATTGCACCAAAATGCCGTCAACGCTGTTGTCGGCATTCATTTCATCAATCAGTGCCAGTAATTCGGCTTCGGGGGTGCTTTCCGGCAGCTCGTATGAGCGCGAATCGAAGCCCACTTTTTCACAGGCCAGCTTTTTGTTGCGCACATACACCGCGCTGGCCGGATCATGCCCCACCAGCACCACCGCCAAACAGGGCGCGCGCAGGCCTTGTGCCTGGCGGCCGGTAACGGCTTTGGCCACCACGGCCAGGCGTTGTTGGGAAATCTGTTTACCGTCGATGATTTGGGCTGTCATAAAGCGGGCTTTCAATGGGTGGGCAATCAATAAAGGGCGGGTGCTGGCGTTGCATTGCACAAAACGGTGTATTGTCGCATTTTTTGCCTCGGCTTTCATCTTGGATTTTAGGCTTGTCTTAATTTTGAGGCTGCCTGAAAATATGATGTTCTTGGCTGAGCTTATTTGTGCCGGATTTAAGGATCCGACTTGGGTTTTTAAGCGCGCGGTATTGTTGCCATGCGTGCTTGCAAAAAATCTGCAAAAAAGCCGCATCGGGTGCTTGACGGGCATACAGCCCACGGGTATAGTTCGCATCTCTCGTCGGGGTGTAGCGCAGCCTGGTTAGCGCATCTGCTTTGGGAGCAGAGGGTCGTGAGTTCGAATCCCACCACCCCGACCACAGCATAGCCCAACCCCAGCCAAGGTTAGAGCGCCCGTAGCTCAACCGGATAGAGCACCGGCCTTCTAAGCCGGGGGTTACAGGTTCGATTCCTGTCGGGCGTGCCAAAGATTTCGTTTTCAGTGGTGGTTGTAGCTCAGTTGGTAGAGCCCTGGATTGTGATTCCAGTGGTCGTGGGTTCGAGCCCCATCAGCCACCCCAGATTAAAAAAGCCCGAGTGCAGACCACTCGGGCTTTTTTACCGTTTGCGTAAAGTGGCTATTGTTATGAACAAACCCCTCACCATTGCCTTGTGCGCCGGCGAAGCCTCCGGCGATTTGCTGGGTGCGCATTTGATGGCGGCGATTAAGGCGCGTTGCCCGCAGGTGCGCTTTGTGGGCATCGGCGGCCCGCGCATGTTGGCCGAAGGCATCCACAGCTTATATGAGCAGGAAAAGCTGGCGGTGCGCGGCTTTGCCGAAGTGATTAAAAGGCTGCCTGAAATTTGGCGTATCCGCCAAGGCTTGGTGCGCGATTTAACCGCACTGCGCCCGGATGTGTTTGTGGGCATTGATGCGCCCGATTTTAATTTGGGCGTGGCCGCCAAGCTCAAAGCCGTCGGTATCCGCACCGTGCATTATGTGAGCCCGTCGGTATGGGCGTGGCGGCGCGAGCGGGTGGCCAAAATTGTGCACCAAGTAGACGAAGTGCTGTGTTTGTTTCCGATGGAGCCGCCCTTGTATAAAGCGGCGGGCGGGCGGGCGCAGTTTGTCGGCCATCCTTTGGCGCAAACCTTGCCGGTGCTGGCCGACAAAGCCGCTGCACGGGCGCGGCTGAAATTGGCCGACGATGTGCCGGTGTTTGCGCTGATGCCGGGCAGCCGCGTGAGTGAAATCGATTATATGGCGCCGCTGTTTTTTCAGGCAGCCTTGCTGATGTTGCGCGATTATCCGCAGGCACGCTTTGTGTTGCCGCTGGCCACCGCCGCCACCCGCACGCGCGTACAGGCTTTATTGGCCACGCCTGCATACACGCAACTGCCGCTGCAATTGCTGTCGGGCAAGGCCGATTTGGCCTGTACCGCCGCCGATGCGGTGCTGGTGGCCAGCGGCACCGCCACTTTGGAAGTGGCCTTGTGCAAACGGCCGATGGTGATCAGCTATAAGATTTCACCGCTCACTTATGCTTATGTGAAGCGCAAAATCAAGGTGCCGTATGTGGGGCTGCCCAATGTGTTGCTGGGGCGCATGGCGGTGCCGGAGTTGTTGCAACACGATGCCACGCCGGAAAAACTGGCTGCTGCCATGTTGGATTGGTATCGCGCCCCCGCCGAAGTGGCCGCGCTGGAACAGGCGTTTACCGATTTGCATTTACTGCTGAAGCAAGACACCGCTGCCTTGGCCGCCGATGCGGTGTTGCGTCATGCCCAAGGTGCTGCGGCATGACGGTGTATGCGGTGTTGCCGCAACACGCGGGCGTAGACGAAGCCGGGCGCGGCCCCTTGGTGGGCAGCGTGTTTGCGGCGGCGGTGATGTTGCCTGCCGATTATGATTTGCCCGGCTTAGCCGATTCCAAAAAACTGAGCGAACATCGGCGCGACAAGCTGGCGGTGCAGATTCGGGCGCAGGCCTTGGCTTGGAGCGTGGCGGCGGCGGATGTGGCCGAAATCGGCCAATACAATATTTTGCACGCCACGCTGTTGGCAATGCGCCGCGCGGTGGCCGGTTTAAACAGGCTGCCTGAAAAAGTGTGGATCGACGGCAACCGCATTCCCCCCGATTTGCCCATACCCGCCGAAGCCGTGGTGCAGGGCGACGGCAAAATCGCCGCCATTTCCGCCGCCTCCATTTTGGCCAAAACCGCGCGCGATGCACAAATGTATGCGCTGGATGCGCAATACCCGCAATACGGCTTTGCCCGCCACAAAGGCTATGGTACGGCGGCGCATTTGGCGGCATTGCAACAGCATGGCGTGCTGCCGCAACATCGGGCGGATTTTGCGCCGGTGCGGGCGCTGTTGGCGCAGGGGCGGTTGTTTGCGGGGTTGGATTGAGAACAGTTTGCGTGGCTGCCTGAAAGTACGTGCCGCGATTGTGTGATGTTTAATTCAAAGAGTGGGTTTTGAAGGGTAGTAACCATAAATGATAAATCGATTATTTGTTTACGGCACTTTGGCACCGGGTTGTCCGAATGAGCATATTTTGGCGCCGATACAAGGCAGTTGGGTGCCTGCGCTGGTGAAAGGGCGTTTGCTTAATGGCGGTTGGGGTGCGCAAATGGGCTATCCGGGCATGGTACCGGATGCCAATGGTGATGATATTGCCGGCTGGGTATTGAGCGCCGATAATCTGGCGGCACATTGGCCGATGTTGGACGAATTCGAAGGTGCGGGCTATCAGCGGGTGGTGGTGTGTGCGCAGCTTGATGATGGCACTCAGGTGGATGTGTATGTTTACGGTTTGCATCAATCTGCGGTTGAGCCGGGCAATTAAGAAGATGATGTGGTTATAAAAAAAGCTTTCAGGCTGCCTGAAAGCTTTTTTGTTGTTGCTGATAACAGCGCCGGATTTAGTCGGCAAACTGCTTTTTCATCCGTTCGCGCCGCTCTTGCGCTTCTACCGACAAAGTGGCGGTGGGGCGGGCGAGCAGGCGTTTGAGGCCGATGGGCTCACCCGTGTCTTGGCAGAAGCCATATTCGCCTTCGTCGATTTGACGCAGTGAAGCCTGGATTTTGTTGAGCAGTTTGCGCTCGCGGTCGCGGGTGCGCAGTTCCAGTGCGTATTCTTCTTCCAAGGTGGCGCGGTCGGCCGGATCGGGTGTGGCGTCTTGCTCTTGCAGGTGGCCGGTGGTGGCCGACGCATTGCTGATCAGCTCTTCTTGCAGTTTCAACAGCAATTCGCGGAAGAATTCCTGTTGCGCTTCGTTCATGTATTCTTCTTCAGGGCCATTCCAGTGGAGGATGTCTTGTTCGGTGAGTTTTGTCATCGTGCGGTCTTTCTCAAATCAATGCTTGTGAACGGTTGTTTCAGGCAGCCTTTATTGGATTAGGCTATGTATTCACAAGCTTATTTTGTCAAGCTGCTTGCTGAAAAGTGCGGGCATCATAGCACGAATTGCCGCAGGCACCAGTATTTTGTGAATAGGACGCTTATACCAATCATAAAAAATAAGATAACAAGGCGACGAGCCGAAGACAGTACAGGTAGTACGGCAAGGCGAGTCAACGCAGTTAGGTTATTTTTTAGGGTTGGTATTAACGCAGCAACCACAGATTGAGCTGCATCATCACTTGCGGAGCAAAATGGCTCAGCCACAACCATAAGGCCAGCACCAATACGGTGGCAGAAAAATCCATGCGGCCAATGCGTAAAAACGCAAACGGACGTGTGAGCGGATCAAAAATACGCTGCAACACCGGCATAATCGGCGCGGCGGGTGCGGCAAAGCTCAACATCATGCGCAGCACCAAGCCCAACAATAAAGTGTAGGCCAAGGCCTTGAGTGCGGAAAACACGGTAAACAGCACATTGGCGGCCACCAGCTTGGCGCTGATTTGGGTTTCAGGCAGCCCCAGCAACATGGCGGCGGTGTAGGCAAGGTAATACACCAACAGCACCGCCAACACACAAGCGCTGTCCCAGCGGCCTAAGGGCGGCGCCAGTTTACGCAAGGGTTTAATCAGCCAGTCGGTGCTGCTGCGGCAGAATTCGGCCAAAGGCTGCTTATAGTGCAGCTGCCCCCATTGCAACAACATGCGCGCCAAACACACGATGGCCAGTACATCGGCCAGCAATAAAATCACTTTGCTTAACAGGGGCATCAGCGCACCTCCTGAGCATCGGCGGCAAACTGCAAACCCAAGGCGCGGGAACGGGCCACGCAGGCGGCCACGCCCTCGGCAATGGCTTCGGCCACATGATGCTGCCTGAAGGTTTCGATGGCTTCGTGGGTGGTGCCGCCTTTAGAGGTGACATTTTGTTGCAATTGGGCAAAATCGGTGTCGGCGGCGGCGGCCAGTGCCACGGCGCCGTTAAAGGTGGCCAAGCTTAAACGGCGCGCTTCGGCGGCATCAAAGCCTTGTGCCTGCGCCGCTTGTTGCAAGGCATCAAGCAGGTAAAACACATAAGCGGGGCCGCTGGCGCAAATGCCGACGATGCGGTGCATATCGTCTTCTTCAGGCAGCCACAGCACTTGGCCGGTGGTGCGCATCAGTGTTTCGGTAAAGGCTTTGTCGGCAGCGCTGATGTGTGCGGGCGCATATAGCCCGGCCATGCCCATGCCCACTTGGCCGGGGGTGTTGGGCATGATGCGGATAATGCGCGTGCTGCCGCCGAGCCAGCGGCTTAAGGTGGCGGTGGTCAAGCCGGCGGCCACGCTGAGCACCAGTGCGCCAGCGGTGTCGATACCGGCGGTGGCGGTCTGCATGTCTTGCGGTTTGACGGCCAACACCAGCACATCATCGGCACTGAGCGCGGGCAGGGTGGGCGAGATGGCCACGCCGTAGCGCTCGGCCAATTGCTGTTGCTTGGCGGCATTGCGCCCCACCACATGAATGGCATAGCCGCCGTGGCGCACCATACCGGCAATGATGGCAGCGGCCATATTGCCGCCGCCGAGGAAATAAACTGTCATGATGGTTAATCTCTATTTTTTAAATAATCTGTGTGGATTTTGCATTTCAGGCAGCCTTTAGTTAAATGGGCACGTCATTTCAGTTATCAACTGAAGTTGTACAGCTGTGTATGAGCTGCCTGAAGTCTTTGCGTTACAGTGCCCGTCGCACCTGCGTAGACAGGTGCCCAGTTCAAAGCGTTGCTTTGATTTCAACTACTCCAGATTGTCTTTTCAAATCGGCTTATGGCTTAATCAAAGTATCCAATGCGGTATTCTGTATAACTGAAGCGCCGCTTCAGACTGGGCACCTGCCTGCGCAGGTGCGACACATTAAATTAAAGGCTGCCTGAAGCATATAATCTGTGTAGTAATGGATTCAATGGTTTCAGGCAGCCTTTAGCAGCAAGTGCGTATCTTTAAGTTATTAAAGGCTGCCTGAAAAAACTTATTGCCGCCGCCCGAAAATGGCGCTGCCCACCCGCACTTGGGTGGCGCCGCAGGCGATGGCGGTGTCCATATCGGCGCTCATGCCCATGGATAAGGTGTCTACGGCCAATCCGGCGGCCTGAAGCGTGGCCAATAGCTGCTGCATCTGCGTGAATTGTTGCGTTAACTCGGCGCCGGTGCTGTCGGCTTTGGCCACGCACATCAGCCCGCGCAGGCGCAGGCGCGGCAGGGTGGCGATGTATTGCGCCAACGGCAGCAATTCATCCGCCGCAATGCCGTGTTTGTTGGCCTCGGCGGCAATATTGATTTCGATACACACATTTAAGGGCGGCATGGTATCGGGGCGCTGCTCGCTTAAACGGCGGGCGATTTTGGCGCGGTCGACAGTGTGCACCCAGTGCGCACGCTCGGCCACGCTGCGGCTTTTGTTGGCCTGGATTTGGCCGATAATATGCCAAGCCAAGTCATCTAAATCGGCCAGTTCGGTGCATTTTTGTTGCCATTCCTGAATGTAGTTTTCGCCAAAATCGCGTTGCCCGGCCTGATATAAGGTGCGGATATCGGCGGCGGGAAAGGTTTTGCTCACCGCAATCAGGGTAACGGCGTGGCCGTTGGCGGCGGCAAGGCTGGCACATTGTTGGCGTACCGATTGCCACTGTTGAATTAACATAGACATAATGTCTGCCTGCATATAATGTAGGGGTAGTGGCGGCGCAGAACAAAAATAAAAAGTGTTGTATTGTATGCAAAATGCCGGATTGGCCGCCGCAAGGTGACACAATACGGAATAATTTGCGTGAAAACAAATTTTTTCATTTGATTTGCGCCGCGGGTTGATTAGAATAAGCGATTGTGAAATTAAATTTAATTTTGTGAAGGCGTTTCAATATGCAAATTACCGATTTGTTGGCGTTTGCCGTCAAAAATAAAGCTTCCGACTTGCACCTGAGTGCCGGGCTGCCGCCGATGATTCGCGTGCACGGCGACATCCGCCGCATCAACTTGCCGGAAATGAGCGACGAAGAAGTGGGCAAGCTGATTACTTCGGTGATGAACGACAACCAGCGCAAAAACTATCAGCAAAATCTGGAAACCGACTTTTCTTTTGATTTGCCCAATGTGTCGCGTTTCCGTGTGAACGCCTTTAATACCGAGCGCGGCCCGGCGGCGGTGTTCCGTACCATTCCCAGCAAGGTGCTCACGCTGGAAGATTTGAATGCGCCGCGCATTTTCCAAAAAATTGCCGACACCCCGCGCGGCTTGGTGCTGGTGACCGGTCCCACCGGTTCGGGTAAGTCCACCACCTTGGCGGCGATGATCGACTACATCAACAACAACCATCCGGCGCACATCCTCACCATTGAAGACCCGATTGAGTTTGTGCATCAAAGCAAAAAAGCCTTGATAAACCAGCGCGAGCTGCATGAGCACACCCACAGCTTTGCCAACGCCCTGCGCTCGGCATTGCGTGAAGACCCGGACGTGATTCTGGTGGGTGAGATGCGCGACCCGGAAACCATCGGTTTGGCGCTCACCGCTGCCGAAACCGGCCACTTGGTGTTCGGCACCTTGCACACCACCGGCGCGGCCAAAACCGTAGACCGGATTGTGGACGTATTCCCCGCCGGCGAAAAAGAAATGGTGCGCTCCATGCTGTCGGAAAGCTTGCGTGCGGTGATTTCGCAAACCCTGCTCAAAACCCGCGACGGCAGCGGCCGGGTGGCAGCACATGAAATCCTGATTTCCACCCCGGCGGTGCGCAACCTGATTCGCGAAAACAAAATTGCCCAAATCGGCTCGGTGCTGCAAACCGGCCAGAATTCGGGCATGCAAACGCTGGATCAATGCCTGCAAGGCTTGGTGCGGCAAAACCGCATCAGCTTGGAAATGGCGCGCAGCAAGGCGCAAAACCCGGATCAGCTGTCTTAAATGACCGCCATTTTTGTTGCCACCGCTAAAATTGAAGGATATTGATGATGAGAGAAGCTCCCCCCAAAGGTGATTTAACCGATTTATTGTCCAATATGGTAACGCAATATCAATTGAGTAATGAGCTGGAGCATGACCTAACAGCACCGGATGGTGCGGATGTTATTGATTCCGCCGAGGAGACGCAAGATGCCACCGCTGTTGAGCCAACATTGGCAGGTTCAGCAGATAAGGTTTCGGCAAACGCCAAAGCGCCGGCGGCACAAACCGAAGGCTTGGCTGCGCCGGTGTATCCGCACCCGTTGCTGGAAAAAATGGCGGTGGAGTCTTTGCGCTTAAAGGCTTCGGATATCTTTATCAGCACCGGCTTCGCTCCGGCGTTTAAAATCGACGGCACCCTCACCCCCGCGCCGGTGCATCCGCTCAGCCGCGAAGAAGCGGCCAAAATCGTGTATTCCACCATGAATGCGGCACAGCAACACAAATTTGCCCATGAATTGGAGTTGAACTATTCCTTGCAGGCCAAAAACGGCGTGCGTTTCCGTGTCAACGCCTACCACGAGCAAGGCCGCATCGGCATGGTGTTGCGGCGGCTCACCACCGAAATCGCCACTGTCGACGATTTGTTTTTGCCGCAGGCGCTGAAAGATTTGGCCATGAAGCCGCGCGGGCTGATTATTCTGGCCGGAGCCACCGGTTCGGGTAAATCCACCTCGATGGCGGCGATGATTGATTGGCGCAACGAACATCAGGCCGGGCATATCGTGACCATCGAAGACCCGATTGAGTATATCCACCAACCCAAGAAAAGCATCATCACCCACCGTGAAGTGGGCATCGATACCTTAAGCTGGAGCAATGCGGTGCAAAGCGCCATGCGCCAAGCGCCCGATGTGGTGTGTGTGGGCGAGGTACGCAACGAATTGAGTTTGGAATACGCCATGCAATTGGCGCAAACCGGCCACTTGTGCTTTTTTACCATTCACGCCAATAACGCCAACCAAGCGGTGGAGCGGATTCTGAACTTCTATCCGGAAGAGCAGCACAAGCAGGTGTTGATGGATTTGGCGCTCAACTTGGTGTGCATCATCGGCCAGCGCTTGGTGGTGAAAAAAGGCGGTAAAGGCCGCCGCGCCATTGTGGATTTGCTGATTAATACCCCGGCGATGCAAGACTACATCTTCAAAGGCGAATTGATGGAGATGAAGGTATTGATGAACAAGGCCGAGCAAGACGGCATGCAAACCTTCGACCAAGATCTGTTCGACCTCTATTGCGAAGAAATCATTGATTACGATGAAGCCTTGCGCCAAGCCGACTCGGTGAACGACTTGCGCCTGCGCATCAAACTCTACGAAGAAGGCCGCGCCTCCGGCCATATCTTCGACCGCGTGGGCGATTTGAATTTGATTTAAAGCGGCAGCGGTAGCAACGGCCATTGTGCAGCCTGTACAATGGCCGTTTTGCTGGCTATAGGCTTTCAGGCAGCTTTAATCAGGTATCAGGGCATAGGTATCGGGAATCAGGTGTCGGTGTTTGGTTTAGGATGATCGGAAGCGTTCAAACTTTCGTCATTGCCGAACTGGATTCGGCAATCCATTGAGCGCAGATGATATCCGGAACCATACGTATGAAAACCCTGTAATACCAATTCTAAAAAATAAGATAACAAGGCGGCGAGCCGCAGACAGTACAGTTAGTACGGCAAGGCGAGTCAACGTAGTTAGGTTATTTTTTAGAATTGGTATAACTTTAAAAGCGGTAGCACCGCCAATGGCAATATACCTTTAGGCTGCCTGAAGTCCACAAATACATATCGGTGTGGCAGTGTATTAAAAATACAGCCGTTTTAAAATGAATTGCCGAATCCGGTTCGGCAATGACGGTTTTATTTTACATTTCAGGCAGCCTTAATAGTATGTCGCACCTGCGCAGGCAGGTACCCAGTCTGAAGCAAAGCTTCAGTTGTACAAAATAAGGCAACTCGGCTTTAGCGGAATCAAAGCGCTGCTTTGAACTGGGCACCTGCCTGCGCAGGTGCGACGGGTGCTGTGGAATATATAGTCCGTAGGTCGGATTCTTGAATCCGACACTTGTTCGCAGAACAAGACACGCACATCGCTTTGGCTGATGGCCAAATGTCGGATTCAAGAATCCGACCTACGGGGATGGTACTGTCGAACTGCTTTTAGTTTGTAAGGTTATTTTGTAGCGTTGGTATAACAGCAATGACAGCCGTCAAGGTTTTAGGCAGCCTTTAATAAACACAAATGCGTAATTTCAATTAAATAATACCAATCCTAAAAAATAACCTAACTGCGTTGGCTCGCCTTGCCGTACTAGGTGTACTGTCTGCGGCTCGCCGCCTTGTTATCTTATTTTTTCGAATTGGTATAATTTCAAAACAAACCTTTATCACAGGCACCCACTATGGCAGGCGCACCGCGTTGGCACAGCCCAACGCAAAATTGGAACGAGTCACAAAAAGGGCTGCTGTATGCGCTGCTCTGCTATGTGTTTTGGGGGTTATTTCCACTCTACTGGCTGCCGTTGTTGGGGCAGGGCGTGGGGGCAGATCAGTTGTTGGCGCAACGCATTGTGTGGTCGTCGCTGTTGGCGGTGGGCTTGGTTTGTTGGCAGCGGCAATGGCCGGTATTGGCCGCGGCGTTGCGCAATCCCCGCGTGTGGCGGGTATTTGTGTTTTCCTCGCTGGTGTTGGCGGTGAACTGGCTCACTTATCTGTGGGCGGTGACCAATCACCATGTGCTGGATGCGAGCTTGGGCTATTTTATGTCGCCTTTGGTCACGATTGCCTTGGGGCGGGTGTTTCTGAAA
>RRZU010885743.1_pt1 | contig 13711 bp, 10 predicted proteins | sample 2165561 | NCBI WGS metagenome assembly RRZU01 (sample SAMN10456909, study PRJNA506462) | wastewater metagenome | isolation source: wastewater sludge | place: USA: Moscow, Idaho
AGGTCTACCAGCTTCGAAGCTTCACTTCTGGGAATTAATTCGGCTGTAACCGGAAGATGCAAATCAATTATTTCGTTTACCCGTCGTTCAATTTCTTTCATTATTTCTTCAGACGGTTCTTCGGATAAAAAATAATCACACTTCGATTTTCTTCTCTCTATATGAGCATTTTTGGAGCGGGGGCAACCAAACATTCTAACCATTGTTTGATTCAAAATATGCTCGGCACTGTGCATAGCTGGATTTTCAGATTTATTATGACTATTTAGTACAGGTCCTTTCATAATTATTTTTAATTGCTTTCTGCAAAGATACTATTTTTATAAATTGAAGTATATATTATTACTTATTAAGTATTTTGGAAAGATCACCTATTGATAACCAAGGCCTTTTCCTATGAACAATTCTATGGCAATTAGAACAAAGAATAGCAATATCTTCAACTCTGGTTTTTTGTGTTGGAGATATTTCACTGACAGGAATTGTATGATGTGCTTCGATAAAATCTTTCCCTATTTTACCATATGCCTTTTCAAAATCAAATCCACATATTTGACAATATAAATGTCCATTTTGATTTTTAAAATTCTGTTTAGCTAACTGAATTACTTTAGAATTTCGTTCTCTGTACTTATGAGCTCTTTCTACAAGATTCCCTTCTGGAAATTCCCCTGATAAATTTGAGTTACTCTCAAAATCTGAATCAATTGAAAGTTTCCAAAATTTACGGGGAGAACCAAAATTTCCCGTTGTATTTGGCTTAATTCCTAATGAAAGGCAATAATCAATATACATTTTTTCTAGTTGCTCATTGGAAGTTGGTTTTTCATTCAATATTGATTCTATTGCTTTGTTTGTCATCGTTCCATCTTTCTTAGATTTTAAATGAATATCTAGTGTATTATCCTCATATCCAATAAAACGACTAGGAGCAAATCTTAATTCTTTATTTATTTGATAAGCCACAAAGCAAGTACCTCGTTTTATTAAAGAGGTCGCTTCTTGAATTTCATATTCATTACCTTCTATGAGGTAGGTCTCAAGAGTGGCTAAATTAATTTCTAATTGTTTTCTATCTGTAATTAGTAACATATTTGTTGAGTATTCAGTTGTTATTTTTATTTTCTACAATTTACTTGTGAAGATTGCACTTTTCTTTTCATGTGTCTCAACATGTCTATAATATAAACCGATTTTTTGATTGAGATAAATTCAATGCAAAAGTATGTCTTGTCAGGATATTTGGTTTACATGATTTATCCGTCAAAAGTAGAAAAATATATGATAACTTATAAGTTTTTGAATAAAAACTTGTTACTATTTATTTTCTTCGACAAAACTTATATATTTACATAGCTCATCTTTGTAAAAGTGGTTTGAACTTTTATTTGAGTCATAGCCTAATTCTCCTAACAACTCGCGCTCACAGAAAAAATGCTTTAAGGTATTAACATATTTCAAATATAGAGATTCTGATTTATCTGCTTGTTTAATATCTAAACTGTATATGGAATTCTCTGCTTTAATAATCCAATATATAAATTGTGATAATCTATAAGTAAAGCTTCGCAAGTAATACCTGTCTTTATTAGCCCATTCATATTCTTGAATATCGTGCCACCCTTGATCAATGTTTTATGACAGATTCCAGAGCCTATAGTTAAGCTCTTCTGCAGACTTTAATAATGGCGTTTTAGTACTGACGAGTATCTCTTTTATTTTTTTCGTTGTTCGAAATTATATTCTTTTTTCATTTTATATTTAAGAGAAAGCATATTATACAAAAATTTAAACAACAATCCTGAACAGAAAATGAATATAGATGGTATTGCATTTATAATTGCGGCTTGTATTTCTGCTGTATCTGAAGGAATAGATTGTACATTGTTTATTATAAATGATTTAAGGCAATAATACTGTTTGAATTAACCTATGGTCTTTTACCGCTTATGTATAATTCAAATGGAGAATCTCTTGAAATATTTACATTCTTAAAATTCATTGTCATTATCAAATCTTTAAAATCTTGAGCGATTAATAAAGCATATTCCATAGATGGATTTTCTTGGTCAGGAGGTATTAGCCCAAAAAGAATATCTCCATTTTCTTTACGAAACATAATCGGAATAGATATGATCAATATTCCGCCAGATGATAATACTCTAAAGGCCTCGCAAAGTGCCATCTTTTTATCAAAGAGGGTGGACTGGAAAACTCTAAAGGCGAATATAATATCGATAGAGTTGTTGTGGATATCTTTTAAATCTTCAGCTTGATTTTTTATTAGTCGAGCATTTGGATGTTTTAGCTTGGCATATTCTAAGGCTTTCCTTGAGATATCTATACCAGTCAATTTTTTGCAATTTCGATAAAAACTTTCAGTTGAAAATCCATTGCCAATGCCTATGTCCAATATTCTATAGTTATAATAATCTTCTAGGCTTTGAGCCTTTAGGAGCATAATTATGTAATTTTCCCAAGGTATTATATTATTAATCTTTATTTTATTTATTTGAACAAGCTTTTCATCTTCCTTGGGATTGGCATATTTCAAGCTATAGGCTTTCTCTCTCGCTGAATCAATATATGAATCAATTTTTTCTTCAGAATAATTGGGGTAATATATTTTTTTGCAATAAATTTTTAAATCAAGTATGGAAAAATTGGGCATAAAACTAAAACTGTCAATATTTAATCCAACTTGACACAATTCGTTTTTTATAATATTACTTATCTTGTAAACTGCATATTTTGAGCCCTCATCAATATTTATTGGGACGTGTTTTTTTCTTTTGCGATAGGAGATAATGGGTATTATTGTGGCAGTTATTGTAAAAACTCCTCCGATTAATGCCGCTATTATAGTTGTATCCATATTTAAGAGGTCTTTGTTACAAAAATATACAATCTAGAGTCACTAACCAATAGAATAATGAATATTTTACTAGTAACCGCATATTTTAATTCGTATCGAAATTGAATATGCAGTATGCATTGAAGGCTAGTAAACTTTTTTTGCCTGATTAGTATATGTTTTTCCCTGATTATTTAAATATGCAATATAATGACTGAAAATACAAATATATTGAATATATTTCTTTATTGGGCTCGTTAAGCATCATTATATGGTTGTTTATGAACGTATATAAAATAAGAAAGGGGAATTGTAAGTTCCCCTTGATTGATAACACTCTTATTATTAGAGATTTTCGTCTTTTCTTTTACGCATAGCCAAACGGTTTAAACGTCCCTGCAATTGCATGAGTTCAATAAGGGACAATTTTTCGTAGGATTCTATCGACAAAACAGGCTCTGGTTCAGCAACTACAACAGAAGGAGTTATTTTAGCCTTTTGTTCGTTTAAAACTTCAAATAACATACCGAAAATTTCTGCAGCCTCAATACCATTAGCTCTGTTAAAAGCATCGGTTAAGTCATTTTTAATTTTCTGAACCTGAGTGTATTTAGGTCTTCTTCCCATATTAAATGCTTATTTATTAAGTGAATATTTTTACAAATATATAAATAATATAATACCTTTGCAGCATCTAAATAAAAAAAATATAATAATGTCAGTACATCAATCGGAAGATAACAGAAAAGTGACGACTCATCGTCTTATCGAGATGAAGCAGAGAGGTGAAAAGATTTCCATGTTGACTGCTTATGACTATTCTATGGCTAAAGTTATTGACGAAGCCGGAATGGATGTAATTTTAGTTGGAGATTCTGCCTCTAATGTAATGGCCGGAAATATTACAACGCTTCCAATGACACTGGACCAGATGATATACCATGGCACCTCTGTTGTAAAAGCTGTAAAGCGGGCGCTGGTAGTTGTGGACATGCCATTTGGTACCTATCAGGGTGATGCAAAGGTGGCTCTTGCATCGGCCGTACGCATAATGAAAGAGACTGGAGCCGACTGTCTCAAACTGGAAGGTGGCGCAGAAATACGCGAATCATTGGAACGGATTCTCTCTGCAGGTATCCCTATTATGGGGCATTTGGGATTAACTCCCCAATCTATCAATAAATTTGGCACTTATACAGTTCGTGCTAAGGAAGAAGCCGAAGCTCAGAAGTTAATTGAGGATGCACACGTTTTGCAGGAAGTTGGTTGTTTTGCCTTGACGTTGGAAAAAATACCGGCATCTCTGGCAGCCCGCGTTGCTTCGGAATTAACCATTCCGGTTATAGGTATCGGTGCTGGTGGAGGTGTTGACGGTCAGGTATTGGTAATGCATGATATGTTGGGAATTAACCAGGGGTTTTCTCCAAGATTTTTACGTAGATATGCAAATCTGCACGAAGAAATTACCAAAGCAGTAAAGAACTATATTCACGATGTGAAGATTTCTGATTTTCCTAACGAAAAAGAACAATATTAATTATTTCGGAAACGTAGTCATAATTATTGATTTAATAAATAAAGGGAATCCCGAATGTCGGAATTCCCTTTATTGTTTAGTATAGTAAGCTGACGGATCAGGAAATGAAATTGATAATCTCTTTTTTATCATGGATGATGTATATATGCTTAACTGAAATTTTGTACCTTTGCATCTTGTTACGAAAGTAAAAAAGGAAACAATAAAATTTAGAATAAAAAAATGGCAAAAGAGCTTAAAGAACTTACTCCTCGTAGTGTAAGTTACTCCCAATGGTACCAGGACCTGGTAATTAAGGCTGAATTGGCAGAAAACTCTGCCGTACGCGGTTGTATGGTGATAAGACCCTATGGTTATGCCATATGGGAAAAAATACAACGCATATTAGATGATAAGTTTAAGGAAACAGGTCACTCTAATGCATATTTCCCTTTGCTTATTCCTAAATCATTTCTAAGCAAAGAGGCCGAACATGTGGAAGGCTTTGCAAAAGAATGCGCTGTAGTAACTCATTACCGCCTCAAAACCAATCATGATGGAACAGGGGTAGTAGTAGATCCGGAAGCTAAACTGGAAGAAGAACTAATTATACGTCCTACTTCAGAGACTATTATCTGGAATACCTATCGTAACTGGATTCAGTCTTATCGCGATCTTCCACTTCTTATTAACCAGTGGGCGAATGTAATGCGCTGGGAAATGCGTACCCGTTTATTCCTTCGTACTGCTGAGTTTTTGTGGCAAGAGGGTCATACTGCACATGCAACAAAAGATGAAGCTGAAGCCGAAGCAAAACTAATGCTTGAAGTTTATGCGGAATTTGCAGAAAAATATATGGCAATGCCTGTAGTTAAGGGTGTTAAATCCGCCAGCGAACGTTTTGCCGGAGCATTGGATACTTATACAATCGAAGGTTTGATGCAAGATGGAAAAGCTTTACAGAGCGGTACATCTCACTTCCTTGGTCAGAATTTCGCCAAAGCCTTTGATGTTAAATTCATTGACAAAACAGGGAAGAGCGAATTCGTCTGGGCTACATCATGGGGCGTTTCAACCCGTTTGATGGGTGCTCTTATTATGGCGCATTCGGACGATAATGGTTTAGTGCTTCCTCCAATGTTGGCTCCTATTCAGGTTGTTATAGTTCCTATTTACAAGAACGATGACCAGTTAAAACTGATCGACGAGAAAGTGGCCGGTATTGTTGCTGGTTTAAAAGCACTTGGTATTTCTGTTAAATACGACAATGCAGATAACAAAAAACCGGGTTGGAAATTTGCTGAGTACGAATTAAAGGGTATTCCTGTTCGTCTGGCAATGGGGGGCCGCGACCTCGAAAACAATACCATCGAAGTGATGCGCAGAGATAAACTTGAAAAAGAAACTGTTGCCTGCGATGGTATTGAGGCATATGTTAAGGATCTATTGGATGATATACAGAATAACATCTATAAAAAAGCATTCGATTATCGTGCTACTCACACTATAACAGTTGAGACCTACGATGAATTCAAAGAAAAAATAGAAGAAGGTGGTTTTATTCTTGCCCATTGGGATGGAACACCCGAAACAGAAGAATTAATCAAGAACGAAACCAAGGCTACGATTCGTTGCATTCCATTGGATGGCGACAAAACTCCGGGTGTTTGTATGGTTACAGGTAAACCTTCTGCACAGAGAGTCGTTTTCGCCCGTGCCTATTAATGCTTCTTTTTAATTAAACAAAATAGGGTAGCTCAATTATATTGAGTTACCCTATTTTGTTTAATTACTATTCATGGTATAGTTCAACTAAAAATCGAGCTTTAAGTTAGAACCAACGAATTTTTCTAAAAATAACAAACGCAGCAGCAGATATTAATACAGAAAGAATAACGATATAATAGAAACCATACGGTAAATTTTCTACGTGACTCTTTACGTTCATCCCATAAAAACTAGCTATCAAAGTTGGTACCATCAGAATGATCGAAATTGATGTCATACGCTTCATGATGGTGTTCACATTGTTCGTAATAATAGAAGCAAATGCATTCATCGTTCCTGTAAGGATATCACTGTATATGTTTACGGTAATGTGAGCCTGCCTTAATTCAGTTTCCACATCTTCCAGCAACTCTTTATCAACATAATCGGGACCCTGGAAGATACTTTGCAGTTTGGTAAGCATCACTTCATTTCCACGAATAGAAGTATTGAAGTACACCATACTTTTTTCAAGTCTCATTAACCGAAGCAGGTCTTCGTTACGGATACTTTTTTCCAATTCTTTTTCGGCCATTCGAACCTCACTGTTAACCTGTTTTAGGTACTTAAGGAACCATACGGCAGACGAATGGATAATTCGAAGGATAAGATCGAACTTATTGCGCACCATAAGCTCCTTGCGGCGGGAGTAACGTATAAAGTCCGCAATCAATTCGCTTTTGTAGTAACAAACAGAAATAATTATTTCGCCATTGGTAATCATACCGATGGGAACTGTTGTAAAAGGAATTCCTTGTTCGTTGCTTTGCACAGGGATACGTAAAATGGTAAGTAGCCATTTGCCTTCGTATTCAATACGAGGTCGTTCGTCGGTATCTTCTATATCGGATAGAAATGATTCTGGTACCAGTAATTCGTTTGTAAGGTAATTGATATCGTCCTGAGTAGGACACTCAACATTAACCCAGCAATTAGGAAGCCATCGATCTGTTTCCACAAACCCTGCTTCACAATAAAGAAATGTTCTCATTATTGCCTCCTTTCGTTTATTTACGCAGGGTGGAATAATGCTTCTACCTCTGCTAGTTTACTTTTTATTTACCTCAAGCGGGATACTGTCATCCATAATTTAATGATTGATTTTATATCGGGCACAAAGGTAATCGAATTTATTTAGAAGGCAAAGAAAGAGGACCTCAATCGAAGTCCTCTTTCTATAATTAACAATTTGATCTAATTCTATTTCATATTCGGTTTTTCAAGACCATATCCTTTCTTTTTATCTTCTGCCTTAAGCATCAAGGCTACAATAAGCGCAAGTACTCCAAACCCGGTAAAGATAATCATAGGAATAGTATAATCGTATGCAGGTCCGTCTCCTTCAAGCTTGCAATAACGGTCCAATACCCATCCAATAAGCGCAGGCACACCCATTAAACCCCAGTTCTGTACCCAAAAGATTAAAGAATAAGCTGTCCCCAATTGCTTTTCAGGAATAATTTTGGGAACCGAAGGCCACATGGCAGAAGGAACCAAAGAGAAAGCAACACCTAAAATAATCATAATTATTGTAGCAAACCACCATTCATTTAACAACGGAAGTGCAAATAATAAATGAACTCCAATTAACATACAAGCTCCGATAACCATAATGGTAGCACCTTTACCTTTCCGGTCGTATAAGTTACCAAAGAACGGTGTGAGGAATAAGGTTCCCAAAGGAAGTAAACTCGGAATAATACCAGCTAATTCCGGGTCGACCGCATATTTATTTACCATTAGGTCGGTCGCATATTTTAAAAATGGGAACACGGCCGAATAGAAAAGAACACACAACATAGCAATCAGCCAAAAACCTTTATTTGTGATAATTAGAAGAATGTCTTTCATCCGGAATGGTTCTTCGGCTTCCTTATCTGATTCAGAAAGAGAAGCATCTAGTTTTCTATCCATAAAGATATAAACTATAAAGGCGATTAATCCTATGCAAAGCATTATGAAGCAAAGTAGGATAGGAGCAGACACACTGCCAAAATATTTAGCAAAAGGAACAGAAACAGACATGGCCAGCATTGTTCCGATACGGGCGGTTGCCATCTCGAGACCCATCGCTAACGCAAGTTCTTTCCCTTTAAACCATTTAACAATAATCTTTGAAACGGTAATACCTGCAATTTCAACACCAACCCCAAAAATGGCGTAACCAAAAGCGGCTACTGCTACCTGAGCTTTCCATCCAAGAATGAGTTGTCCGTCCATGTGGAAGTATTCCGAAATGGCGTAATATTTAATTCCGCACCCAACAAGCATCAGCAAGCAGGCGTTAAATCCTGTAAAGCGAACGCCCATCTTATCGAGAATTATACCGCCGAAAATAAGCATAAACAGGAATACGTTAAACCAGCCATAAGCACTGGTGAAAAACCCGTAATCGGTGCTACTCCAAAGTAATTCTGATTCGAGCATCGGTTTTAGAGGAGACATTACGTCGGTCAGAAAATAACCGCACAGCATGGTAAAAGCAACCACGCTGAGTGCTGCCCAGCGAGCACCTTTCGAATCGCTCAATTTTTTTTGAATTTTTTCAGTCATCTGTTTTTTTGTATTATTAGAGTTTTAATTATAAATGTCTTTTTGTTTTCAAAGAGATCATAGCATCAGCAACTACAAAAGTGCTGCCGCCGATAAAAATTAGATCATCTTTGCCTGAATTTGTTTTTGCTGCAAGTATTGCACTCTCAACAGTCGGATATATATTCCCTTTTAATCCGTATTGACTGGCCATAGAAGCAAACTCTTCGGACGGTAATGCTCTATCTACCGATGCCTTCGTGAAATAGTAAGTAGCATTTTGAGGTAGTAATTTTAAAACGCCGTTAATATCTTTGTCGTTTACCATACCAATAATAATATGCAGCGTATCGCAGGGAGTTTGCTCAAGTTGTCGGGAAAGATATTCCCACCCACCTGTATTATGACCCGTGTCGCAGATTATTTTGGGATTTTCTTGCATAACTTGCCACCTTCCCATTAATCCTGTAAGCTCTACTACATTTGCAAATGCTTCTTTTACAGCTTCCGGTGTAATTTTATAACCGAGTTCTATTAATTTGCGAATGGACAAAAGAACCGTTTTGGCATTTTTTTCCTGCACCATACCGCCTAATTCTCCGTTAAGTTCACCAAAATCGCGGCTCTCAAACGCCCATTGCCCCGAATTAAGATGAGTGGCAGAAAGTATTACGTCCGACTCTTCTGCAAAGAAAATAGGCGCATTTACGTCCGTTGCTTTAGAAACAAATACTTCTTTTACGCTTTCTTTACCTGCTTCACCAATTACAACCGGAATACCCTGTTTAATAATACCTGCTTTCTCAGAAGCTATCTTTTCCAGGGTATTTCCAAGGAATTGAACATGGTCCATGCTTATGTTGGTTATAACGCAAAGATCCGGAGAAATAATGTTTGTACTGTCAAGTCGTCCGCCCAGTCCAACTTCAATTACGGCCACATCCACAGCCATCGCTCGAAAATAATCGAAAGCCATGCTCATTGTCAGCTCAAAAAATGAAGGTTCAAGGGTCTCAAAATAATTTCTGTGCTGATCAACAAAATCAACAACGTACTGCTCGGAAATCATTTCTCCGTTTACACGAATACGTTCACGGAAATCGACCAAATGAGGTGAAGTATATAATCCAACTCTATATCCCGATTGCTGCAGTGTTGCAGCCAGCAGGTGAGAAGTAGAGCCCTTGCCATTCGTACCTGCAACATGTATAGTCTTGTAGGTAGAATGAGGGTAGTTAAAATAGGCATCTAACGCTATGCTGGTACCCAGACCTGGTTTATATGCGGATGCTCCGCTATGCTGAAAAACAGGTACACGTGTATAAAGATAGTGTAGAGTTTCTTCGTAAGTCATTTGAATTTTTTTTATAACGGGCAAAAATAAAGAAAAAAAAGAACTTATTAGGTTGAACATCGAAGAATTGTCTTTATAAATCCGGCGGATTACTAAATCATGTTGCATAACAAGAAATTTAGTAATGTTTAATATGGCAAATCAACAAACTAATTGTTTATTTTCGTTGTTTAGTTAATATTATATTGCTAATCATTAAAAAGAAAGATCATGGGAGCAAAGAAGAATTTTGTGCTTGATACCAACGTTATCCTGCACGATTATAAGTGTATTGAGAACTTTCAGGAAAATGATATTTATCTGCCCATTGTGGTACTTGAAGAGCTTGATAAATTTAAGAAAGGAAGCGATCAGATTAATTTTAATGCCCGCGAGTTTGTGCGCGAACTTGATTTGCTTACTAGTAACGACCTTTTTCTTAAAGGAGCATCTCTTGGTCCGGGCAAAGGAACTTTGTACATTGTGACAGGAGATAAATACCAAGAGAAAATTGCCTTGTCTTTTCCCGAACATACTGCCGATCACCGAATTTTGTCCAGCACACTGTTCATCGCAGAAAAGAATCCGAAAATGCATACGATTCTTGTTACCAAAGATGTCAATTTACGCATGAAAGGACGCTCATTGGGAATTGAGGTGGAAGATTATATAACAGATAAAGTGATTAATGTAGATATTTTTGAACGTGCCCAGGAGGTATATGAAAATATTGACCCGGATTTAATTGATAAAATATATGGTTCGCCGGAAGGTATAACTGCCGATCTTCTCGACTTTAATGTAAAATTGGATCCAAACGACTGCTTTGTATTGAGAAGTGTACGCAACTCTGTATTAGCTCGTTATAACCCATATACTGATAAAATCAAAAAGGTAGACAAGACGCCGAGCTATGGTATTACTCCCCGTAACGCTGAACAGAGCTTTGCGCTTGAAGTACTAAATGACCCCAACATAAAATTGGTTGCTCTTACAGGAAAAGCTGGTACGGGAAAAACGCTCCTTGCTTTGGCCTCGGCTCTAAAACAAGCAGACTTATTTAATCAGATATTACTTGCCAGGCCTATAGTGGCACTTGGAAATAAAGACCTGGGGTTTCTTCCCGGCGACGAAAAACAGAAAATAGCGCCATACATGCAGCCCTTATTTGACAATCTGAACGTTATTAAAGCTCAATTACCTCCGGGAAGTGCTGATATTCGGCGAATTGATGAATTGCAGAAAAACAATCAGTTGGTAATAGAAGCGTTGGCTTTTATCCGGGGGCGAAGCTTATCAGAAACTTTCTGCATTATTGATGAAGCACAAAACCTCACTCCACACGAAGTGAAGACTATTATAACGCGTGCGGGAGAAGGGACAAGAATGGTATTTACAGGTGATATTCAGCAAATAGACTCGCCCTATCTTGATGCTCAGAGTAACGGTCTGGCCTACATGGTAGATAAAATGAAAGGACAGGAGTTGTTTGCTCACATCAATCTAATAAAGGGTGAACGAAGCGAATTATCTGAATTGGCTTCAAATTTATTATAAATTACCAAGAAGAACCTGTACCTTTGTGGAGTAATTAATCACGAAGGTACAGGTTTTTTCTTTGGGATTATCTGTTCCGGACTGAACAATCCGCAAACCTTTTTGGTTATAGGTGGTGTGAACTGAACAGATATTGATGAAAAGAAAGATTACAAAACAGATTCTCTTCGCGTGGTTATTGATGTTTTCAATAGCTCCATTGGGTTTCGTGAAGGAATTTCACCATCACAAGTCTTGCGATGCAGGAACCTGCGATAATCATCATGAAGAATCTGCTCCCGACGACTGTTCTATCTGTCAGTTTCATCTTTTACCTTTCGAAGAACCAATTGTTTTTCATATTGGTTATTTCCGTACATTTACAACAATTAATCAGGCTGTCTATCTTTGCAAAGTAACCTGTGCAGAGCCCTTCGGCTATTATCTACGTGCCCCTCCAGCTTTATAGGTAAATATCTTTATCTATAATTTTCAAATAAAATAAATTTATGCGTATCGGATATATTTCGGGCGTGTTAGCGTTATGCATTTCTGCAGACGCCTACGCGCTGTATCCCGATTCACTCAAGGTAAGTCTGCCGGAAGTGGTGGTGACTAATAATTACATGTCTGGTCGTAACCGAACAGAGACTGTGCCTGTAGAAGTGATAGGGCAAGAGTTCTTGCGCGAATTTCATTCGGGCAGCCTGATGCAAACATTGGGCAAGCTTCCCGGAATTCAATCAATGGATATAGGTTATGGTTTTTCCAAGCCTGTAATCAGAGGTATGGGTTTCAATAGGGTAGCTGTAACGGAGAATGGAATCCGGCAGGAGGGGCAACAATGGGGTGCCGATCATGGGTTGGAAATAGACGCATTCAATGTTGAACGCGTGGAAGTCCGCAAAGGTCCCGCATCGCTCCAATATGGAAGCGATGCTATGGGAGGGGTGCTTGAAATAAAACAACTACCTCCGCCTTTAGACAATCAATTGTTTGGAGAGGTGAACCTGCTAAGTAAAACTAACAATAATTTGTGGGGAGGATCTGTTATGCTGGGTATTAAAAAGAATGCATGGTATATACAGACTCGTTTTACCGCACAACATTTCGGTGATTATCGTGTACCCACCGATTCCATTGTTTATCTTACTCAGCGAATTCCTATCTATAACAGACGTATGAAGAATACAGCAGGGATGGAAAGAGACGCCTCGGCATCTGTATCTTACCGTAAATCGGCCTATCAAGGTCAGCTGTTTCTAAGTAACGCCTATCAAAAAGTAGGATTCTTTCCGGGTGCACATGGCATTCCGGATGCAACCAGAGTACAGGATGATGGAAACTCGCGTAATATTGATTTGCCTTATAGCAAGGTAAATCACTTAAAAACCCAATTTCGGCAACAGCTTAATCTTGGTAAGAACCTTGTTGAGTGGAATATAGGTTACCAGAATAATCACAGGGAAGAACGGAGTCTTTTCCATACACATTACAATACGCAACAACCTCCGGCAATAAATCCGGATCTGGAGTTGCAATTTGATTTGCATACATTTAGTTCTGCTATGAAATGGACTTTTCTGCAGCAAGACGATTGGAAGCATACCGGAGGCATCGATTTACAGTATCAGAAGAATGGAATAGGGGGGTACGGCTTTTTATTACCACGTTATCAGCGTGAAACTGCCGGAGCCTATTACATGGCCTCTTTCGCCCCGGCAGGTCCGTTTTCATTTAGCGGAGGTTTTCGCTTTGATTACGGGCATATAAGAATATCACCATTTGAGGATACCTATTTGGAAAGCTACCTGCAGCAAAATGGGTACAGTCGGGAAACTGTTGAGTTTTATAAGCAACGAAGCTTCGAAACCGATCGTTCTTTTGCCAATTATGCCGGGTCCATTGGAGTTGTATACACTCCATCGGAAAAGCATATTGCAAAGGTGAATATTGGACGAAGCTTCCGACTACCCGGAGCTAATGAACTTGCATCCAATGGGGTACATCATGGCACTTTCCGGCACGAACAAGGCGATGCGACGTTGAATTCAGAACAAGGTTGGCAGTTGGATATGGGGTATACGTTCCATGGTAATTCTGTCCGGTTGGAGGTTTCACCTTTTATAAGTTGGTTTACCAACTATATTTATCTCCAACCTACAGGTGAGTG
>RRZU012069853.1_pt1 | contig 13708 bp, 13 predicted proteins | sample 2165561 | NCBI WGS metagenome assembly RRZU01 (sample SAMN10456909, study PRJNA506462) | wastewater metagenome | isolation source: wastewater sludge | place: USA: Moscow, Idaho
GCGATGGAGATTAAGGAGAAAAAGTGGATAGAGATGACCTTATTAAACGCTTTGAATTACTAACTCAGCAATTGCCTTTGGGAAAACAGCTTCCCCTTTACGATATAGTGACCTACCCCGAGGAAATTGACGCGTTAATTGGAGTTCGAGATGCGTCAGCGGAGGAGTTGCTGGAGAGCGCCTACCGCCTGCACGAACGCGGAGCGGATTATCTGACGATGCTTCTCCTTTACAAAGTCAGCGTAATTCAACACAAAGCAGGAGAGAAATGACCTTTCGAAATACAGCGTGAAAGCTTACTTTACCTTGTAAAGTAACATTGGGATGGATTGTTGGAGAAGGGGCACAGAGGCAATTCAGATTATATGAAGGCAAAGTGGTCGAAATCGACTACTTTGGGACATCGAAAGTTCGAATCCCCCTTGTCTGACTTTTTTCAAATGTCATCATTTTTGAGCAATTGGCACAAAAAAGAGTTCATTTTGCTGTGCAAAATGGACTTTTTTTTAACGAAATAAATTCTGCAAGGTTTGTGCATTGCCCTTTGTGCACACACACGTCTTTGGCGGGCGAAATAGTTGCGGGCGCATGTAGATTGATGAACGTAAATTGCTTTGCCAAACATGCAGAAGATGCGCATTTTGCTTGGCATAAGAAATCACACAATACTCCGGAGGAACCATGATTAACGTACAAAATGTTACACACGGCTACGGCGCGCGCCGTATTTTAGAGGATGCGTCGTTTCGCTTATTAAAAGGCGAGCACGTGGGTTTAGTGGGCGAAAACGGCGAGGGCAAAGCCACGTTTTTGAACATTATTACAGGCGTTTTGCCCCCAGACGAGGGCAGCGTAAGCTTTGGCAAACATGTTACGGTGGGCTATTTGGATCAGCGCACAACACTTGCGGCGGGCAAAACCATTCGCGAGGTATTGCGTGAGGCTTTTGCACCGATGTTTCAGCTAGAGCAAGACATGCTGGAAATGTATAACAAGATGGGCGAAGCAGACGAAGCCGAGATGAACGCGCTGATGGAAGAAGTGGGCGATATCGGCGAAATGCTGGAGCATGGCGGCTTTTATGTGATTGATTCGCGCATGGAGGAATATGCAGGCGGTTTAGGGCTGTTTGATATCGGCCTTGACCGCGATGTGGCCGAGCTTTCGGGCGGGCAGCGCACAAAGGTGCTGTTGACGAAGCTGCTTTTGCAAAACCCAACGGTGCTAATTTTAGATGAGCCCACAAACTTTTTGGATGAAAACCATATCATATGGCTTGTAAACTTTTTGCAAAATTACGAAAATGCGTTTTTGCTAGTGTCGCATGACGAGGACTTTTTAAATAAGGTAGTCAATGTGGTGTATCATGTAGAAAATGCGGTGCTAACGCGCTATAAAGGCGATTATCAAAATTTTCTGTCCATGTACGAGCTGAAAAAGCGTCAAAACGAGCAAGCCTATGAGCGCCAGCAGCGCGAAATTGCCGATTTGGAGGATTTTGTGGCACGCAACAAGGCGCGCGCGGCCACGGCCACTTTGGCGCGCAGCCGCCAAAAAAAGCTGGATAAGATGGACGTAATTGAGCTGGCAAAGGAAAAGCCAAAGCCCACCTTTGCGTTTCGATATTCGCGCGCACCGGCAAAGTTTATCATAGAGGCCGAAAATCTGGTGCTGGGATACGATGCACCCCTTACAAAGCCCCTCACCTTTGCCATTGAACGCGGCAAAAAAATTGCCATTAAGGGCGTGAACGGGCTTGGAAAATCCACGCTTTTAAAAACGCTGCTTGGGCTGATACCGCCCGTTTCGGGCACTGTGGCGATGGATAGCCTTGTGGAATATGCCTATTTTGAGCAGGAGGCCGTGGCAGGCAAAAACACAGCACTGGAAGAGCTTTGGCAGGAATATCCGTCGATGACCAATGGCGAGGTGCGCGGGGCACTGGCGCGGTGCGGGCTTACCACGCAGCATATTGAAAGCCAGGTAAAGGTGCTAAGCGGCGGCGAAAATGCCAAGCTGCGCCTTTGTAAGCTGATGCTGCGCAGCATGAATCTTTTGGTTTTAGACGAGCCTACCAACCATTTGGACGTTTACGCAAAGGACGCGCTGAAAACGGCCGTGGCAGAGTTTAAAGGCACGGTGCTTTTGGTTTCGCACGAGCCGGAATTTTATGCCGATATTGTTACCGATGTATGGAATTTGGAAGATTGGACAACCAAAATTGTATAAAAACTTATAAAAGCAAAAGCCGCGAAACAAGATTGTTTCGCGGCTTTTTGGCTGTTTGATGGGTGTGTGCGCGTTCTGTGGCGCGTACTATGGTGTGTTTTGCGCGGCTGCGCAAAAGGTGCAGTTCTGTTTGCGTGCTGCGCAAAAGGCGTGCTTTGTTAGCGCGCGGGGCGGCATGGTAGTGTGGGGTGCATTTGCTTTGCTTGCCAGCTGCGCGCGGGGGGCATAGAAACGGGCACTTTATTTGTTTTCGCTGTCTTTATTTTTCTCGCTGCCTTTGCGCTTTTTAACCGCTTCCGACAAAATATATTCAATCTGCCCGTTAATGGAACGGAAATCATCGTCCGCCCAGCGGTTAATTTCGGCCCAAAGCGTGGGCGAAAGGCGCAAAAGCAATTGCTTTTTTTCGTTTTTATCTCCCATATGGATTAATAAATGCTGCCGCTGTTTACGATGGGCTGTGCATCCTTATTGCCGCAAAGCACTACCAGCAAATTCGACACCATTGCGGCTTTGCGCTCGTCATCCAGCGAAACAATATTGTTTTCGGAAAGCTTGTTCAGCGCCATTTCCACCATGCCCACAGCACCATCCACAATTTTGCCACGCGCTTCAATAATGGCAGAGGCCTGCTGGCGTTGCAGCATGGCCGCGGCAATTTCCGGCGCATAGGCAAGATGCGCAATGCGCGCTTCGATAATTTCGATGCCCGCCATCTCCACGCGGCCTTGCAAATCACGCTTTAGCTCCTCGGCTACTTCCGATGCGCTGCCGCGCAACGATTTTTCGTCGCCGTCCTCGGAAATGTCGTACGGGTATAAACGCGCCACTTGCCGAATGGAGGCATCGGTTTGCGTGGAAACATAGGTTTTGTAATTATCTACTTCAAATACGGCACGTGTGGCGCACACTACGCGCCAAATTACGATAACGCCAATTTCTATCGGGTTGCCCTCGTGGTCGTTTACCTTTTGCTTTTCGTTGTTCAGCGTGATGGCTTTCAGCGAAATCTTTTTGTTAAGCGTGGGCGTTACTGTAACGCCTTGCACGCTTGTAGATAGGCTTTGCGCTGCGGACACAGTGGGGTTTACCGCTGTGCAAAAGGGGTTAATCCAGTAAAATCCGGGGGTGGACAATGTGCCGTAATAACTGCCAAACAGCACGTACACGCCCGCTTCATTGGGCTGAATGGTTTTTAAACCGGACAGTAAAATGGGCACGAGCACCCAAAGCACCGCTGCGGAAACTGTGCCTGTAATGGGCACAAAGGCTGCGCCATGCGTGTCTAGCGCAATTACCGAAAAAACAAACCATACTACGCTTGCCGCAAGCAGCACAAGGCTGCCAATTAGCACCGTATAGCCGCTGGGCGGCGAAAGCAGTTTTTCCTCGTGATTGTTTTTATTCGTTTCGTTCATATGTATCCGTTCCTTTCGTTTGCTTGTGTTTGCCTGATATGTGAATGATATCATTACGATATCAAATTGTCAAGCATAACATTGGATAATTTTTTCAAATTTTTACGGCAGCTTGCAGCGGCGAAAAATAAACGGGCATGCGCGCCGCCTTTGCACGGCAAATGCAAGCGCCGCCGTAATTACAGAAAGCGTGTGTCAGATGTAAAAAAACTGTTGACTTATGAGGAAATTTGCGCTATATTGATGTTGGAGAAGTGTAGGAATCACAAAAAACAGCGGTGTTTTTTGTGCGCTTAAAAGGAGGTATTTGCATGGCAATCAATGGCGTGAACAGCCCCGCGCAATATTTTCAGTTCATGAGCAATCTGTCCAGTGTGCAGTCATCCTTGCCTGCGAAGACCGCGTCTTCGGTGGGCGATTTTGTGTTCTCGCAGATGAGCAAAAACACCCAAAGCTTGCAAAGCTTAATGAATACGCGCGTAAATGCCTATCAAAACAATTTAGATAAATACGCCGCATTTCAAAAGGAATCCAAAAGCTTTATGGCAAATTTTGATGCGGCTACCACGTCGCTAAAATCCTCGGCCTCGGCGCTCCGCGATTTTGCGCGGCAAACAACCGGCACGATGCAAATCGGCAGCACGGATTCTTCGGTGCTTTCGGTGAAAAGCGGCAGCTTAAAAGCGGGGCAATCTGTGGATATCAATGTGCAAAAGCTGGCCAGCGCACAAACAAGCAAGTCGGCTTCGTTTACATCGTCTTTGGGATATACGCTTGGCGGCAGCTCTAAAATGCAAATTACCGCAAAGGGCAAAACAAGCACGCTTTCGTTTAATATGGCAAATGCCACGAATAATAAAGACGCGCTCACGCAGATGGCGGGGCAAATTAACAGCGCAAAGCTGGGCGTTGTGGCCACGGTGGAAACCAAAAACGGCATGTCGGCGCTTTCGCTGGCGGCTGCGGACACAGGCGCAGAAAATGCGTTTTCGGTGCAATTTACGGGCAATGCCGAAAAGCTGAACATGCAAACCACCGCTGTGGCAAGCGACGCGGCCTATACAGTGGGCGATAAAGCGTATACCGCCGCTAGCAATACCGTTACGCTGGGCGACACGGGCATCAAGGCCACTTTAAACGGCACGGGCAAAGCCGCTGTGCAAAATGGCACGCAGGATGCGGGCAAACTGCTGGACACGGTGAAAGCCTTTGCAAAGGATTATAATCAAACCGTGCAGTTTTTAAATGCCAATCAAAACAAATCAAACGAAGTGAATAACTTGGCTGCGTCGTACGCAAGCACAAGGTATTCCGCACAGACGCTGGGCAATATCGGCATTACCACAAAGTTTGACGGCCAATTGCAGGTGGACGAGAAAAAGCTTGCTTCTGCAATGGAAAAAAACCCCGAAAACACACGCAAGGTATTGGATAATCTGGCAAAAACCGCATACGATAAAACCGTGCAGGCGAAGAATAATGCACAAAATTTGTATAAAGCACCGGAGCTTAACACGATGGGCGGCGGTGGCGCATATAACGCCTATAAGCAGTTTTACACCAATCCTGCGGCTGCCGCAAATGTGTTAAATTTGTTTTTATAAGCACGCAAAATGAAAAGGGGCGGTATCGATTGGTACGGGCCCCTTTTTTATTTGGGGGCTTAAAAAAGAAAGGGGAAAGGCTATGCAGGCGCTAACAGACAGCGAGCACGCGCTAACAAATAATGAGCACGCGTTCATAAACAGCGAGCACGCGATTTTGCCGATTACCACAGCGCCCGCGCCAATGGACGACGCGCCTGTGCTTACAGCGCAAACGGCGGCGGTGTTTCGGGTGTGGGAGGGCGTTTTGTATGCAAAAGGCGATGTAGACGCTGCGTTTGCAAAGAATGGCATGCACATTTTGCGCCTGTTTTGCCTTGCGGCAAAAGAGGGCCTTGCCGTAGAGTGCGACACGCTTTGCGCGGCGCTTCGTTATGCAGATGCCATATGCGCCTTGCCGCCCTATCCTGTGCGGGATGCATTGCAAGAAATACTTTTAAGCCAAAGCCCCGAGGCGCTGGGCCCGTTATTGGCGGCAGGGGCACTTTTGCCCTATGGCATCGGGCAGCCGTGCGCCTGCACAAGCAGCCTTGCGCGCTTGCCGTGCACCATGCTGGCGCGCTGGTGGGGCGTTTTGCGCATCACGCGCGCGCACAGCACCGCGCTTTGCGAAAAGCTGTGCTTTCACCCAAGCTTTGCCCAAGATTTGCAAGCGCTTGACACCTTTGCCCAAAGCCCGCCGCCTCAAAACGGTACGCAGCTAAAAATACGGCTTGCTGCCGCCGATTTTAAAGACGAACGCGAGGCAATTGCCGCTGTGGCGGCGATGGGCAAGGAGTTCGCCGCAGTATTGCCGCTGCACGAGGCGCTTTTGGCCTGTGGCGAGCCCTATCGCACCGCGCAGCTGGCCATCGGCAAAGCGGCACTTTGCACGCTGGGCTTTGCGGAAAATGCACAGGCGCAAGTGCTGTGGGAATTGCAGCTGGCGGTAATCCGCGCGCCCGCGCTGAACAATGTGTTTACTTTAACCGCCCTTGCCAAGCATATGCGCAAATTCGTTTAAATTCTCTTACAAAAAAACCGTAAAAATATGTGAAAACGCAGAAAATACGACGCTATTTTGCACAGAATTACCAAAATGACTGAATAATGGCAAATTGTATAAAATTATACTTGTTTTACTGCGTGTTTAAGAGGTATAATAATATAAATCAACAATTTGTATACTTTCTGTGAGGAGAATAGCGTTTGAAGAAAGCCGTATCTGCGCTTGCAATGATAGCGCTTTTTTTTAATATTGCACTGCCTGCCTTTGCACTAAGCGCGCCGCTGCCCGCTGTTACCGCCCAAAGCTATGCGGTGATGGATGCTGCAACGGGGCAAGTTTTGCTGCAAAAAGGCGGCGCGGACAAGCATTTTCCTGCCAGTATAACCAAGATTCTTACGATGGCGCTTGCGCTGGAAAAGTGCGGCGGGGATATGTCCGGGCAGATTACCGTAACGCAAGAGGACGTGCAGCTGGAGCGCGGCTCCTCGCACATTGCTTTGCAAGCAGGCGAGGTGATTAGCCTTGCCGACGCGTTTAATGCCACCGTTTTGATGAGCGCCAACGACGCGGCCAATGCGCTTGCCACCTATACGGCGGGCTCTCACGAGGCATTTGCCGCGCTAATGAACGACAAGATTGCGTCGCTTGGCCTTTCGGGCACGCATTTTACCAATGCGCACGGCCTATATAACGAGCAGCATTTTACCACGGCTGCCGATATGGCAAAAATTACGCAGTATGCGCTTTCGGTGCCGGGCTTTCGCGAGCTGTTTGGCGCTGTGAGCTACGAGATGCAGCCCACCAACAAACAAAGCGAGCGCCGCTTATTCGGCACGGATAATGCGATGCTGGTGAACAGCAAATTCACTTACGAGGGCACCATCGGCGGCAAATCCGGCTGGACACAGGAAAGCGGATACACAATGGTGGAGGCTGTGGAGCGCGGCGGGCGCACGTTAGTGGCCGTGGTGATGGCAAGTGCGCAAAAATACGATAAATTTAAAGATTGTGCGGCGCTGTTTGATTATTGCTTTCAAAATTTTGCCGAGGTTACCTTTCCCGGTAATGCATTTGACAGCGTAAAGGTGCCTGTGTTTGGCGGCGGCGAAAAAGAGCTGGGCAAGATGGACGTGAGCGTGCCGGATTTTACGGTGCTTTTGCCTGCGGGCTACACAAAAGATGATTTAAAGCTGCAATATGCCGTGCCCGAGAAATATGTAATCGGCCAGCCTTTTGCACCCAGCTTTACGGTTTCGCTAAAAGAAGAGAATGGCGTGATGGGCTCGGTGCTTGCCACTTATCCGATGCAGGCAGGCAGCCTCGGCGAGATTTTGGCGCGCAATACAGGCGCGATAACCCCAATTAAAACAAAAAGCGGCGGCGGCGCGTCGTGGCCGCTTGCGCTAACTGTAGCGGCCTGCATCTTTTTGGTGCTTGTGGCGCTGTTTGCGGGGCGCGTGGGCTATGTGGCGTATGTGCGCGCCCAGCGTAAAAAGAAAAAACTGGAGCATTTGCGCCACCTTTACGGCATGAATGCCCCGTCTATGATGCCGCAAACCTATGCACAAAAACGCCCCGCGTACGCAAATGCACAGCGCGCGCCGCAGCCCCAAAGGGGCTATCCCTCTCAGCCCCGCAAGCAGGCCGCACAGGCCAATGCCGTGGTGGAAAGCAAGCTGCGCGTGGTAATCGGCGGCGGATACGAGCGCAAGGAAGCCGCACGGCAATAACCATATCAATCAATAGGAGCAATGCAGATGAAAAACGCACTTGTGGGTTATACGGGCTTTGTGGGCGGAAATATTGCCGCCTCGCACCCGTTTGACGGCCTTTACAATTCCAAAAATATTCAAGAAGCCTTCGGCCAAAAGCCGGAGCTTCTTATTTATGCGGGCTTGCCCGCGGCAAAATATCTTGCCAACACAGCGCCGCAAGAGGATTTGGCACTGTGCGAGGCCGCATTTGCAAACATTTGTGCCATACAGCCGCAGCGCTTGGTGCTTATCAGCACGGTGGATGTGTATCAAAACCCCTGCAAGGTAGACGAAAAAACGCCTATCGTGCAGCAAGGCATGCAGGCCTATGGCAAAAATCGCGCGCATTTAGAAGCGCTTGTGCGGGACAAATATCCCAATGCGCTAATTATCCGTTTACCAGGCCTTTTTGGCGCGGGCTTGAAAAAGAATTTTATTTATGATTTTATCACCATCACGCCGTTTATGCTGAAAAGCGAAAAATATGCCGAGCTATCGAAAAAATCTGCGCTTGTGCAGCGGCTGTATGCCCCCGCCAAAAACGGATTTTATCAGCTTTTCGACACGAGCGCAGACGAAAAAGCTGCTTTGCGTGCGTTTTTTGAGGCAAATGATTTTAACGCGCTTTCGTTTACCGATTCACGCGCGTGTTATCAATTTTACGATTTATCCAATCTGTGGCGGGATATTGCATGGGCGCTTGCGGCCAACCTCACGCTTTTAAATATTGCCTGCGAGCCCATTGCCGCCGCCGAGCTATACGCACATCTTACGAAAGGCGGGGCCTTTTGCAATGAATTGCCCGCAGAGCCTGTGCAGTATGATATGCGCTCGGTTTACGACACGCTTTATCACGGCGCGGGCGGATATCTATATAATAAGCAGGAAATACTTGACGAAATAGCCTCTTTCGTGAGAGAATTACAATAATACGTCTAATTTTTCAGCGCGGTGCAAAACTGTGCCGAGGAGGGTTTCATGCGGCTTTCTTTTTCTAATATCGGCTTTTTGCCCGAGGACGATGAAACGGCCTACGGGCTTTTGATGCGCTTGGGCTATGAGGGCCTTGAAATTGCGCCTACGCGCTTTGTGGGCGATGCGCCGTATGATCAATGCGCCGCAGCCGCCACAAAAGCAGCGGCGCTGCACGCGCAGTATGGCCTTTGCATTGCATCAATGCAAAGCATTTGGTATGGCATGCAGGGCAATATTTTTGTGCCGGATGATGCAGCGCGGCTTACGCAGTATACCGAAAAGGCTATTTTGTTTGCGCAGGCCATCGGCTGCAAAAGCATGGTGTTTGGCTGCCCCAAAAACCGCAATGTGCCGGATGGCAAAAGCGTAGCGGATGCACAGCCGTTTTTTGCGCATATCGCGGCCTTTGCAAACGCGCACGGCACGGCCATTGCCCTTGAAGCAAACGCGCCCGTGTACGGCACCAATTTTATCAATACCAGTGAAGCTGCATTTGCTTTTGCCCAAACTGTTCCGCATTTAAAAGTGAATTACGATTTTGGCACGGTGCTGATGAATGGGGAAAGCCTGGCAACACTGGATAAACATCTGGACCTTGTAAGCCATGTGCATATCAGCGAGCCTGCGCTTGCGCCCATTGCGCGGCGCGCGGCGCACAAGGAACTGGCGGCGGTGCTGCAAGGCGGCGGGTATGGCGGCTTTGTGTCTGCTGAAATGGCCACACAAAGCTTTGCACAAGTGCGCGAAACGGCTGAATATTTAGCGGAGGTTTTTCAATGATTTATCAAGATATCAGCGGTGTGCCCGCTTTTTCAGCGCAGGTATTTCGTGGAAAAAGCAGCGAATATTGCGTGCTGATTCCCGTGATTAACGAAGGCGAGCGCATCCACGCAGAGCTGCAACGCGCCAAAGCGGCACTGATTGATAAATATGCAGACATCATCCTGTGTGATGGCGGCTCTACCGATGGCTCTATGGAAACACAAACGCTGAAAACACTGCCCGTTGCGGCGTGCTTAACAAAGCTGGGGCCTGGCAAGCAGGGCGCACAGCTGCGTATGGGGATTTATTATGCTTTGCAGCGCGGCTATACGGGCATTATCACCATAGATGGTAATAATAAAGACAGCATTGAATCCGTGCCGCTATTGATTGCAAAGCTGCGCGAAGGATATGACCTTGTGCAGGGCAGCCGCTTTGTGAAAGGCGGCAAAGCCGAGAATACGCCGCTTGCGCGCTATATTGCGGTGCGCTGTATCCATGCGCCTGTTATCAGCCTTACTGCGCATGCGCGTTTTACCGATACCACCAATGCGTTTCGCGCTTATTCGGCAAACTATCTTTTGCACGATGCGGTGCAGCCCTTGCGCGATATCTTTATGGGATATGAGCTTTTGGCGTACTTATCGGTGCGTGCGTCGCAGCTGGGCATGCGCACGTGTGAAGTGCCAGTGGAGCGCGTATATCCAAAGGGGCAGCCCACACCCACCAAAATTAAAGGCTTCGCGGGCAATCGAGAATTGTTGCGCGTGCTGTTTGCAAATGCAAAAGGCGCATACAATCCATAAATGTGCAGGCATCTGCTAAAGCCCGAAAGCGCAGCTAACTAAGCGCAGGGGATTTACCCTACGTGCAAGAGGCATACGGCCTTTTGGGGCGAAAGCGCTTTGCGCGGCAATGTGCCGGATGGGCAGTATCTTTGTGCCTGTTTACAGGCACAGTTTCATGAAGGAGGCACAGCCTTGACTTACGATAAAATTATATTCGGTGCGGGGCTTTACGGCCTTTATGCGGCGCGGCATTGTGCCATGCAAGGCCAGCGCGTGCTGGTGCTTGAACGGGACGCCGCGCCCTTTATGCGCGCCACGTATATTAACCAAGCGAGGGTGCATATGGGCTATCATTATCCGCGCAGCTATTCTACCGCTATTAAAAGCGCTCAATATTTTGAACGGTTTTGCGCGGATTATCCGTTTTGCCTTTTGGATAGCTTTGATCAGGTATATGCCACCAGCGCTGCCTATAGCTGGACAAATGCGCAAGAGTTTAGCCGCTTTTGTAATGCGGCGCACATTCGCTGCGAGGAGATTGCCACTACCAAATATTTTAATGCGGGCATGTGCGACGGCGCGTTTCTTACAAGAGAATATACCTATGATGCCATGCTGCTGCGGGACTATTTTTTGCGCGAAATTGCCGCCTTGCCCAGTGTGGAGCTGCAATGCGGCCAGCGCCCCGTAAGCATCGTAAAGGCGGATGGCGTGTGGCAGGTAACAACGCAAAACGCGGCGCAATATCAAACACCCTATATCCTTAACGCCACATATGCAGGCGTGAACGATGTGCACAGCCTCATTGGGGCAGAGATGTTTAAAATTAAATACGAGCTTTGCGAGATTATCCTTTGCACGGTGGATGCGCGCTTAAACGATGTGGGCATCACGGTGATGGATGGCCCGTTTTTTTCCTTAATGCCATTTGGCAAAACGGGCATGCATTCGCTTACAAGCGTGTCGTTTACGCCGCATGTCACCAGCTATGACGCGCTGCCCACGTTTGCCTGCCAAGCCCAAAGCGGCGGCCTTTGCGCGCCAGGCAGCTTGTATAATTGCAACGAGTGCCCCGCAAAGCCCGCCTCGGCATGGCCGTATATGAGCCAGCTTGCGCGCAAATATCTAAAAGAGGAATATGGCTTTACCTATCAAAAAAGCCTATTCAGCATGAAGCCGATTTTGAAAGCCAGCGAAATTGATGATTCGCGCCCAACGGTGATCCGCACAATGTGCGAGGAACCAAAGTTTGTAAGCGTTTTGTCGGGTAAAATCAATACAGTTTATGATTTGGATGGTGTGTTGTGATGGAAAAAGAAAAAAACTTTATATCGGCTGTTGCCTACATTCACAACGATGCCGGACGGGTAAAGCCGTTTTTACAGCGGCTATATGCGCAATTTGATGCAGCCTTTGCCACTTATGAAATTATTTTGGTCAACGATGCATGCAGCGATGCCAGCGTGCAGGAAGCCAAAGAATTTGTGCGCGAAGCAGGCATCAAGGCACCCATCACCATTGTGAATATGAGCATTTATCAAGGGGTAGAGCTTGCCATGAATGCAGGGCTTGACCTTGCCATCGGCGATTTTGTGTATGAATTTGACACGCTTATGCTATCCTATGAAGAAGAGCTGATTTGCAAAGCGTATTACACGGTGCTGGAGGGGCACGACATTGTGTCGGTTTGTCCGCGCCGCGCGCGCAATTTGGGCAGCAATTTGTTTTACCGCTTGTTCAATTCGGCTTCCAAATCCAAATATAAGCTGCAAACGGATATTTTTCGCGTGCTTTCGCGCCGCGCAATTAATCGCGTGCATGCCATTACCGCAACGATGCCTTATCGCAAGGCGGCATATGCGGCAAGCGGGCTTGCCGTGGGCATGCTGTATACCAATCAAAAGCAGGGTAAGCGCAAAGGCCCGCGCATGGCGCTGGCTGTAAACTCGCTGGCGCTTTACACCGACGCGGCATACAAGCTTTCGCTTGGCATATCGGGCGCGCTTTTACTTGCCACGCTTGTGGAGCTTGTATATACGGTAGTAATCAATTTCAGCGGGCGCCCGATCGAGGGGTGGACTACAACGATGCTGGTGCTTTCGTTTGGCTTTTTTGGCGTGTTTTTGGTGCTGGCCATTGTAGTGAAATATCTTTCGCTGGTGGTGGAGCTGCTATTTAAGCAGCAAAAATATCTGATTGAAGGCGTGGAAAAATTATAAAGGGCCAAGCGTGCATTTTGCGGGCATCCGCTCGGAAAAAGATACCGCCATCGGCGGGGAAAGAGGCATTGTATGACAGTGATTGAACGGCTTGCGGCGGCATCCGCAGAGGCATTAACGGGCGCGGGGCGCGCGGCAGGGGAGCTTGCATCGAAAGGCAAAAAGCAAGTGGATTTAATCGCGCTGGAAAATCGTCTTGCAAAAGCCCAGCGCCAGCTAGGCGCGTTAATACACTCGCTTTATAAAACAGAGCAGGAAAACACGCTGCTGGTAAAACGCTATTTAGACGCAATCACACGTATCGAAACGCAAATTGAAGCCCTTAACGCAGGCGGCAAACGCCAAACAGCCACAATTGTAAATCTTTGCAACACGTGTGGCGCGGAGGTGGACGAGGATGCCCTCTTTTGTACTGTGTGCGGGAGCAAACGTTAAACCACACAAAACCGCCTTTATAATAAGGGGCAAAAAGGGCAGTGTCACGGGCAATTTTAGCGATTAGTGCGACATTTTGGCGCCTTTTTTGCGGTAATTTGCTTTTTTGTACACTTATTTTTGTAAAGTTAGCCAAAAGTGCGGAAAACCCTTGCAAACTGCTGTGCAATGCGGTAAAATCAATGAGGTAAACCAAAAAGCGCACAGCGCTTCTGGAAGGGGCGTGTCGTATTGGCAGAGTTTGAACAAAAATCCGTCTATGACATGCAGGATCTTTTGCAAATCGTCGCGTTGCTGCGCAGCCCCGATGGCGGCTGTCCGTGGGACATTCAGCAAACGCATGAAAGCATTAAGATGAACTTTTTGGAAGAAGCGTATGAAGTAACGGACGCCATTGAGCAAGCCGATAGCCACATGCTTTGTGAAGAGTTGGGCGATGTGCTTTTGCGAGTCGCGTGTCCTGCTTAAATTGAAACGTAAGCAGGAACGTTTTCATTTGGCGAGGTAACGGGCGGCATTTGCAAAAAGCTGATATA
>RRZU010569141.1_pt1 | contig 13707 bp, 9 predicted proteins | sample 2165561 | NCBI WGS metagenome assembly RRZU01 (sample SAMN10456909, study PRJNA506462) | wastewater metagenome | isolation source: wastewater sludge | place: USA: Moscow, Idaho
AGTGTCCCGTCCCGAATGGTTTGGCTCGATTTACTCCCGAATGGCTAAACCAGGCTTGCCCGGCGAAGATATGAAAGAAATCTATCGAGCGGCACAAAGAAGAGGAGCCACCTTCTTACCCTCGATGGGTGTCGAGCGGGAAGCTGCCGCCTGGGAGGTAGGGAGAATCAGCGTTCCTACAGCATCAGTGCGGGTGGAACCTCATGAATCTTCAGTGGAGATCTTGAGGGTTCCTCATATGTATGCGGTCCAGTTACTGGGTGAGCGCTCTGGATGGTTCAAGATTCGTCGAGACGGCCTGGTCGGATATATTGACGCGAAGGATGTCGCTTTACTTCAGCCGCGCGAACTCGAAAAGAACACGATTGGCATCGTTGAGGCACCCACACCCTTGTACGCATTGCCCTCACGGCAGTCACTTGTGGTGGAAGAACTGCGTGGAGGGAGCATCCTGTCAGTCTTGAGGTCCCTCAAAAACTTCTATTTCGTGGAGAACGAGGACGGGACGAAAGGATGGACACCCATTAGCTCGGTGACCTTCCCTTCCAACTGAGTTCACTTTCCTAGCAAAGAAAACTCTCCCGGTATTGATATCTTTGCCGGCTCGATCTTTATCTAGTCACTAGGAATGTGGGGTGCTCAGCGGCATATGCCGCTGAGCACCCCACATTCCTATCCTCGTTTTACAACGTTATTACAGACCCTACAAAATTATTACGGACCGTACGAACGCTGGAGAGTCACCTCTAGTTATTATGACCGCGACGCCGGTTCAAGGCTTGTTCTGGCCCAAACTGGACGCACAGAGCCAAGTACGGCCACGTCGAGTGCATCATCGGACAGGCTGGCACTGCGCTTGGCCGACGTAAAGTAGAAGATCAGTCCAACGAGAGCCCATGCACCCATCGCGATAAAGGACGGCGTCGAGAGCTGGCCCGGGGAACCTGGTACCAATAGAACAAGCATGAAAGCTAGGGAGACGACAACCCCAAGTCCAGCCAGCAGTTTCTGCTTGGTTGATGCTGTACCCGGAACAATCTCGGTCTGACTGGACCAGCGAGAGAACAGGTAAGCGGTCAAGCACGTGTAAGCAAAGGCAAAGGTGAAACCAATCGATGCCATATCAACGATCCAGTTTAATGCCGTGCGGCCAAACCACGGGGCAATGAAGCTGACTCCACAGGCAAACAAGACACCCACGCTCGGAGTCTTGTACTTAGGATGAATGCGACCAAAGGCTTGCGGAACCATACCCGCACGGCTCATAGCAAGCAGCACGCGAGAGCTCGCCATGTAGAAGCCATTGAGACCGGTCGAGATACCCATAAAAGCGGCAATGCACAGAAGGGTGACACCCGGTGTACCCATTGTTTCCCGCACGATATCTGCTGTCAGCCAGACAGGATTTCCAGCCAAGCGCTCCTGCCACGGAGCGCCCACAGCGGTGGTCACAATCATGAGCATGTACAAGGCTGCGGCAACAAGAAGAGAAAGCCAGATGAGCCGGAATGCCTTCGAGGGAGAGAAGCTAAACTCCTCAGCCGTCTGAGGAATATTGTCAAATCCGATAAAGGCCCATGGAGCAATAGCAACGATGGCAAGAACCCCAGCGATGGGTGCCTTGTCCGTAGCAAACAGCGGCTCCATGTTACTGATCTGACCTTGATCAGAGAAGAGCACACCAAAGAAGACAATGAGCATCGATGCAATCATCAGAAGGCACATGTAGAACTGGAGACGCGCTGAATTTCCACCGCCACGCACGTTCAGGAAAGCGAAGAATACAAGCCCAACAGTTGCAATTGCCACCTCTCCAAAGTGCACGTCCCAACCAGCAATGGTGTAGAGATAGCCAAATTCCGCCACTTCCGGCACAATATGGCGCGCGAGAACTCCGAGAGCTGAGGCATTCAACGCCACAATGGAAACATAGCCCAATGTCATGAACCAGGCGCAAACAAAAGCGTGACGCCGTCCGAGAGCGATGAGGGTGTAGGCAAATGCACCTCCGGATACCGGAAACACACGAGCCAGGAAGCCATAACTAACACCAACGACGATCATCAGAAGGCCGCCGATAAACAATCCGAGCAAGGCCCCTAACGGTCCGGCTTTTCCAATCCAGTCGGACGGAAGAATGAAAGCTCCCCACCCAATTGCGGATCCCAAGGCAATTGCCCAGACCCAATGCGCTTTCAGGTTCTAAGGTAGCCGATGCGACTCTTCAGTCATAAATTTCCGCCATTCCTGTTTGTTAAGAAATCGGGGAGAAGGTTCCCACCGACCGATGACATATAGAGACATCGTTCTGCCAAATCTATTTGGCATCCTACTTGACGGCGTTTACACCAGACCAGCATGTTCTGTCAGTGAAACTCCAGAGGAGAAAGTCCTAGGAATGGGCAAGCCTCGGGTATGTATTAGGAGAGAATCTCGTTAAAGACATCCTCCATCGATCCTGCCACGATAAGTTCCCTGCGCCTAAAGTTCGGACGAATCGACATTTCCTCAATGTAGCAGGTACCGGCAGAAGAACCTTCGGTTGATGAACCTGTTACTGCAATATCAACAGCTGCCCAGCGACGCTGCGGCATCGCTCGCACCGCTTGTACAGCCAATACAGAAGCACACTCGATAGCTTCAGCAGATACTTCACCCTGCGTGGGGAAACGATGAATCACCACCATAGCGCGTTCGTTCGAGGCAATGACCCTGAGACGAATCGCAGGCTTCCGCTCGATAACATACCACTCAGAACGCGAGGCAAAGCGCACGGGATCCATTTCTTTTCCTGCGCGAAGAACGGTGCTCTCACCATTACTCACATGCTTTCCCGCCGGAAAGACTGCAACTGTGCCGCCCATCTTCTCTTGGAAAGCTCGTAGTGCTTCAGGTGTTCGGGCAAATCGCCCGGTGGGAAGCGGCAAACCAGCGGACATCAGAAGTGATCTCCAGATCCTCCGCTTACGGAGGGGGAAGGTCGCAACGATTTGGTCTCGAGTAGTCCCAGTTCCGACGAGCCAGTGTTCAGGTCCGCCATCCTTCTGAGCTGTCCACACCCATCGGTTACGGTTCTCAATGGAGTACCCTTGTTTCTCCAGATCACGCCGCATAAGCGCGCCAATCGACACCTTGCCGGTACCGGGGTAATCCTCCTCAACAAGCAAACGCGGACCGTCGGCCAAAGGCTGCGGAACTATTGGATCCTCTGTGACGTTCGGGCTTGATTGCGCGTAAATTTCCTTCCAGAGCTCGCCTCCCACATCCATCCGCTCGCCATAGACCGGGAAACTTGCACCTTGGTAGCTTGCTTGAGTGTTCACCTCAATGACATAGGGCAGTCCGGTGAAATCATCCTCGATGATATCCACCCCACCCCAGGCCATTCCAGGGATAGCTGCAACAGCATCGGCTGCTGCTTGCTTGGTCGCCTCGCTCATCGTCGCAAAACAAGCTTCGGAATCGCCGCCGCTCGTCAAACCATTCACATCACGAACGACGACGTATTGGCCCTGTTCTGGGACGGCATCCCAGCTCAATCCCGATCGTTGCAAGAACCCTTCAGCCACATCGTCAATGGGAATGGGATAGTGGGCGGTTGTGGGATGTAGCTTACGCTTCTCATTCTTGAGTTCGACGAGTGCCTTCACCGTGGAAACGCCATCTCCAGTAACGTTAGGAAGAAGCCGTCGGAAGGCAGCAATCGGTCGGGCCGGGGTGGCGTGGATACGGTACTCGTATCCAGCGATGTACTGTTCGACAAGAACCGTGGAGTCTTCCCGCGTTGCATACTCATATGCTTGCCGAATGTCTTCGGGATCGATGACATTGACAGTAACACCTCGACCCATACCTCCACCGACGGGCTTGAGGACAACGGGAGCTCCAATCTCACGCTGTACTGCAACCGCCTCATCTGCGGAAACCACGGTTTTACCCGCCGGGACCGGAACACCTGCGGCCGTCAACAGCTCCCTAGTTAACGTCTTGTTCGTGGCCACCGATGCGCCGACGACGGATTCGGGGCCAAAGGCTGAGAACATCGGGATAGTTCGATCATCTAGATGAACCAGAATATTGGTTCCTCCGAGCCATTCCGGACGAGCATTCTCAGTACGTTCCGCCGCGTTAACAACAGTGAGCATGCTCAGAGGCCGCCCAAGTTTCTCGTACTGATCGATGACGGGCCGAAGTGACTCGTCGGCGCTGGCCATGGACTCCAGAGTATTCTCGATTCGTGGACTCGAATCCTGTTGGGGCATGCTGGCAATCTCTCTCATACTCAAACGTAATCCGGTGATGGTCTTTCGTGGCCATCACTCGTGGCCGGCCGGAGGTTCCGACGATCAAATAGGCTTCTCGGTGATCAATCCAAGGGGGACACAGCTACTGCTCTGTTCGCTTGATCAGCTCTTCTGGTACCTCGAATCCCATGGACAGAATCCCTTTCCATCGGCGTTCTTCACCGACGGTAGCCCCCATCCTCTTGGCAACTCCTTCAATGAGTCGCTCAGCTGAAGCCCTATTGTTCGCTCCCACAATGAGCTGCACCTCATCACCACGGACTCTCAGGTGTCCGATAACATCGTTACTGTTAGCGGCTCGCTTAAGCAAAACGACCTGGCGCGGATTCAGCTTCCTTACACTGGCGCTGGAGCCGAGGTATACCACTCTGCGGAACCGGAAACGATGCTCGGGTACAGGCTTGAGTGATACGGAATCCGAGATGCCTGTCTCAAGGAACTCTTGAATCGCCATCGGATCGAATCGCAACATATTGTCCCTAGCAACAATGTCGCGCGGCTGGTCCGGGAAGAAGAAGTCAATGAAAGCCTTGGGAACGTCAGGACCCACGCCAATGGTGGGGTACATGTTCACCGTGATCTCAGGCCGGGAGTTCATCTCGATGATTGTAAAGTCCGAAGGACCATCTCCTTCGCGATACAGAATGTCCACACCGGCCACATAAATATTCGGTATGGCTCGAACAGCCCGGACAACCGTTTCTTTGAGACCATTCGGTAGCGTATCCGTGACATCCTGAACATCGCCGCCAGCGAGAGCATTCGCGACTCTACCAAGGAACACGAGCTTATCCGCGGAGAGAACTGTGTCAAGCGAAGAGACTCCCTGTTCCGCCAAATATGCCATAGCACGGTCATCCACGGTAATCAAACCGTTGGACAAATGAGGGTTGGTACGGCGCACCCGATTCTTGGCATCAATCAGCTGCTGGATCGTATGCACCCCATCACCCACAACGTTGGCGGGGACACGGCGGCACGCGGCCGCAACACGATCACCGACAACCAGTACGCGGTAGTCATCACCTTCATGGTAGGTCTCCATTTGCACAACACGGACGTTCTCCACTGTTGCCAAATGGTTGTACGCGCTCTTGAGTTCCTCCCACGTCCGCAGGTTCAGCATGACGTTTTTACCGCCAGAACCGTCATTCGGCTTAAGAACAAGTGGATACCCAAGCTCTTCAGCATGGGTCCTGAGTTCAGTTTCCGTGACAATTGCGGTACGTAGCTGGGCGGCCCGAGGAACCGGGAATCCTTGAGTCGAGAGCACCTGATTGGTGTCCCACTTGCGAACAAGCTTCAACCAGTCGGCGCGAGAAGTGAGGGAGTCTGGACGGCAACAATTAAAATCAATCGTCGTTTCACCGTCGGTAACAGTGAAGTTATGTAGACTACTCGCGGTAAAGGAAACGCGAAGGCCTCGCCGCCACGCTTCCAACGCGATACACATGCTCGTCAGAGCATTCAGGTTAGGAACTCCCCTGACAACTTCCGGAGAGAAACCCCGCGACCAATAAGGAGTAGATGCACTCATTTGTATTTAAACCTCTCCGACGTTGACGTGACTTCTTGCTGTCTCTGTAGGTAGGACAGCCTCTGAACTGGCAGGCAAAGCACTACTCCGCACAGCGTTTGCCCACATCCGACATATCAGTTCAACCCCTCCGAACTGATACCGTCCGTTGGAAGGAGATCCAAAGCCATTGCCGGGACTCCCGCAATTTCCTCGTTCGTGATGGCATTGACGAGAGAAGCAACCACGAATGAGGAACCAGTAAGGGTTCCTGAGATCCGACCCTCATAATCGGAGACCTCGGTGATATCACAGCTGATGTTCAGCCCTTCAACCGCCTCCATGAGGGCATCACGGGAACTCGAGGCCGAAGGCAACGCATGAATCTGGAACCCTACCGTTACCTCAGAGGAGCATGGTTTCATAGAGTATCCACGTCGGGCGAAGTAACTTGCGACGATATGTTCCGCCAAAGCTTCCTCGTTATCAGCATCTGTTCGAGCCTGCACCCATAGAAGTGGTCTCTCCCAGAAATCAACCACCCAGTATTCCTGCTCGGACAGCGGAAGCTCCGGAGCAGTCGACACCACGTTAATCGCCGCAACAGCCAGTCCAGGAATCGCGTCGTTAGCTTCTTCGACCTTAGCAATTAACTCCGGATGAATCCTGTCCAGGACCTCTTCAGCATGCTGAAGCTTCCCATCTGCAAGAGCTCCCTCGCAGAGCACTACAGATACGACCTTGCCCTCGCATACCAAGAAACGAAGCAAGGTTCCCTCGACACGCTTCTCTACCAAGAATCGATAGCTTTTCGATACCGTGGGGCGCCCATTCTCTTCACCCGGCATGCCCAGCTCCATGGGAGTGTAGGCCGCCCGGAAAACGCGATCACGTTCGTGAACAGGGACCTTCATCTTCGCGATTGCCGCGTTCATCTCCCGCAGGTTGCGAACATTCGTGAAGTTATAAAAACCCACGTCTCCCTTGCCGGGCTTAATCACAACAGGGAACTTAATCTCCTTGGCAAACTTCCTCGACAAGGTAATTCCTCGCCCAATAGAGAAGTTGGCACCTTTGGGAACGGGAATACCCTTACGCTCTAGAAGAGCGCGCCGCATGCGCTTGTTCTGAACCGTGACGGCCGACGTAAGAATCGTCGTATCTGGGACGCCATGAACCAACGACAATCGCGGTAAATCCCGATTCTCTGCCGACTGAGCAATAATCACTTGCCTGGTGTAGACCGAGATTTCCAAACCTTGCGACAACAGCACCTGCAGAACAAGGATGCCGTCGAGATCATTAGGATCAATTTTCGACATATCAATCAGCGTCGGCGCAGCCATCGTGCTACCTTCCTGGTAATTACTTTCACCGTGGGCGTTGTGCCGCTCTTCTCATCCTGAGCGGGAGCAACACGCTTCGCAAGCTTCACGAAATCGACATCGTCGAGTTCAGGAATGTGATGAGAGATCACAGACGTGGGTTTTGCCTTAGGAGGTCCCGTTACTGCAGCTGCCGACAATGCCGCGACAGCAAGAGCTGGGCCCGACATCTTCACTTCAACAGCTCTCCGGGACACGTTCGTAATATGACCGACAACGCCGAACTCGCGGGCCCACTTCACAAACCAGTTGCGGTACCCGACTCCGGTTACCCTGCCACGAATTTTCAATTGAAGTGAAAGCTTCTCTGGATTTGGCGGCGGGGCAACGTCAAGATCGTACATCTTGACACACTGGTCAATGACCGTCTCAAGGACTGGCCGAGGTGTGCCAATAAGCGGGTAAACAGCGGTTCCCGTCGCGGCCTGGGCGTTCAACTCTAGAATGCCGGCGGACTGCTGATCAACAGGCTGAGAAGGATCTTCAAGAAGGAAATCAACACCGCAGTAGTTAAGCCCTGGAACAGCCTTAACCGCCGCGATCGATACCTCAATAACGCTGGGATGGAGAAGATCAGTCAGCTCTCGCGAGTCACCGCCCTGAGAGATGTTCGAGGAACTCGACAGGAGAACCTTGCGATTCGCCTCGGGCACGGAGGCCATGGTGAGATCTTGCTCTTCAAGCATGTGAACTGTATCGGGCGTGTAGGTGATCGGACTACTTCCCAGCTGCGGATTCGTACGACGGAATCGATTTTTACGGATGATCAGCTCGGCAACAGTGTGCAGCCCATCGCCTACCACTGACGCAGCCTCTCGCCGCACAGCCGCGACGACCTTATCTCCGATAACTAGGATCCGGTATTCCTCACCGTACAGGTGCTTCTCAACAATAAATCCCTGATCAGAAAGTCGGCTCGATGCGTAGTTGTAGAACGCCAGATCTAGTTCTTCTTCGTTGCGAATTCCAGCAACCACGCCAATTCCTTGGGTTCCCATCGCGGGTTTGACAACCACGGGGTACCCGAGCTGTGCCGCATAACGACGCGCAGAATCGTACGCACCGTTTGGGAAACTCCGGCCCTGGGGAACCGGGACACCGTTTCGGGCAAGAATAAACCTTGTCGTCTCTTTGTGATTACAGATTGCCTTGGCCACCGCGGAATTAAGTGGTGTGGCACTAGAGAGAAAGGCCAGACTATTTCCCGCTTGGTCCTCGATCGAGAAGGCTGCCTTGGAGTACTGATACGTGTCAAAACCCGCAAGTAGCGCCGCCTTCTGAAGAAGCCGCATCTTGGCGCCCTTAGGCCCCACAGGGCCGAGGTAGCGTTCTTCTTCGAAGTAATTCGGCACCTCATCGAGCCTATGCCGGAAGATTTCGCCCGTGTTCTCGATCTTCGCCGTCGGGTTCTGGATGATCGCATCCCAAAACTCGCTCGTCAGTTCAAGCGCCTCATCACTATCACGGTCCATTCCGTTGAATGAGGGGGACACGACACCCTTGATTGACGGATGCGCCTTCGCCAATTGGACGAGCAACGAGCGTGCCACTGCTGTACCGCTGCTGTTGTCGATAAGGAACACATCTAGCCCACCGTGATCAAGCACCGGACGAATGACGTCAAGCGTGGGGAACATGCCACCAATAGCGGTAGGCCTCACAGCGACAGCAAAGCTCTTACGTTGGTAGAGCGATGACGGCACATCGAAGTTCTCCGAGAAGACATCACCGACCACAACCACTCGATCATGGAATAGTTGGGTGAGAGCTCCCTCAACCTCATCCATCAACGCAGGGTATTGGTCCTCCAAGCCCTTCTTCAGAGGACGGAACAGATATACCTTCTGGTTGGACTCCCGAAAATCGGTATTCCGAAGCAGACCTCTGATCCATCGAACAGTTCCAGCCCGGGTCAGCCTCTTGCCGAAGTCAATCCACACCATCGCCTCAGGATCAGCGAAAGCTGGCTCTTCCAAGATCTGGCCGCGTGCTTCCTCGCTCGTGAGGGAGACGGGGAGAACCATCGGGTATAGCTCGACGGCATGCTCGTCCGTCGGCGCCCCGGCAAGGATTTCAGACTCCGGAACACCCAATACCTGGGCGGCCAGATTCACCAGGGCAGATTCAATTCCAAATAATGCACCGGCAGAACGGCGAGGCAGAGTACGACTCACTTCCCGGGTCTCATTGCTAGACTCGGATTCCCCCTCGGCCCCCGTCTCATCGCTCCGAGTGCCTAACTCCACCACCTGAATCTCAGACATGACGGAGGCAATAGACTCTCGCGCCGTCGTCGATGAAAAATCGAGAGACCGGCCATGTAGTTCTTGAAGAGAGCTACTCACCAGATTCAACGAACGCTGACGCGAATCTCCGGTGGCTGGACCACGCATCTGCGCTTCGCCCCGCCCTCGGATAATCTTTCCATTCTCATCGGTCACTGCGAACGAGATGATCGCATTGAGAGTCAGAACACTATTGCCCGTCAGTGTCCGACTATCAACTCGATAGTGAAGCATCTGCGCTTCATTAATGCCCAAAACACGGTTCACGGCCCGAAATCTCACTTCTTTTTATTGATTTCTCGAGGTTGTCTCGAACTTTTACGACGCTCGTCCGTCTCACCCGGTTGTAGCGGACACCCCAATTCGCCGTCGGCTTCGTCGGGGCAATTTCCAAGGCTAGCATCAACCCTCGAAAAGGTCCTCTCATCTCAGGAAGCGATTTGCGTAATACTCATACCTCACTCCCTCAGTAAGGGCTTACATGCCGGTACTCACCAACGAATCCTGAGTTCTCAGCAGCACTGACGCAACGTTCGCACACTTCGCTTCAACACCAACGACCTACATGCCGCTATTTAGCACGGACGACGCTCGACGTAACGCCCACCACGGTCCCGATTCCGAGACACACCGGTAAGGTTGATGTGTGCACAAAGTTCAGCGCAATACTGCCATTGGACTCGCCGCAACCATCGTATTCATCGCGGTTATTACGTTGAGTCCGTTCATCGATGTCAATCTAGGGCGACGACTCAAGGATCTCTTCCAACTCCTCCATGAGAATGGATTTCCCACCTGGATCACCTATCGCCGCGTTGAGTTCACCGCGAATATCGCGCTGCTCATTCCCCTTGGTTATCTTCTGGGATCTCTTCTACCGAGACCACAGCTATGGATCGCCTACGTGGCGCTACCTGTAGCTTCAACGATCATCGAACTCATCCAATGGTTCGCTATGCCGGGACGCGTCGGGTCTGTCAACGACATTGTGGCTAACTCGCTTGGAGCGTGGATCGGACTCACCATAACGGTGGTCATACACGGCAAGAACGCCGAGAGGGAAACCTCAGTAGGACAAAAACCTCTTGGCGGGATTTCTTGACAGCTCCAGGCCGGTACGATGGCACATTATGGCCGTTCAGAGGGCTGGAGGCACACCATAATTGGAATGATTTGGGCACAAGGACACGGCCGCGCAATTGGCCGGGATGGCACCATGCCCTGGCACATACCGGAGGATCTGCGATTCTTCCAGCGTGTGACAATGGGACATCCTGTCATTATGGGCCGACGTACCTGGGGAAGTTTAGGCGAAAGATATCGCCCCCTGCCTGGACGGGCGAACATTGTCGTGTCACGCAATCTTCAGTTTGAGGCGCCGGGTGCGACGGTAGTGCGCAGCCTCGACGAGGCAATCAATCTGGGAATACTCGAAGGAATCCTATCCTTAGAGGCTAAGGGCTCAGAGCAAGCCGGAGATACCGAGAGGATCACGGTCCCATCGTCTGGTCCGGTAGTTCCGGGAACGAGTCGCGAAACCACGCATGTAGATCCGCTGCTATGGATCATGGGTGGAGCACAGATTTACGCGCAGGCTCTCCCTCTCGCCGATTTTGCCGTCGTCACCCACGTGGACCTCGACGTACCCGGGGCGGACGCCTTCGCCCCCGAAATCCCGGAAGAATGGAGCGCCGCGAGTATTGACACCCGGGTGGCCTCCAACGATGCGTCAAATCCCGGCTCGCCACACGGCTGGAACACCTCGGTCAAGGGGCCGCGCTACCGCTTCACCGTGTACGCGCGGCCGGGCTTCACACCGCCGACGAGCCTATTCGGCTGAGCACCCGAATCATCCGGGCAAACCCTCGTTTACTTCAGCAGATCCTCAAACGAGACGAAATCCGGGAACTGCTCAATCGCTGCGGCTTCATCGGCGCTCCTTGCACCGTACTTAAATCCCCGACCTGAAGAAAACTCCGAACCAGTTGCACCCTCGGATGTCTGAGCTGGCGCGGGCGCCCCGCCTGGGTCAGCAGCCCAACTCTGCTCAACTGAAGTTTGTTCAGCTGAAGGGTGAGTAACAGTCCATGACGCTTCGTCGTCGTCCTTACTCGCATCGTGTTCTGCCGCGATAAGGGCCGGATTTCCAGTAGCCATCGCGACCAAAGCGCGCAGTTCCCGGCCCTCGCGCCCAACCCGGTTCGCAATGCTTTTGCCGGCAGTACCGTCAAAGCCCTCGCCCGGCGCGCCCCAATCTTCCGTCGCTGCGTAGACCGCGGTGGTGGGAATCAATGCGTGCAAATAGATGAACATCGGGCGCATTGCCTGTTCGATAACGAGGCTGTGACGTGGGGTTCCGCCGGTGGCTCCCAGTGCAACCGGCTTGCCCGCCAGCGTCTGCTCCGGCAGCACATTGAAGAACGAGATGAAGAGCCCGGAGGGCATGGCGTTGTAAACCGGGGCAACGGCGACGACGGCGTCCGCGCCAGCCACCTTCTGAAAGAGGGCTTCGAGCTTCTCACTTGGGAAGCCAAGTGTCATGGCATCGGCGATGTCGCGCGCGTAGGCGCGCAATGAGATGACGTCGGGCGGAGTTGTGTTTTGCTCCCCGCCTGACGTATTTCGACGTCCCACCTCAGGGGTTGCCCCCGCCAGCGTGCTCTCGGCAATCGCCCGGGCAAGCTGGGTAGCCGCTGAGGCATCGGAGAGCCCGGCGGAAATCGCTACGATCTTCATTTGATTCCTCGTGCCTCCTTGAGGAGAGTGTCAGCATGTTCGACGGCGGCCTCGTCTGTGGGAGCCTGCTCGTAGAAGCTGGCACCGGTGACGTCGTCGACGGGGCGGCGGTCCTGATGAACCCAACCGGGCGACGTATCGCGGGCTGGTGCGGCGTCGTCGGCCCAAATCCCCGATGCGGACTTGCTGCCACGAACCCGCGGATGAAGCGGTGCCTCCGGGACTCCGGGCGCGCGGCGCGCCTCGAACTCGTGGCGCAACACCGGCAAAACCTCGGAACCGAACATGTCCAGCTGCTTGAGGACGGTGGCGAGGGGCAGGCCGGCGTGGTCGACGAGGAAGAGTTGGCGCTGGTAATCGCCCACCATCTCGCGGAAACCGAGCGTGCGGTCGATAACCTCCTGCGGCGAACCGACAGTCAACGGGGTCTCGGCCATGAACTCCTCCAACGACGGGCCGTGACCGTACACGGGCGCAACATCGAAGTAGGGGCGGAACTCACGCACCGCCTGCTGCGAATCCTTCGCGAGGTAGAACTGGCCGCCGAGGCCGACGATGGCGTCCTCGGGGCGGCCGTGACCGTAGTGGGCGAAGCGCTGCCGGTACAGGTTGACCATGCGCTTCGTGTGCGAGGCGGGCCAGAAGATGTTGTTGTGGAAGAAGCCGTCGCCGTAGTAGGCGGCCTGCTCCGCGATCTCGGGCGAGCGGATCGAACCATGCCAGACGAAGGGCGCGACGCCGTCGAGCGGACGCGGAGTGGAGGTGAAGCCGCGCAACGGGGTGCGGAACTTGCCCTCCCAGGTAACAACGTCCTCATCCCAGAGCTGGCGCAACAACTGGTAGTTCTCTACCGCGAGCGGGATGCCCTGGCGAATGTCCTTGCCGAACCACGGGTAGACAGGGCCAGTGTTGCCGCGGCCCATCATGAGATCCACGCGCCCATCCGTCAGGTGCTGGAGCATCGCATAGTCCTCGGCGATCTTCACCGGGTCGTTCGTGGTGATGAGCGTGGTGGAGGTGGAGAGCAGGATGCGTTCGGTCTGCGCGCCGATATAGGCGAGCGTAGTGGTGGGCGAGGAGGAGAAAAACGGCGGGTTGTGGTGCTCGCCGAGAGCGAAGACATCCAGGCCGATCTCCTCGGCATGCTTCGCGATAGCGACGACGGCGTCAATCCGCTCCTTCTCCGACGGGGTACGGCCGGTGGTCGGATCGTCGGTGATGTCCGAGACCGTAAAGATTCCAAACTGCATGATGCACCATCTAAGCATATCACTAGGGGTTCCAACGATGTTGCCGTCCCGGCCACACCGGGTTGTTTTTATCGGAGGGGCCTCTCAAGCCCAACCAGTCTAGTGTGGGCGGGTGCGGCTGGCCATGACGGCTGCCACCCGCTGCGCTGCGTATTCTATTTCTATGTCGAGAATGGACACTTTGGTCGAGAATTGAGTCTCGCGTGGGTGTCCTAGGGGTCCATTCTCGAC
>RRZU011394380.1_pt1 | contig 13706 bp, 9 predicted proteins | sample 2165561 | NCBI WGS metagenome assembly RRZU01 (sample SAMN10456909, study PRJNA506462) | wastewater metagenome | isolation source: wastewater sludge | place: USA: Moscow, Idaho
CGAACCGCCACCGCTTTCGGGCAAGGCCGTCTGCCATGAAGGATATGGCTGAAAAAGTCGGGCGAGATTTCCGCCCGGAGAGCAATCTGTTTTTGGGTGATCCGTTCTTTCATTGCACTCATAGTCAACTATTTGGTGAATAACCAGAGCTTCGTCAAGAAAATTTGTCGACAATATACTGTTTTTATTATAAATATTGAGCAATTGCTCAAGGAGTGAGCATCTGCTCAATTATTTCTCAACAACTGCCCCGCAGTCAGAGCCACCGCTGAAGGCAGGTTGGAATTGCGGTTGTTGATAAAAAAAAGTTGTGATTATGGCGAACCGCAGTGTGGAGTTCGAGCCGGTCCGTTGTTCTTCAGGCAATCGTAGGCAACTGTGGCGATCTTGCCTATAATGTCGTCTTTTGCTTGATCGTAACCGGCTGAAATGGGGAGAAGAATTACCTGAATCGCGTCCATGTTGACGTTTTCGCCATCAACAGGAATGAGGATGTATTTTCCCGGAAGTATGGAGAAATTTGTAGATAACCCGTCCATCTTTACTGCGGGCGGATCAGGTGGTGGTGGCGAGCCTTTTTCCCTTTTCCGGTATTCTCGCCAGTACTCGGGATGTCGCTCCCGCCACCGTTTGTGGGCATCGATCTGGTTTTGTCGGTAATCAGGATCAGTGGCTCTTTTTTTTCGCTGCCATGCTCTTTTTCGTGCCCGTTGGCAGTCGGCACGGCTGCAATGTGTTTGGTCTGGGTTCCTTGGGTTGGCGGGTTGAATTCGCTGACAAGCCTTGCATCTGAAGGTCTTCATGGCAACGGTCTCCAGAAGCGCAATCGCGCTATAAGTTCTGAATTGCGAGCAAAAAGAAGCTCGCGCCATGAGAGTTCAACCAAATGCGAAGATGGGAAAATATGCAACCCCCTCACATTTTCGATCCAGACGTATTCTCGGCTTTTATTTCTTGAGCAAATGCTCTATCTTTTACGCCATGAATAACTCAATCGCTGAGCAATTCCGGGCCGCCTTGAATTTCTTACTCTATCAGGAAGGAAGAGGAGGTCAGGTGCGTCTTGCCTTGGCCCAGAACATAGATCGAGGCTATCTCAACGCTGTTACCAAGGGGAGAAAGCCGGCGGCCGAGGAGATCCGTCTTAAAATTGCCAAGCACTTCGGAATGACGTATGAGGCAATGCTCACCCTCGGACGGGCGGTTGAGGAAGGGACGGTGGTACAGGGCCATGGACTTTCACGGCTTGGGCCTTCAATGGATGCACAATCCCATGCTGAAAACCTTGATCGGCATCAGGAGAAAACTAAATCCGAAACCTTGCAGCTCTTCTTAGAGATGCTCGATTCCACAACCGAGTACAGCACCATCTTGAGCGGTGTGGTCGATGCTTTGGACAAGGCCATGAAAGAACGCCGAGAGAAGGTGGATGTGGCTGGCAGGCTGGAGTTGCTGGAAGAGAGATTAGAGAAATTGGAGCTAATTTTGCGGAGGAAAAAGTTGTGTTGAAACTGAATAAGGTGCTGTTGACAGACAGTCAATTCGATGCGTTGGTGTCGCTCACCTTAAATCTTGGCTCAAGCATGCTCCAATTTTCCATGCAGCACCAGAAAATCAATAAGGAAGAATGAAGACGCCGTCCCAAATGTCGAGGAAAGGGTATGGGGTGGTGGCAGAAGGCTGAACGACTAAATAAGCCGTAGAAAAGCGAACGCTGCTGTCTTTTTCCGGACAATCATCAGATTTTTTATGAAATAACCTTCCTTGCCCTCGGTCGCAGCCAGTCTTCAAAATCACGCACATAGCTGAACATGACGGGAACGAAGATCAGGCTGAGTGCGGTGGACGATATCAAGCCTCCCATTACCGCAATGGCCATTGGTGCGCGGAAGGCCGTGTCCAACCCCAGTTGCAGCGCAATCGGCAGCATTCCGGCGAGCATGGCAAGCGAGGTCATCAGGATAGGGCGGATGCGCACCATGCAGGCTTCGATAATCGCTTCTCGCCGGGGACGCCCTCGTTTCATCAGTTCCAGCATGTAGTCTACCAGCAGGATGGAGTTTTTGTCGGCAATACCCATCAACATGAGAATACCGATCAGGGCGGGCATTGAAAAATCCGTGCCGGAAATGAGCAACAGAATGAACGCACCGCCGATGGAAAGCGGCAACGCTGCCATGCGTGTAACTGGCTGAACCCAATCTTTGTACAGCAGCACCTGAATCGCATAGACCATAAGCAGCCCCGTGCCGATGGCTTGCCCAAAACTCGCGAAGAGTTCCGCCATTATTTCGGCATCGCCTGAGTTCTGCATTTTTACGTCTGCAGGCATTTCTTTTATGGCCGGAAGCGCGTGAATTTTCTCCAGTGCTTCACCCAAGGCGATACCGTTTAAGTTCGCTTGCAGCGCAATCTGGCGCTGGCGGTCATGGCGCTGGATTGTCGTTGGGCCACTGCCGAATCCTATGGAGGCAATCGCTGAAAGAGGCACACTGCTGCCGCTTGCGGTCCGCATTTTCAGATTTTTAAGTAAGGCGATGGATTGGTTTGTGTCTTTTGGCAGGCGCACGCGGATAGGAATTTGCCGGTTGCCATAGTTGAACTTGGCAAGATTCGCTTCAATATCGCCGATAGTGCCAATATTGATGGCATCGCTGATGGTTTGCACTGAAATGCCAAGCTGCGCGGCCTTGGCAAAATCCGGCGTGATGATGATTTCCGGCTGGGGCAGGCTTGCGGTGGTGCTGACGCTGTTGAGTTCGGGAAGAGCACGCATGCCACGTTCCAGTGCTTCGGCAGCCTTGGTCAAGGCCTCGCCATTGTCGCTCTCCAGCGCAATGGTGACATCCTTTTCCCCTGACGGATTTTCGAAATTGATCCGCATGTCGGGCAGGGCTTGCAACTCCGGCAGAAGACGCGCCTCGAATGCGCGTTGACCCAAGGTACGTTTGTCCGGTGGCACCAGTTTCACCTCGAGCGTTGCCACGTTGATACCGCTGACACTGGTGGAATCGGGGCCACCAGGCCCATCCGTATTGGCAGGGTAGCCACCGATGCTGGTGAGCACATATACCACCTCCGGCTGTTTCTTCAAGATTGCTGCTGCTCGGTTAGCGGCTGCATCTGTTTGTTCAATTGTTGCGCCACGCGGCAATTCCAGTGTCAAACGAGATTGTGCAACATCCTCATAGGGAATAAAACCGGGTGAGAGGTATGGGATCATCCCGAAGGAAATGACCATGCTCAACAGAGCCAGGGCCATCGTTTTCAGCCTGTGATTCAGCGTCCAATTGACAAGACGGCAGTAGCGCAACATCCATGGGGAAGGCTGTTCATCATGAAGCTTGGGTGGTTTTAGCAGATAGGCGGCAAGCATAGGTGTCAGCAACCGTGCTACCACAAGCGAGAAGAACGCGGCGATGGCTACCGTCAGGCCGAACTGAAGAAAAAATTGCCCGGATATTCCCGGCATAAAACTTACCGGCACGAATACGGCGCAGATCACGAGCGTGGTGGCAATAACTGCCAGCCCGATTTCGTCGGCGGCGAACATGGCGGCGTCATAGGGTGTACGGCCCTCGCGCATGTGCCGGTGAATGTTCTCGATTTCCACAATCGCATCGTCCACCAGCACGCCAGTGACCAGCGAAATACCGAGCAGAGTCACGGTGTTCAGCGAAAACCCCAGCCAATACATGATCAGGAAGGTTGGAATGATCGAAAGCGGGATGGCAATAGCTGCAATCAATGTCGCCCGCCTATCGCGCAGGAAAAGAAAAACAACCAGGATAGTCAGCGTAGCCCCCTCGGTAAAATTCGAGACGGTGGCGTGAAAACTGTTTTCGGTGAAGGTGACGAGCGAGAAAATCTGGCGGAAGCGGATATCGTTGCGGCTTGTCTCGATTTCGGCGAGTTTGGCCTCCACTTTTCGGGCTACTTCGACATCGCTGGTTCCCTTAGCACGGAAAATCTGGAAGGTGATGGCAGGCTTGCCGTCAAGTTTGGTGATATTTCGTGCTTCCGCGCCCCCATCGGTAATGGCGCCGAGGTCGCCAAGCCGCAATTCATGCCCGGTTGCAAGCGTAATGCGCGTTTCTTTCAAGAGCTCCACGGTTTTGACATTGCCCAATGTCCGTAGAGAATATTCCGTGCCGGAAAGGGTGATGCGTCCACCCGGCAAATCGACATTGGTTTGTGCCAAGGCGCGGCTGATATCGGCAGCGGAAACGCCCAGTGCCATAAGCTTGGCTGGTTCAAGCGTGAAGGTGATTTCGTGGTCGATACCTCCCTGACGCAGTACCCTTGCCACGCCGCCAACGCCCATCAGCTCGCGGTTCAGGAAATCGTCAATAAACCAGCTGGCTTCCTCGGCACGCATTTCCGGTGCCTCGAGCGTATACATCAGGATGGCGCCGCCATCTACATCCACCCGCTGCACTTTCGGCTCTAAAATGGATTTGGGCAACTGGTCGCGGATACCCGCCACCGCATCGCGCGTGTCATTTACCGCACGATCAAAATCGGTTTCCAACTGAAATTCGATGGAACTGCTCGATGAACCTTCCGAAACCGTCGAGCTAATATGTTTGACCCCTTGCATACCGGCGAACGCACTTTCCACGATGCGGGTAATTTGTGTTTCCATTTCCGTTGCCGTGGCTCCGGGCTGGTTGATATTGACGCTCACCATTGGCACGACCAGCGCAGGCATGTTATTGACCGGCAGCTTCATGTAAGCTATCGTCCCTGCCACCGTGAGCACAAGAAACAGCACAATCGGCGGAATGGGATTGCGAATGGCCCAGGTGGAAAAGCTCTTACTCTGATATCCTGACATTATTTACCATCCACCACATGCACGGTATCGCCGTCCTTGATAAATGCGCCGGCACGGGCAACCACGCGGGCATCTGGCGCAATCGCATCCACCATCACCTGTTCGTCACCGAACAAGGTCACTTTAACAGGGTATCGCTCTGCTTTGTTTGCGGCGCTGAGGACCCACACGAAATCACCGGTACTCTCCTGTTGGAGGGTTGTTTTTGGCAGCAGCATCCCTTCACGCTCGGACTGAACAATACGCGCTGTGGCAAACAGGCCAACGGGGATTGGAAGCGCGCGTTGCAACCGGATGCGGATCGCTGCCAAGCGTGTTGCATTATCCACTCGCGGTGCAACGAGGCGGATCGTGCCTTGAGTGGGTGTGTTCTCGCCCGTAAGCGTGACCGCAACCGGCTGGCCGGCCTTCAGTGCGGCTAGTACGGCTTCCGGCACCATTGCTTCCGTCTCGATTTCCGAGTGTCGAGCAATGCGAAACAGCGGTTCACTGCTATTGATTAATCCGCCAATCACTGCTTTCCGCTCGAAAATCAAACCGGCTTCCGGCGCAAGGATGGTGCAGCGTTTCAGGTTAAGTTCCGCATCGTCGAGTTTGGCCTTGGCAGCCTGCATGTTTGTGCGTTTCTCCATCACCAGCTGTTTACTCACTGCGCCGGTCTCTTTAATCCCATCCACACGGGCAAATGCATCATGCGCCCGTTCATACTCGCTCTTCAACTGCATTAGTTGATTTGCCAGCGATTCCCCATTCAACACCGCCAACTTTTGGCCTTTTTTTACGCTATCGCCCACATCGGCCAGTACCAACCGTACCCGCACACCGGAAAGCTCGGTCATGACCTGGATTTCCTCACGGGGAACGGTCACGCCGGTTGCGGTAATTGCTTGCGCAATGCTGCCTCGCTGCGGTGTAACAACAGTGACGCTGAGCGCGGCAGAAACATTCGACACTGGCTGATGTTCTTTCCTCAACAACGTGACCACGCCCAAAAACAGCGCCGCGCCAAAGGTAAGAAAGAGAATTCGTTTAAGCATCTGGTTTATCATTCAAAGTTTGGCTGGATGCGCCACCGAGCGCCTTGGTCAGCGCGGTCAGTTTGGTGACGGTATCTGCTTTCGCTTGTAGTTCGGCGATGGCTGCACTTGCCGCATCAATGGTTGCGGACTCTGTTGCGATGCCATCATTGATTCCCTGCTTGAACAGCAAACGGGCATGCTCGCTCGCTTTGTGAGCGATCTGCGCACTCTCTCCGGCGGCTTTTTCCACTCCCCGCGCCATGCAATAGGATGACCAGAATTCCTCCACCTCGTTCAACGCTCCGATCACGGCAGCACGATAGCTACTTGCCTTTTCTGATAATTTCTGATCCTTCATCCGGGCAGTGGCAAGGCGCTTTCCCCAATCGAAAAGGGGCAGCGAGAGTGAAGGGATTCCCGAGAACTGCACGGTTCTTCCTGCCAACGGATTACCCGTCATGTTACCCAGTTGCGACAGGTTTCCCGATAGGGTGAGCTTCGGGTACATATCGCTTTTGCTGAGTGCAAACTCACCCGCCGCCACCAGTACGGAAGCCTCCGCCTTGCGGATATCGGGGCGGTTACGCAGCACATCCAGCGGCGTATCCTCAAATGGAGGGACGTCAAAAGAAGGGATGGCGGCGGGAGTTTTCCAAGCCTCATACGGCTGAGCAGATCCGAGCAGACTGGCAAGCTGCTGCATGCGCGCGACGGCCTCGCTTTCGGCTCGTTGCATTTCGTTTCGTGCTGTCAGTACCGCTTGGTGACTGGCGTTCAGTTCGCTATCGGAAATGAGTCCCGCCCGGTGCTTTATCTTTTGATACTCGGTGATAGTGCCGGTGGCGGACACCACAGTCTGATGTCTGAGCATCTCCTGCTGCCGGGATCGCATTTCGGCATAGAGCCGTATAGCTTCATTGGTAACACTCGCACGTATAGCATCGACATCCGCTTGGGCAAATGCAATATTAGCGTCGGCAATATCCACCGCATCGCCGGTCTGTCCGTAGATGGGAACTTCCCAAGACTCATCCAGTTTTGCGGTATAATAGCCGGTTGTTTTCTCGTTGCCGGGTTGTGCTGCTACAGTGTTCCCAACCGCCGAATTGCCTTTGAACAGCCTGTCATACTGAACCTCTGTTTTGGCGGTAAGGCTTGGCAGATAGTCGGATTTTCGCGTGTCCAGCCGTGCCGTGTTCAAACGGAATCGCGCTTGTTCAAGAGAGAGGTTTTGTGTCTCAAGTGCATGGAGGATGGCAAGAAGTGTTTTGTCGTCCGTGTGCCTCCACCAGTCTTTCTGTAACTTGATCGGGGTTTGGCCAGCAGGCTGCTGCTGGAATATTTCCGGCAGCTTCATTTCAAGCGAAGGCATGCCCTTAAAGTCGGTACACCCGATGGATGCCAATGGCAACCACAGTGCCGCTATTGTCCAAGTCAGTCGCATAACTGTTCAAGAAATATCCCGTCTGTTTGGATGGTTTATATGTTGCGCGGTTTTATGAATGGCTTGACGGTTATCTTTCAACAATACCTTCGCGCCATGCGTACACAGCGGCTTGGGTGCGGTCGGTCAGATAGAGTTTGCTCAGGATGTTGCCAACATGCGATTTTACGGTTTTTTCGGAGATATTCAGACGTTCCGCAATATCCATATTCGCCAATCCCTCCGCAATACATTGCAGTACTTCCATCTCACGCTTGGTCAAATCTTCGTGGAATTGGTCTTCTTGCGTTTTCACCTCCCGTGCCCGTTTGACGATCGTCACAAGCGCCTTGGCGATGCGTGGGCTTATCGTACTCTCTCCCCACGCTGCTTTGCGCACGGCGCGGATAAGGTCTTCGGGCGTTGTGTCTTTTAGGATATAGGAGATTGCTCCTGCCTGCGTCATTGGCACTACATATTCATCGCCTTCATGCGAAGTGATCATCACAATCTGGCTGCGTGGGCTAACTCTTTTTATCTGGCGCACGGTTTCAACCGCTGGCTGATCGGGCATAAACAGGTCAAGTAACACCACGTCGGGCGCATGTTCTTTGACGGCGGTCACTGCTTCCAAGCCACAAGTTGCAACAGCCATCACTTCAATATCTTGGGTGATGCTAAGAAAGGCGGTTAACCCTTCCCGCACCATTGGATGATCATCGGCAATAATGAGTGTAATTTTTTCGGTCATGATTCATTTTTCCATGAAAGGATAATCAGAGTTCCAACACCTGCGGTGCTTTTAATATGAAATATTCCGTTTGGCAGATCGCGCATTCGGTCGCGCATTGAGGTGATGCCAAATCCCGTCGTTTTTTTATCGGTATTAAAGCCGACTCCATTATCGACAATTGTTAGCGTGGTATTGTCATGGTTGATTTTACTTTCTATAACGATTTCAGAAGCTTTGCCGTGACGAACCGCATTCATCAACGATTCCTGCACGATTCGCAGTACATGATGCTCGGTATGTGCATTACACTGAGCAGAATCAAAATAGTTTAATTCTATACACACACCGAACCGCCGCCGGAAATCGTCGGCAATCATGCCGATACGCTCGTAAAGAGAAGTTTCGCTGGTTCCCACAGGGCGCAGCTGCGTGATGATCTCCATCAGATCATGCTGCGCTTCACGGGTGATGGTTTCCGCCTCAAGAATATGTTCGTGGGCGGTCACGGCGGGCTTGGCCTTGGCGGTTGCCAACTGCAATCCCAGCGCGAAGAGCTTCTGTTTGACGGTATCGTGTAATTCCCGTGCCACACGGTTGCGCTCATCGCTTACGGCAAGATTTTGTTTCAAACTGAGGTACATCTCTAAATCTTGCGCCATGTCATTGAGATGCTGACTGTGCCGGATGAGTACATCATCGTTCGGCAGCGCAATACGCGCGTCGAAATTACCTTGCCGCCAGCTTTCCGTGACCTCATTCATTTTTTGTAATTGTCGTGTCACATATCGAGAGGCGACCAGGCCACAGGCCACCCCAATTGGCACAGAGCATATGATTATCATGTCCCATGCCATAAGAAGAAAATCCAAAATACTCTGGAGTTGCACCCAGGGACTAAATTCAGCGATATACAAGACGCGCAAGCGGCCAATTTCTCTGTCATGGCCATCCATTATGGACATATCCACCCAGATAGGCCCATCTTCCGCCAGCCACTTAATATGGCTTTGTGCGGCAGTCAGTTTTTCTTGAGCGGTGAACTGGGCTGCAATTTCTTTTGGAAGATCGATAGGGTCAGACATCAACAGATGCTCATCGCTGTCGGTAATCTGAATATACACTTCAGGAGTGCTGGAATTGGTAATACGGTAGATCGCGGCCCCGCTGCCATGCTCTATGCTTTCCAATTTCTCACGAATGTTATCTCGCGCTTTGGCCCACCATTCGGTGTTGTCGGCATTACGGATCGCCTGAGCGACGGTGAGTTTTTCGCTGGCCACCCGCTTTTCAACATTATCGAGGTTAATGGCTGCACGGAAATCGCTGTAATCGTTTATGGCGTAGAGCATTACAAAGAGCAACGTCATCGCGCAGAAGGCAAGTAGCGTGTAACCTATGGCAAGCTGAAACCATAAACGCCTCATAAAAGCCGGGCAACGGTTGAGCAATTTTTTAATATTTTTCATGCCCTGACTATAGAGAATTCTTCGGAGATTACATCCTCCTTAGGTCGGATTTTAAGAGGTAGGTCCTTTTTTCTTGAGTCTTCTGTTCGTCCTTCATGTGCCTCCACACGGTTGTTTAGCAAGACACCAAACAGCCCTTCACTTTTTCTTTTTAAACCGAATTTCCACCATTACTTGCGTAGGAGGGGGCTCGACTTCTAACCAGGTAGCAGATCGATTTTCTCAGATATGTAACTTCCCGCCCTATTGCAGGGCAATTTGACATCTCAACGCCTGGGCGAAAAAAACGACGGTCAACCTTGGCTACATTCAAACCACCATTGACCACCAACGGTACTGTTTCCTCTATGAACTCTAAGGAATAGGACTGTCTCGGTCTCGTCTCACGAGCTCCTCCTTGTTGCCTTATACGGCAACAGATAGGTGTTCATTTTCTTCAGCCTCCCGAAAACTTTCTTCAGCATCTCCGACTTAAGGCCGATGTGCGATTCTCAAAAAATCGTATGGTAGGGTTCATTCATCAACCCATAACCACGGAGTCTTATATGATTATCCAGAAACCCTATCAATCAACCATCATGCTCTCATCATTACGTTTTATTCAACTTGCCACCTCATTCACCCTCATTGTCGCCAATACGGTGAAGGCGGAAGAAAACCTTTATTCTGTACAAAATTCTGTGCAACAGGCTTCGCTGCAGCAGACAGGGTCCGACCCCGCCCCGCCACCAGAGCAGCAAGACGACTGGAAATTTACTCTGGGTGCCGGTGTTATGTTTATGCCCGCGTTTGTTGGCTCCAAAGACTACCAGGCGATGGCATTCCCTGACATCAAGGTGGAGTATAAAGACCGCTTTTTTGCCTCACCCATGGAGGTGGGCATCAATGTCATCAACAATGAAAGGTGGCGTGTTGGGCCGATTATGAAATTTGATTTTGGACGTACAGAAGACGACGATAATCCTTTCCGTATCGCAGGCGACAAGACGAATGCGCTGAAGGGACTGGGCGACATGGATGCAACGCCGGAATTGGGAGGATTCGTAGAATATAACTTTGAGCCGTTTAGTTATACGCTGGAACTGCGTCAGGGGGCAGGGGGCCACGAAGGCCTTGTTGGTGAAATAAGTTTGAATTACACGGGGTTCGCAGAGCAATTGGGCAAACCCATTATGTACGCTTTTGGGCCCCACGCCACCTTCGCGGATTCCACCTACAATAACGCGTTTTTCGGCATCAACGCGACGCAATCCCTCAATTCTGGCCTTGCCAGATACAGCGCTGATTCCGGGCTGGTTTCATATGGCGTTCGCGCTTTTGTGGTCATGAATGTTTCTGAGGCCGTATCGCTAGGCGCATTCGGCGGTTACGACCGCTTAGGCAGCGAAGCGGCAGATTCACCTCTTATCATAGAGCGAGGTGATGAAAATCAATTCATGGGCGGGGTGCGTGTTAGCTATGAGTTTGGGTATTAGTTTGCTGAGTCCTGTGGTTATTTTCAGAAAAGTCTGGACTCGAGACTGGTGGAACTCCTGTGATGATGGTGTGTTGATGAAACGCCAAACTTCAGGATGGCAAAAAGCATCCGCCGTTTCCTCTGTGCAGATTTCTCAAGTTCGATTGCACCTCCTGGCATCGCTGATGCTCGTGTTGTTCTACAACACCACATTCTTTCAGCATGTGCTGGCGGTCTATCCGCTCACTTGGCAAAGTGTCGGCTTTCTAGTTTCCCTGTCTCTAGGGCTTGCGGCTGTGCTTATGCTGCTGTTGACCCTGATCGGTTGGCGATTCTCTACCAAGCCGGTGTTGACCTTAATTTTCCTCCTTTCATCGGTGACCGCTTATTTTATGAACACGTATGATGTGGTGATTGATCATACCATGATCAAAAACATCGTCCGGACCAACTATCGTGAGGCATTCGAACTGCTCAGCCTGCCCTTACTGGGATATGTGTTCATGTTGGGCATCGTGCCTGCCACGTTCGTCGCCAGGGTGACGCCCTTCTCGCTCTCCTGGCGCATGGAACTCCTGAGCAAAGCCATGTGGATAGGGGGGTGTTTGCTTGTCATTTTCAGCTCTGTCCTTCTGTTTAGCAAATACTACGTTTCGTTTTTCCGTGAAAACGAATCATTACGCTACTACGCCAATCCGGCCTACGTGCTCTATTCGGCCACCAAATACCTACGCAAGACTTTTACTGTCACCCAAACCGCACTGCGTCCGCTAGGGACTGATGCCCGTATCGCCGCTACCGCAACTGAGCGGAAGCTTATAGTCCTGGTGGTCGGTGAATCAGCCCGGTCCGACCGGTTTGCGCTAAACGGTTATCACCGGCAGACCAATCCTCTGCTGAGTCAGGAAGAGGTCATTTCCTTCTCCCAGATGTATTCCTGCGGCACATCCACCGCCTTTTCGGTACCGTGCATGTTTTCCGTCTATCCTCGGGAGCAATTCAACGAACAGAAGGGCAAGAATACGGAAAATCTCCTTGATGTGCTTCGTCGTGTCGGGGTGCACGTCCTGTGGAGGGACAATAATTCAAACTCCACGGACGTGGCTGGACGCGTTCTCTATCAGGATTACAAACAACCGAAGAACAATCCCATCTGCGACGTGGAATGTAGGGACGAAGGCATGCTGTTAGGATTACAAGAATATATCGATATCCAACGGCAGGGTGACATCATGATCGTCCTTCACCAAATGGGCAACCATGGTCCAGCTTACTACAAACGCTATCCAGCCGAATTTGAACGGTTTACTCCGGTCTGCTCCACCAATCAACTTAATCAATGCACTAACGAGGAAGTCGGTAACGCCTACGACAATGCCATTCTCTATACCGATGCCTTTCTCGCCAAGGTAATTGCCTTGCTCAAGACAAACGGCCAAAACTTCCGGACCGCCATGGTTTTTATCAGTGATCACGGTGAATCCTTGGGCGAGTATGGTATCTATTTGCACGGACTACCCTACACCATAGCACCGGAGAATCAGAAACATATCGCTTCGGTGTTCTGGTTCGGTGACCGGTTCCAGATAGACCGACAGGCGTCCCGGGAAAAAGCCGGACACCGTTTTTCCCACGACAACCTCTTTCATACCATCCTCGGGCTATTCAAGATAGAAACGTCCGTCTACGACAAACAGCTTGACATGCTCCACGAAGAAACCAAATGGCTGAAGTTGGCTGGGCATCTTGAAACTAGAACGGGTAAGGCGTTGTAAGCAACGGAGGAGTGAGGTCGAGTTCCTCTCCCGGTCACTTAGACCGTTTCTCGGCCTCACCTCCTCCGTCCTCCTTCGTATACGTTTTTAAGGTGCTGTGCGTGAACTACTAAGCGCCAAATAAAGGGTGATGCCTTGGGCCGAAAAACAGGCACCGCAATTCCGCGTAGGGGTGATGGGCGTCTTTTTTTGCAGGTGCTGGTTGCGGTGGTTGCTAGACCTGCTCCCCTGCTTAGCCGCTCCGGAGCAAACCCATTGGAGGAGGCTAGCCGGTCAGCCCCTGGCCTGCGATCCAACAGCTCTAAGGCGTGGAATAAGAGGGAAGCTTTAAGACGTTGAAACCGGACTCGACGAAGTGTGATTAGACGCTTGCAAAAGAACTGAAACAGAGGGTCGTAAATTGCTTTAGCTAAGGAGCGAGTCTGTGTCAAAATGCGCCCAAAAATGCGCCCAAAAATGCGACTAAATGTTATATTATTACAATTTAATTGGTTTTATTCAGGATTCCTAATCCTGGTGCCTGAGGTTCGAATCCTCTCTGGAGCACCAATATTACATTTAAGACTAACAAGTGATTTCAGCTTGTTAGTCTTTTTTTATCCTTCGAGTAAAACATAGAAAGTTTCAAAAAAAATTTCATTTGAGAATTGATGTGTGATTGGTGGCCGCATGGAATTGTCATAATGTGTAATTTATTTTAATATGTCTAAAATCCATATATTCTCATAAATTTGTGATGGCGATGAATCTGTTACTGCCGTAATTGGCTCGTAACCTCCAACTTTATATTCCCATGAATAATTTCCAGACCTTGAACTTTGGTAATGTCACCATATCATTGACACGCGACAGGGTTTGCCAGCAGCTCCGTGAAAGTCCACTGGTGATCGGTAACATTTGCTGCCATGGCTGGTGTTTTCGGGCGAAAGATACGATCCTTGCCTCGGCTGAGTGTTGTGTGTGGCCGAATTAAGTTATAACAAGCCACGCAGATGGC
>RRZU013090665.1_pt1 | contig 13706 bp, 10 predicted proteins | sample 2165561 | NCBI WGS metagenome assembly RRZU01 (sample SAMN10456909, study PRJNA506462) | wastewater metagenome | isolation source: wastewater sludge | place: USA: Moscow, Idaho
CAATTGTCACCCCCGAAATGCACGCCCGCGTGCTGCGCGAAATCATTCAGCCCACCGTCGAAGGCATGGCCAAAGACGGTATCTGCTACACCGGCTTTTTGTATGCTGGCCTGATGATTGACGATACCAACACCCCGCGCACGCTGGAATTCAACTGCCGCATGGGCGACCCCGAAACTCAGCCCATCATGGCGCGGCTCAAGTCCGACCTGCTGGAATTGCTGGAGCACGGCGTAAACGGCACGCTGGATAAAGTCGAAGCACAATGGGACCGTCGTGTGGCCTTGGGCGTGGTCTTGGCGGCCAAGGGCTATCCCGAAGCCCCCGAAAAAGGCGCAGTCATTAGCGGCTTGCCCACCACCGAAACCACCGACTGTGCGGTGTTCCACGCCGGCACGACCCAAGACGAGACCGGTGTGGTGCGCGTCAGCGGCGGACGGGTGCTGTGTGTCACCGCGCTGGGCGACAGCGTCAAAATGGCGCAAACCCTCGCCTACGAAGTGGCCGACCGCATCCAATTTGATGGCCGCCAAATGCGCCGTGACATTGGGGCGCGGGCACTCAACCGCAGCCGTTAAGCGAGTACCGAGCCCATGATTTTCCGACAAGACATCAATGGCTTACGTGCCCTTGCCGTGCTCATAGTGGTGCTGTTCCACTTCGGCATCCCCTATGCCCAAGGGGGTTTTGTCGGTGTCGATGTGTTCTTCGTCATTTCAGGCTACCTGATGACCGGCATTATTGTGCGGCGGCTCGAAACCGGTAAATTTTCCCTGCTGGGCTTTTACCTCGACCGCGCACGGCGGATTATTCCGGCACTGGCGGCCTTATGTGGGGTGTTACTGCTGCTGGGTGGGCTTTGGCTCTTGCCGACCGAATACCGGCTACTGGGCAAGCATGTCGCCAGCAGTATCAGCTTTCTATCCAATGCTGTGTTCTGGCTAGAGTCCGGTTATTTTGACCTTGAATCCCACCAGAAATGGCTGCTGCATACGTGGTCCTTGTCGGTCGAGTGGCAGTTTTACCTGCTCTATCCCCTGCTGCTGCTCGGCGTGTTCCGCCTGTGTCGGGCCAACACGGTGCGCTGGCTGGTGCTGGCGGCCACGCTCCTGTCTTTTGCCTTGTCGGTGTATGCCTCTAGCCGCTGGGCCAGTGCCGCGTTTTATCTGCTGCCGACCCGTGCGTGGGAGATGCTGGTCGGGGGCATTGTCTGCCTGTTTCCACTGCACTGGCAGCCTACCCCCCGCCATGCCGTGCTGCGCCGAGGCCTAGAAGGGCTGGGCTTTGGGTTGATTATCGCCAGCGTGCTGCTGAATCGCCCTGCGGACATCTGGCCGGGCTGGTTGGCCTTGCTGCCGGTCTCTGGGGCAGCACTGCTGGTCTGGTCTGCACGCCAAGGGTCGCTGCTGACCGCCAACCCGCTGTCCCAGTGGCTCGGCACGGTGTCTTACTCGGTGTATTTGTGGCATTGGCCGGTGGTGGTCGTGCTGAACTATCTGGACAAAACCAGCGACCCGCTCTGGGTCGGCGCGGGGCTGCTGACCTCTGCCCTGCTGGGGGCGGCCTCGTTCCGCTGGGTCGAAACCCCCAGTCGCCATCTGGGGCTGTCCTCCTCCACTACTGCCGCCGTCTCCCATCGCCCTGCCCTGCTGCAATTTGCCGCGATGGTGGGCACGGTGGGGGTGCTGGGGGCTGGCGTATTTGCCCTGCAAGGTTTGCCGATGCGGGTCAGCCCTGCCGTGCGTCTTGCCGAACAAGAAAGCCTGAACAAAAACCCTGTCCGCCAAGCCTGCTTTTTAGAGTCCGGCACTCAATCGCCAGACTGCATCGTGGGCGGGGACGGCAAAACCGTGCGGGTAATTGTGCTGGGTGATAGCCATGCCGATGCCAGTGTTGGCGGCGTGGCCGCAGCGATTCCCCCCTCGCAAACAGGCGGGGCGTTGTTTTTGGGGTATATGAGCTGCCTGTCGATTCCTGGCGTGCATTTCAAGCTCGGCGACCAAGGCTACCAATGCGGCGACTACCTCAAAACGGTCTTTGCCCGACTGGCGACGGCGTACCGCGATGTGCCAATTGTGGTGATTAACCGCACCTCGGTCTATGTCTGGGGGCACAACGAAGACACGCTAGACAAGTTTGCAGGGCCGCTGGTGTCGTTTGACGGCCTACCCCTGCCGCGCCGCGCTGATGCGGCCTATTTGGCGGGCTTTAAACAGCGTTATGTGGCGGCAATGTGTGCCTTGGCCGAAACCCATCCGGTCTATCTGCTGCAGCCGATTCCTGAAATCGGGGTCGATGTTCCCAAAACCTTGGCACGCCGCTTGATGCGCGACCCCCATGCCGCAGAAGTCACCCTTGACATGGCGGACTATCAAGCGCGGCACGCCTTTACCCTTGCGCTGATGGAAACCACCCGCCAAGCCTGCCCCCGTATTCACCTGCTCGACCCCACACCGTATTTTTGCCAAGACGGCACCTGCTTTGGCTCGCAGCAGCATCGCCCGCTGTATTACGATAACAACCACCTCAGCGAACACGGCAACCGCCGCTTAACCCCGCTTTTCCGCCTGATGTTTTAGCCATGCTCTCTCGTCCTTCTCACACCGCCTACCGCCGCGCCCGCACCCGCTACCAGCGGGGCGGGGTGCTGGCCTATGCCACCGAGTCCTGTTTTGGCTTGGGCTGTCACCCTGCCTCGGCACGCGGCTTGCGGCGGGTGGTGCGGCTAAAAGGTCGGGCGCAAAGCAAGGGGATGATTGTGGTGGGCGCGGACTGGGCGCAGCTTGCGCCGTATATTGCCCCGCTCTCGCCAGACCAATTGGCGCGGCTGGCGACCTATTGGCCTGGGGCGGTCACGCTACTGCTGCCGGCTTCGCGCCGCGTGTTGCCGATGCTACGCGGCAAGCACCGCACGCTGGCCGTCCGTCTTACCGCCCACCCCGCCACGGTGGCCTTGTGCCGCGCACTGGGCGGAGCCTTGGTTTCGACCTCGGCCAACCACGCGGGGCAACGCCCCCATAAAACGGCCTCGGCTTGCCGACGGGCGTTTGGTCACCACGCTCTCACCCTTTCGGGTCAGGTCGGGTCACGCAAAAAACCTTCAACGATTGTCGATTTTGACAGCGGGCGTGTGCTACGTTAGCCACCCCGTCTTGCCCAACGAAAGCCCTCTGCCTGTGGAAACCTCTACCCTCTCCGTCACCTCCCTAATTCTTCACGCCAGCTTGCCGGTGCAACTCATCATGCTGTTGCTCGGGGGGCTGTCGGTGGTGTCGTGGACGTTTATCGTGGGCAAAATCATCGCGCTCCGCACTGCAGCCCGCTACACCGATGATTTTGAACGGGCTTTTTGGAGCGGCACCGACCTCAACAGCCTATTTCAACGCGTCCAAGCCAGCCCAGACGGCGTGGGCATGGAGCGGATTTTTCAGGCGGGCTTTGGTGAATTTATGAAGCTGCGTCGCCAAGCCGGCATGGAGCTATCCGACGTGATGGACGGCACGCGCCGCGCCATGAAGGCCTCTGCCCAGCGCGAACTGGACACCCTAGACCACCACACCTCGTTTTTAGCCACCGTCGGGTCGGTCAGCCCGTATATCGGCTTGTTGGGGACGGTGTGGGGCATCATGCACGCCTTTTTGGGCTTAAGCACCGCAGGCAACGCCACGCTGTCTACCGTCGCGCCAGGGATTGCCGAAGCCCTGATTGCCACCGCCATTGGGCTCTTTGCGGCGATTCCTGCCGTGGTGGCCTATAACCGCTTCTCTTACCAAATTGACCGGATTGCCTTGCAGTTCGACACCTTTGCCGAAGAGTTCTCTAATATTTTGCAACGGCAGGCTGGGCGAATCGGGTAATTGAGCGAAGAAGACTACAATTGCCCTCTTTTGGTGCACACCAATCACAGCCGTGTTAAGCAAAACTTAATACGCCCTTGCTATGTTGTGTTCATGGTTTTTAGTTTTCACTTTTTTACATCCCTCGCTTGGAGCCCCCCCCCATGAACACCTCTCCCTCCCGCTACAGTACGCTGACCATCAGCCTACACTGGCTAATGCTGCTTTTGATGATTGCGGTCTATGCCACGATTGAGCTGCGGGTGATGTTTCCCAAAGGTGCACCCCCGCGTGAAGCCATCAAGGCCTTGCACTTTATGCTCGGGCTGTGCGTCTTGCTACTGGTGGTGCCACGCCTCGTGGCGCGTCTGTTTGGCACCACACCCGCCATCCAGCCCCCCATGTCAGGGCTAATGACCTTTGCCGCCAAAGGGGCACACCTTGCCCTGTACGGCCTGATGATTGGGATGCCTATTTTGGGCTGGATGGTACTGAGTGCCTCGGGCAAGCCAATTCCATTTTTTGGCTTGAATCTGCCCGCGCTGATGGCCGAAAATAAAGCCTTGGGCAAAGAGCTAAAAGAGATTCACGAAGTCGTGGGAACCTTGGGGTATTATCTAATCGGTCTGCACGCACTGGCTGCCCTGTATCATCATTATGTAAAACGCGATAACACGCTGGTTCGGATGTTGCCCGGCGGTTAAGCGTTGAGCACTCGCCCCTTTAAAAAAGGCATTGCCAGTTTTGGCAATGCCTTTGGGCGTTTTTGGAGTCCTGTTCATGCCGCCCTCCGCCTCACCTAGCCTACGCAATATTTTGATTGTTGAAGATTCGCCCCTGAGTCAGCTTGTCCTTGACGGCCTGCTGACCCCTTCGGGCTACCACCTCACCCAAGCCCTAAGTGGAGAAACCGCCCTTGCATTCGTTGAGCAGCAGCTTTTTGATGTCATTTTGCTCGATATGAACTTGGGCGACTTGCAGGGCAAAGTCGTCGCGCAACATGTACGCGCTCTGTCGCGCTCCGATGCTGCCACCACCCCGATTATCGCCATCACCGCCAATGCCAGCCCCGAAGACCTCGAGGGCTATTTTGCGGCGGGCGTGGATGATTGCGTCGCCAAACCGTTTGACCCCACCCGCCTCGCCGAAGCCCTCGCCCGCTTCTCACCCTTGCCCGACTACGACGATGGCAAAATCGAAGCGGCCAGCCAGTACGCGATTGCACAAGCCCGGGAGGCATTTCTGCAGAGCTGCCACAACGATGCCCGCTTTTTAACCGCTTATCTGGCTCACCCCTCGCCGCGCCTGCCCCATATCCGCCAAACCTTAGCTGACGTGGTACACCGGCTCAAAGGCAATGCCGCGACCTTTGGCCACCCGATGATGGGCGACCTCGCCGCCTGTATTGACGAAAGCACCCGCCGCCACCAAACCCCAGACGGATCGCTTATCCAAACCCTCTGCCAAGAGCTAAATACGGCACTGGTGGGGTTTGAGCCCACACAGCCCGCACCCTAGCCCCCCCCCAAAAAAACGCCCCCTTCCGTGCTGTTGACCATCCGATTTTAGGGGGCAGTTCAACATAGAAGGGGGCGTTTCGCGAGCCAACAAGCGTGGCGGCAGCAGTCAGCTCCGCGCCAGTGCAGGGTTCTTAGAAAAATAGTGCTTGATACCTTCCATCATGGCCTGCGCCATTTTTTCTTGGTGGCCTCGGCTGGTCAGCTTGGCTTCTTCTTCTTGGTTACTGATAAAAGCCGTCTCCACCAAAATAGACGGGATGTCAGGGGCTTTAAGGACTGCAAAACCGGCTTGCTCCACTTGGTCACGGTGCAGGCGGTTAATCCGCCCTAGGCGCGACAACACCGCGCTGCCCAGCTTGAGGCTATCGCTAATCGTAGCGGTTTGGGTCAGGTCAAACAGGGTGTGCGCCAAGTATTTGTCTTTGACGTTTAGCCGAACACCACCAATCAAATCGGCCTCGTTTTGAGTTTTGGCAAGAAATTTAGCGGCAGTACTGGTCGCACCTTTTTCAGACAGCGCGAACACCGATGACCCCCGCGCCTTGCCGTTGATAAACGCATCAGCATGAATCGACACAAACAAATCGGCGTTGAGCTTGTGCGCCTTAGCCACCCGCACCCCCAGCGGAATAAACACATCTTCGTCGCGGGTCAAAAATGCCCGCATCCCAGGCTGGGCATCAATCAGCCGCTTCAGCTGCTTGGCGATTTGCAGCACCACCACCTTCTCTTTTGCCCCCGAAGGACCTATCGCCCCAGGGTCTTCGCCGCCATGCCCTGGGTCGAGCACCACGGTAATCGGCCGATTGCCGCGTGAGGGCGATTTTTTTTGGCGGCTGGGGTTCGTGTCTTCGGACGCGCTGGCTTTGTCTGACTTATCGGGCTTCTCAGCCTTCTCTACTTTGTCGGACTTATGGCTCTCTTTGGTGTCTTTAGCTTCTTTGCCGCCGTCTTTCGGCTCTTTGCTGCTGTATTTGGCTTCGCGCGGCTTAGCTTCTACGGGCTCGGCGGGGCGGGCGGCAGGGTGGTCGAGCTTGCCTTGGTTAAACTCGTTCAGCAGGGCTAACAAGGGGTCGTTGCTGGCAGAGGGATAGAGGTCAATCACCAAGCGGTGCCGGTATTCCGCCACAGGGGCAAGAGCAAACACTTGCGGCTCGACTGCCGATTTAAGGTCGAGCACCAAGCGCACCACTTGGGGCTTAAACTGCGCTGCACGGGCGGTTTTGATATACGGATCATCGCCCACTTGGTCGGTTAAGTGGAGCAGGGCTTGGTTCAGCTGCACGCCTTCAATATCCACCACCAGCCGGTCGGGGTTGCTCATCATAAATTGCTTAAACTTGATGGCTTCGGTGGATTCAAGGGTGACGCGGGTATAGGTGCTGGACGGCCAGACCCGCACCGCAATAATGTGGTGTGCCGCAGCAAAACCGACACGGCTCACGGATAATAATAGGGCGCAAATGCCCGCACCCATTAGGGTACGGCGAGAGAAATCAAGCGGGTCAGACATGCGTGTCCTTGTGGCGAGCAGGCGGTCAGGGTGAGGCGGCGGCCTTCCCCCTCTAGGGTCAGGGCAAGCAGCACATCGGCAGCGGGCAGCCAAGTACCGGCCTTGTCCGGCCATTCAATCAGGCAGAGACTGTGGGCATCAAATAGTTCAGACAGCCCCGCCTCGTGCCATTCGGCGGGGTCGGCAAAGCGGTAAAGGTCAAAATGGTGAACGGTACACGTCGCCAAGGGGTAGGACTCGACCAAGGTATAGGTTGGGCTTTTTACCCGCCCTGTGTGCCCCAAGGCCATCAACAAGCCGCGTGTCAGCGTGGTTTTGCCCGCCCCTAATTCGCCCTGCAAATACACCACCGCCCCTGCTGGCAGGGCAGCACTGAGCCTTGCGCCCGCCGGGCGGGTTGCGGCCGCGTCTGGCAAGACCACCTGCCAAACACTGCTACCACCCATGCGATGCACCCCGAACCCCAAACAAACCGCGATTATCGCCAATTCGCGATACAAATCAAAGCGTGGGCGGTCGAACTCGGCTTTGCGGATGCCCGTATTGGCGCGGCCACCCTTCCCCCCGCTGCCGAAGCAGGGCTGGCGGCGTGGCTGGCGGACGGCTGTCACGGCGAGATGGACTACATGGCACGTCACGGCAGCTTACGCGCCCGCCCCACCGAGCTGGTGCCCGGCACGCTGTCCATCGTCAGTGTGCGGCTACGCTACTGGCCGTCAGCCGCCGCCGACAGTGCGGCCGTGCTGGCCGATGGCGAACAAGCCTACCTTTCGCGCTATGCCTTGGGGCGGGACTACCACAAGACCGTGCGCCAACGGCTGCAAAAGCTGGCCACCCGTATCGAAACCGCCTATGGCGCATTTGGCTATCGGGTGTTTACCGACAGTGCCCCGCTGATGGAAGTCGCCCTTGCCAGCCAATCGGGGCTGGGCTGGCGCGGCAAACACACGCTGCTGATTGAGCAGGGCGAAGGATCATATTTTTTCTTAGGCGAGCTACTCACCGACCTGCCTTTGCCGCCCGACCCGCCCCAAGCCAACCACTGCGGCAGTTGCACCCGCTGCTTAACCGCCTGCCCCACCGGCGCGATTACCGCCCCCTACCATGTCGATGCCCGCCGCTGCCTGTCTTACCTCAGTATCGAGTACGCGGGCAGCATTCCGCTGGAACTCCGCCCGCTGTTCGGCAACCGTATTTACGGCTGCGACGATTGCCAACTGGTCTGCCCGTGGAACCGGTTTGCCGTGCCCACCACCGAGGCCGACTTTAGCCCCCGTCACAGCTTGGATGCCGTTTCGCTGGCAACGTTATTTGCGTGGACGGCGGCAGATTTCGCCACCCGCATGGCGGGCAGTGCGGTGTACCGGATTGGCTACGAAGCGTGGTCACGCAATATCGCCATTGCACTGGGCAACGCCCCCCGCACCCCCGCCGTGTTGGCGGCACTGGTCGCCCGCCAAAACGACCCTTCGCCCTTGGTGCAGGAGCATGTGGCATGGGCATTAGAACGACATGCCGCCACCCCATAGCAACAGACAATCACCCGAATAAATACAATTCATTGGTTCAATCGCGGTAAGCCTCCTACACTGGATTTGTCCCCTCCCCCACCCTAGGAGTCCCCCGCATGAACCCGAAAAAACTCACCACCGCCGCCGGTGCGCCTGTTGTCGATAACCAAAACACCCTAACCGCCGGCCCGCGCGGCCCCGCACTGTTGCAAGACGTGTGGCTGCTGGAAAAACTGGCGCACTTTGACCGCGAGGTGATTCCCGAACGCCGGATGCACGCCAAAGGCTCGGGGGCGTACGGCACTTTTACTGTCACCCACGACATCAGCCGCTACACCCGTGCCAAGCTGTTCTCTGCCGTGGGCAAGCAAACGCCGCTCTTTGCCCGCTTTACTACCGTGGCAGGCGAGCGCGGCGCAGCCGATGCCGAACGGGATATTCGCGGCTTCGCGCTGAAGTTCTACACCGAGGAAGGCAACTGGGATTTGGTGGGCAACAACACGCCGGTGTTCTTTTTGCGCGACCCGCTGAAATTCCCCGACCTCAACCACGCCGTGAAACGCGACCCCCGCACCAACCTACGCAGTGCCAAAAACAATTGGGACTTTTGGACTTCGCTGCCTGAGGCCTTGCACCAAATCACCATCGTGATGAGTGAACGCGGCATTCCGGCTACGTATCGCCACATGCACGGCTTTGGCTCGCACACCTTTAGCTTTATCAATGCCGCCAACGAACGTTACTGGGTGAAATTCCACTTTAAATCGCAGCAAGGCATTCAGAACCTGACCGATGCCGAAGCCGAGACCCTGATTGGCAAAGACCGCGAAAGCCATCAGCGTGACCTGTTCACCAGCATCGAACAGGGCAACTACCCCAAGTGGACGCTGTTTGTGCAAATCATGCCGGAAAAAGAAGCGGCGACCGTGCCGTATAACCCATTTGACCTGACCAAAGTCTGGCCGCACGGCGATTACCCCCTGCAAGAAGTCGGGGTGCTGGCACTGAACCGCAACCCTGAAAACTTCTTTGCCGAAGTCGAGCAATCGGCGTTTAACCCTGCGGCGGTCGTCCCCGGGATTAGCTTTTCACCCGACAAAATGCTGCAAGCACGGCTGTTTTCTTACGGCGATGCCCAGCGGTATCGTTTGGGGGTCAACCACCATCAAATTCCGGTCAATGCGCCCCGCTGCCCCTTCCACAGCTACCACCGCGATGGGGCGATGCGGGTGGATGGCAACCACGGCGGCACGCTGGGCTACGAGCCCAACAGCGAAAGCCAATGGCAGGAGCAGCCTGATTTCCGCGAGCCACCATTGTCGCTTGAGGGCATGGCCGACCACTGGAATCACCGCGAGGATACGGATTATTTCTCCCAGCCTGGGGCCTTGTTCCGCCTGATGACCCCCGCCCAGCAACAGGCGCTATTCGACAACACCGCTCGTGCCATGGGCGATGCACCAGAAGCCATTAAACGCCGCCATATCGACCACTGCGGCCAAGCCGACCCTGCTTATGGGCGCGGTGTGGCAGCGGCGTTGGGGTTGCTGGGGTAAGTGCCCAATCATGCTATCTAGCATGGCAAGGGAAACGGAGGCCGTGGCGGATGCGGCCTCTGTTTCCTTGTCGGTGACGGGGTGAGGGGGTCAGGCGTGTGAAATTCTCAATGGATCCGGTTTCGAAACTGGGCGCGTATTTTTGCACCCATTAGTTGGGCTATAACGGGTACATCCGAAGAATGAGCCATATGGGCCTGACCGGAGCTCCAGAAATCCCTTGCCGCACACATTACAGCGCTCAGGAAGAGCACCTTTGCGAAAGGTGACCCTCCCTTGATAATGGGGCGCCATCAGTTCCAGCACAAATGGCGATGGACTGAATCGTTTGAACAAAACAGCCGCTCGCTTTTTGGCACGGGTTAGCGCAACGTAAAACAACCTTCGTTCTTCAGCATAAGGAAATGGGTCATGCTGAGTCAGCAACATATCCACTAAGGGATCATTGGTCATCGCAGAGGGAAATGACAGCCCCCAACCAGTGTTGAGTCCGAGCACAAAGACATAATCCGCCTCTAGCCCTTTCGACTTGTGTATGGTTATAAATTCTATAATCAACGCGTGCTCAAATCGCGCCTTTGCCTCATCAAGCCAGCGTGCCTGAATACCAGCTGTTTTCGAGAGACCATACCGACTCAATAAAAAAACCGTCGTTTTTTGGGCGGCGGGAGAGTCACCGTGTCGTGCGAAATGGCTTGCTGCCAATTCGGCGAGTTGGTTATCTAGTTCAGTTGCCACATGGCTATCATTTTTTAAATCGAGCAGGTCAACCATGCCATTGATGGTTTTATCCAGCTCAGAGATAACCCGTTTCTTCTTCTGACCTTTTTTATTTTGCTGAACGAAGAAAGCGCCCACCTCGGCAACACCCTGAGCTGAACGAAAAACTTTAGTCAAAGCGCCTTCATAGGTTGGCCCAAACGTAGGCTCGAAATCCATAAACAATCGCAAGTCAGCACCGGCAAAGCCATTGATTGCTTGCCAATCATCACCCACACCGAAGAGAACACTATCCTTATGCGATGCCAATAGCGCATGTAGCAATCTGGCGCGTCCAGGTGATAAATCCTGAAATTCATCTACAAGAATCAGCTTAAAGGGCGAGGAAACACGCCTTTTCTCCAGTATCTCTGCCGCCTGAACAATCATGTCATCAAAGTCGATTTTCCCCTCTTGACTCAAGCGGCGGTTATAGGCGGTGTATAGCGGCCAAAACACCTTGGAAAATTTACGCGCACGCTCGATGTCATACTCAGCTTCGACGCAGCGTTCAAAGCTTGCAGGGGTAATACAATTACCCTTCACCAAGGGCAAAACTTGCAGTAATAAATCAATGATGTCAGTTTGGCCTAGGCGTTGAATAGAAGCCAGTATTTGCTCAGAAGTACGAGGACGGAAGACTTGGCCTGACTGGATAAGCGATGTTTTTAGCGCATCAAAAAGACCACCTTCACGATACTGATGGCTGCGCGTTTCAAACCACTGACCCCTAACATGGGCGGATAGCCATTTTCTTTTTATTTCAGCATTGCGTGCATAATCGGCAAAGTGGGCGGGTGCTTCTCCTCTGACATTTAAAGCAAAATGTTCATGCCATGTATTGATTTCTGGGTAGTAAAAATCTGGTTGATATTTACCCCAGCCATCTGGTAGTGGCTCGAACAACTTCTCGTATTCAAATGGGACACCTTGGATGTAGAGCCAGTTAGCGATTGCCAATTCTTCAGCCGAGCGGACGACAGGGCCTGCGAGGGTTTGAAAAACAGCAGAATCACCATTTCGTTTTGCTTTCCGCTGTTGATCGACATATCGATTGTAATCATCGATGGAGTTGAATGCGTCATCAGCAGGAACGGGTGCTCTACAAAGTGACAACAGCGCGACCCAGTCAGACGAAAACGGCTCATTTTTATTAAGCTCATTCAGAACAGCATGTAGGCGAGTTTTCTCCTCTATTTCCGATGCCACGTATATTCTACGACCTTGGTCATGTGCCACCTTACGGACTAGAACCGTGCCTAGTTGATGAAAAGTATAAGCCTTAACGATCTGGCCATTTAGCCATGGATCAATGCGTACGTTGATTCGCTGGTTTAGCTCTAGTGCCGCATCACGATTAAAGGCTAGGATGAGTATTTCTTTTGGTTGAAATAGTCCTTTTTTAATCGCATACCCTACCTTACCAATCAAGGTTGAACTTTTTCCTGATCCAGCAGCAGCCACTAGGAGATTTCGGTCTTCAAAAACCACAACGGCTCTTCGCTGTTCGTCAGTCAGTGGTGTTTTTTCTATAGCATCAAAGAAGGTGTGATAGGTTTTTAGCTCTTTAATGACGTAATATTCATTACGTCGTTGAAGTAGTGCAGGGCTTAGTTGTAATATTTCTGAAAACTGTTCTGCTTTTTGGCGTACTGCCGAGGCTTGAACTGTATGTCGTGCGTAAGGATGCTCCAGCAACTCAAAGGCGGTTTTTGTTGTCGCATCTAGAATTTGACAAGCGGTAGCCTTGAACCGTTCTACATCACTGTGGCGCAGATATCGGTCTTGGGTAAGAAAACACCTAACATAGCTACCGCGAAGTTCAAGCAATCCTTTTGCACTCTCTAGCCTGCAGTCAACTTCCTCAATAATTTGTTGCTCAAGTGACGCAACAGCAGAGCGGGCTCTCTGCTTAGAAATACCCAAAAGGCAAACTGGCTCTAATTGTCCAATCAAAGTAATTCTTGAAAAAAACCGTCCTGAGTCTAGGGTAACCCGATGGATATTAAATAGATCGACCGTAGTTTCTCGGTGTTTGGTTTTGATGATGAGCTGTCGGCCATATGATGCGGATGTAACTACTCTGGTACTCCAAAGAATATTTTGGTCTTCGAAAACCACAACCGCTCTTCGCTGCGCTTCAGTCAGTGGCGTTTTTTCGAGAGCATCAAAGGCGCTGTGGTGGTTTTTTGGCTCTTCAATGACAAACAATTCATTGCATCGTTGAAGTAGCGCAGGATTTAGCCGCAATTTTTCTGAAAACTGTTCTGCTTTTTGGCGTACCGCCGAGGCTAGAACGGTATCTTGTACGTAAGGATGGCTCAGCAATTCAAATGCAGTTTTTATTGTGGCATCTAGCATTTGACAAGCGACAGCCTTGAACCGCGTCACATCGCTGTGGCGCAGACATCGGTCTTGGGTAAGAAAATGAGCAACAAATGCACCACGGAGTTCAAGTAATCCTTTTGCACTCTCTAGCCTGCGGTCAACTTCCTCAATAATTTGTTGCTCAAGTAACGCAACAGCAGAGCGTGCGCTCTGCTTGGAAATACCCAGAAGGGAAATTGGCTCTACTTGTCCAATCAAAGTAATTCTTGAAAAAAACAGCCCTGAATCTAGGGTAACCCGATGGATATTAAATAGATCGACCGTAGTTTCTCGGTGTTTGGCTCTGACAATGAGCTGTCGGCCATATGATTCTGATGTAACTACTTTGGCATTCCATTGGCGGGTTCGTGCCAATAGACATCCCAGCCAGTGCCCCTCAAATATATCCATTTTTTCTACCAACGTAGGGGCATCCCAAATTTTATGTAAATAGGATTCGTGTTAAATTTAGCGCATCCAATCCTCAAACTGGATGGTAAGTCGGTAATCCCCCCATTTTTAGCGGCGGTCAGAAGTAGAGTCGGTTAAAAGAGCTGACTTCTGTTTCGGTGTAATGCCGCCGAGCGCCATATTGGGGCGTTCGTGATTGTAGATCCACATCCAGTCGGTGGCATAGTTTTGCA
>RRZU011804441.1_pt1 | contig 13705 bp, 12 predicted proteins | sample 2165561 | NCBI WGS metagenome assembly RRZU01 (sample SAMN10456909, study PRJNA506462) | wastewater metagenome | isolation source: wastewater sludge | place: USA: Moscow, Idaho
GGTTTCAAGGTTGCCCAAGCAGCCGATTTCGCCTTCCACCGATACGCCACAGGCATGGGAAAAGGAAACAACTTGGCGGGTAACGCCGACGTTGTAATCGTAATCAGCCGGCGTTTTGCCGTCGCTTTTCAGCGAGCCATCCATCATCACCGAGCTAAAACCCAGCTGGATAGAGCGTTGGCAGACGTCGGGCGAGGTGCCGTGGTCTTGGTGCATCACCACGGGGATGTGCGGGAATTCTTCGATGGCGGCCAGAATCAGGTGACGCAAAAACGGTGCACCGGCATATTTGCGCGCGCCGGCGCTGGCTTGCACGATAACAGGTGCGCCGACTTGATCGGCCGCTTCCATAATGGCGCGCATCTGTTCGAGGTTGTTCACATTAAAGGCTGGCAGGCCGTAGCTGTTTTCTGCGGCGTGATCTAAAAGTTGGCGCATGGATACGAGTGCCATATCGGGGAGCTCCTCAGTGATGATGTAATTGGGCGTAGTCAGGTTAACCGTTGCATTATAACAGCAAAAACCGTTTTGGCTGAATGGGCGGATAAGCGGTTTGAACTGTTTCTTAGTGGAGGTGGAGGAGCGGGGCAGGCTGTGCTTTGGCTTGGGTATGCTGTGCCGCTTAATTAATACAGGCTACCTGAATGTATTCAGGTAGCCTGTATTAAATTTCAGCTTGGTACGTATGGTTTATGCTTGTATTTCCAATGCGGCCACGGCGGGCAACTCTTTACCTTCGAGAAATTCCAGAAAGGCGCCGCCGCCGGTGCTGATGTAGCCGATTTGCTCGGTAACGCCAAATTTGGCAATTGCCGCCAGCGTATCGCCGCCGCCGGCAATTGAAAAGGCCGGGCTTTCGGCAATGGCTTTGGCTAATGCTTCGGTGCCGCCGGCAAATTGGTTGTATTCAAATACGCCTACCGGGCCGTTCCAAACCACGGTGCCGGCGGCTTGGAGCATATCGGCCAGTTGGGCGGCAGATTGCGGGCCAATGTCCAAAATCATATCGTCGGCAGCTACGTCGGCAATGGCTTTGGTTTCAGCGGGGGCGGTTTCGGCAAATTCTTTGGCGGTAACCACATCAACAGGCAGAGGCACGCTACCGCCTTTGGCCTCGATTTTGGCCATGATTTTGTTGGCTTCGTCGACCAAATCATGTTCAGCCAGCGATTTGCCGATGGGGAAACCTTTGGCTAACAGGAAGGTGTTGGCAATGCCGCCACCGACAATCAATTGGTCAACTTTGTCGGCCAGGCTTTCCAGAATGGTCAGCTTGGTGGACACTTTGCTGCCGGCCACAATGGCAACCATCGGGCGGGCAGGGTTTTTAAGGGCTTTGCCCAGCGCATCCAGCTCACCAGCCATCAGTACGCCGGCGCAGGCCTCCGGCGCGGCTTGGGCTACGGCATGGGTGGAGGCTTCTGCACGATGAGCCGTGCCGAAAGCATCATTCACAAAAATGTCGCATAAAGCAGCGTAAGCTTTGCCCAGATCGGCATTGTTTTTCTTTTCGCCCACGTTCAGGCGCACGTTTTGCAACATCGCCACCTCGCCAGCTTGAAGCACCGGCTTGTGGCTTTGCCAGTCGTTCAAAACGCGTACGGTTTTGCCCAGCAGCTTACCAAGGTGCTCGGCTACGGGTGCTAAGTCATCGTCTGGTGTGGGCTGGCCTTCGGTGGGCCGGCCCAAATGAGTCATCACGATTACGGCGGCACCATTGTCCAGACAATATTGGATGCTGGGCAGTGAAGCGCGGATGCGTGTATCGTCGCCAATCACGCCGTTTTTCAAAGGCACGTTTAAGTCGGCACGGATTAAAACAGTTTTGTTTTGCACGTTTTGTTCGGTCAGTTTTTTGAATGACATAAGATTGTCCTTGGTATGAGGCGGAAAAATTTGCTTGAGTATTATGCGCGAAGTGGCGGATAGGGTAAAGATGGAAAAATCTGCAATTTTGGATGAATGAGCAGTAGTGTGGCTAGGATAATGTATTTAAGGTGTAATCGGCGCAAGAAGATATTGTTTCCCCTATAAATATGACAATATAATGGCAGAATTTTCGTAAATAAACGTAAACATTTGGGATGCGAGTGAATCACTTTGATGGAATGTTATCAGAGAACTAGGCCGCTAAGGGATGATGAGAATAACTTTCATTGTTTTAAATAGGGTAGGTATTTATTTTAATTTATTGATTTATATATTTAAATTTTATTTTTTGATTGTATTGTGCGCTAAGTTGAGCAGGGTGTCGGTACTGTTTTGTGGTAGACTTTGCCGCCTTGGAATATTGCCCACCACGCAAACATTATATATTTTTAGGGATTACTATCTATTATGAGGAAGTTTAAACACATACATATCACTGCCGCCAAAGGTCGAGCGAGATTGGCCGACAAGGTAGAGATAAGTCACCTGAGTGTTGAGCAGCAGGCCGCTACTCAACAAGCCGTACCAAAAGTAGTAGTGAGAGAAGACCTGAAAAACTCTTGGAAGGAACTCGGCGACATTAATGCTGCTGAGGTTACAGTTAAGCCGGAACAGGATGTGAAAGCGCCGGCACCACAACAGCCGGCTGCGGCCGCAAAAATGGCAACGGAAGCCGCTCAAGAAGCAAACGGTGAGGCTGTAGAGGCCACCGAGGTAACCGTTGGTACGGATGAGGCAGGAATGGGCTGGAAAGCTGCGGCGGTAGCGCTTGCCGGCGGCGCCTTAGCGGCGGTAGGGGCGGGTGGTTCCGGTTCTGGCGGCAACGATTCAGCAGTACCGCTACCTGAAGATGCCCCGCTACCTGAAGATGCGGAACCAGTGGTTTTGGAACCTATTACCACAACACCGACACAGACTACGCCTGTTGCTGCCACGCCGGTGGCGACGGTACCAACAACATCGGCACCAACTGTTTCTGAAATGGTGCCACCGGCCACCACTCCGGTAGCTGTTGAACCGGCTATCACTACACCGACAGTAAACACGCCGGTAGTGACGGAAATCGTGGTAACACCACCGGTGGTTACGCCGCCTGTTGTGACGCCGGTGGTGACGGAAACTGTTGCAACGGCGCCGGTGGTTACGCCGCCTGTTGTGACGCCGGTGGTGACGGAAACTGTTGTAACACCACCGGCAGTTACCACGCCGGCTGTCACACCAGTTGTAACAGAAGCGGGGATAACCGCGCCAAAGTTAGCGGCTGCGTCAATTACGAGTGATAGCCTAGATAAGTTCATCAGCACGAAGGTACCGGCCGGCGCGAATGTGGACGTTGTTGGTTCACTGACTGAGGCGAAAAATTTAGCGCTTGCGGATAGCAGCTTGAATTATCTGGTTGTTTCTGACGGTACGCATCATACCTTGTTTCAAAAAGGGCTGGTCGACGGGGATATCCGCTCTAATTGGGGAGGGAGTATTTGGGGGGCTAAGTTTACTGATTATGTACCCATAACCGCCTTTGGATCGGGTTCAGATGTTACCGGTGCTTTTCAATCAGCCATTAAAGTGGCTGCCAAATTGGGTTTGGGTGTTGAGTTTCCGAGTGATAAACAATATACGCTATCCTCAACCATTGATATTTTGCCGGGAACGGCATATGTACATGGTAACGGTTCGACCTTGGTTTATAAGAATATTAGCTCAGAGGGCGGTATTCATTTATTTCCCGATGCCAATAAAAATTCGGTTACCAATTTTGAAATCAGTGGTCTCATTATTGACCAACAAGGTTTAAGTGGTGCTTACGGTATTTATGGCAAAAATGTGCAGGATACACATATCCATGATATGTCATTTAAAAATGTTGGCAATGGCTATGCGATTTTGTTGCGCGGTGAGATTAAAGGTGCTGCTGATGTAACGGGCAATGTAATTGAAAATAATCATATAAGTGGAGTTAAGTCGAATTTTAGCTACGGTGTGAATTCATTGCCGGCCATTGCCGTCGATAGCCGTTTCGACTTAGGTAAGTATCCGAGCGATATCAGTTATTATCAAAACACCGGCACCAACCCAAATGCAGCGTTTAATGTTTCCGGAAATGTTATTAAAAACAATCATATTGATGGCGGTTATTATGGAATCAATCTGAGTGGCGCCGTGAATACGGAAGTTTCAGGTAATGTGATTTCTAATAATATGCGCAGTATTTCTTTGCAAGTTAGTGCGCATAATAACAAAATTACCGATAATATTTTGACGGACAGTTTGTCTTCGGGCGTGCACATTGCCTATAGCTCTAATGACAACGTCGTGTCCGGCAATACCATCCAAACTTCTAAAGCCGGCGGTCAGGGCTTGTTGCAAGCTTATACCGGCAGTACAGGTAACCAATTTTTGAACAATACGCTTGATGTTGTAGGCGAGGCGCGTCCGAAATGGCTGTTGTATCTCGGCCCCGATTCCAGCAACACCGTATTCAATGGCAATATTATTAGCGGGGCAGCAGACCGTGCCGTAGTGGGTGTGGAGTCGGTTTGGGATGCAACTAAAACGGCCACTGCACAAATGTATACGTATGCGATACATGAAAACCGTACGGCTTTAACCGGTTTTGGTCATGGAGATTTAAGTAATGTAGAGATTAAAAATAATATTTTTGCCCCAAATTTGGCCAAGTCGCCTATCTTATTTTTGGGTGCGGACACCACGGAAAGTCTAGATGGTTCGCAAACGATTATTGCCAATGTAAACGGTGTTGATTTCAGTAATAATACCGTGATTGGCAACAAATACAGTGATTTGGTACTAACGCGCGACAGCGATGGTGCGACGGTTAAAAACCTGACACAGACTGGTAACGACTTGCATAACGGCAGCGCGAACAGCTTTGTCGGCAGCAGCGGCGATGATATTTATTTTGTTGATCATGTTGGTGATAAAATGACCGAAACCGCCAATGGTGGTCAAGATCATGTATATAGCACGGTCAGCCACACGTTGAACGCTTATATTGAACGCCTGACTTTATTGGGTTCTGGGGACATTGATGGAACCGGTAATGCCTTGGATAATGTGCTCATCGGCAATGTTGGCGATAACGTGTTACAAGGTATGGGCGGAAATGACCGTTTAAACGGGAATTTGGGCAACGACACCCTCACCGGTGGTGCGGGCAAAGACGTATTTGTGTTTGACAGCGTCTTGAACGGCGATGTCGACACGATTACTGATTTTACTGTTGCCGACGATAAAATCGGTTTGTCTGGCGTGATTTTCTCCGGCATGGCCGATGCGTTGCCCGGCTGGTTAAGTACTGACGGCAAAGTTACCGACTCAACCTTGATTGTTTACAACAGCAAGGCCGGTACACTGGCCTATGACGCAGATGGCAGCGGTTCGCTGCACAGCCCGACGGTGTTTGCCAATATCGGCACCGGCTTGGCACTGAATGAAAGCCATTTTGAAGTGGTTTAATTAAAGTTGCGGCTCAAACCGTATACTAAGGCTACCTGAAATTTATTTCAGGTAGCCTTTTAAATTGGATGTAATATTTTAATACAACTGGTTAATCATATTGAAATTTTTGTATTTTTACGTGAGCGCTATGCTGATATGCCGCCGCAACAGGCTACCTGAAAGATGATAGTAGATATTCTGGCTTTATCCGCCTGCCCGCAACACATCCCGATCTGGCCGAGACGCGGTATGCCGAATGATACGACTGTGTGGCATGGCCATCGTTCAAAATCATTTGCAACCGTTATGGCTACCTGAATGCCGTGGGCAGGGCATGGGTTAGCCCTTGCGAGAGCAGGCCTTGCGTGCGGCGGCAACGGCTTTGTCCAGTTTTTCTGCGGTCACTTCGCCGAAAATCGCTTCACGGTGGCCGCAGGCTTTGGCTTCGACTAAAGTAAAGGGCAGGCCGCCGATGTTATTGCCGAGCGAGCCCATCCAAGCGCGGCTGTCTTTTCCGGTATAACGCCAAATCGGGTAGTGTACCGGTGTTTTCTGTAAAAAACGGGCGATATTGGCGGGTTCGTCCAGCGCAATGCCGACCATGCCAGCTTTAAGCGAATGTTGTTTTTTTTGCTGCGCTTGATACCAGCTTGACATGGCCGGCATTTCTTTGCGGCAGGGCTTACACCAAGTGGCCCACAAATTAATGACCTGTATCGGCTCGGCGCGCGCGCTTAAACGTTGCGGCTGTTTGTCCGGCCAAGATTGCAAGTCGTCGGCCCACGCGGGAGAGGCGAGTAATAAAGCGGCCAAAAGTACGGTGCTTGTGCGCATGGCAGTGCTTTCTTCGGGGGAAAATAAGGTAAGTCAATTGTATCGTGTTCAGGCCGGCGGCGCATCCTGTCTGAATAGGCGAGGTTGTATTACAAAGGCATGAAAGGGCGACAACAGCGGGGCAGTTGGTTTACAATTGCAGACTGAAAACGATTGATTAGGAGCGCCAAATGTTTGCTGAAGTGATTCTTTACCACAACAACCGCTGCTCGAAATCGCGCGAGGCGTTGGCGTTTTTGCTGGAACGCGATGTAGCGTTGCAAGTAGTCCATTATTTGGACACGCCGCCCAGTGCGCCGGATTTGTACCGCCTGTATCAAATGTTGGGCCTAGCTTCTGTGCGTGGCATGATGCGCACGAAAGACGATTTGTACAAAGCGCTGGGTTTGGCCGATGAAAGGCTAGATGATGCGGCTTTGCTGTGCGCCATTGCTGAGCATCCGCAGCTGCTGGAACGGCCGATTGCCGTGGTGGGCGACAAAGCCGCTATTGGCCGCCCGCTTGATAATATTGCCGCTTTGCTGGATATGTCGGTATAGCACAGAGGCTACCTGAAAATGCCAAAATGGGTTTGGCGCCGGCATGCCAGTATTTGGGGCTATCTGTGGCGCGGTGTAAAACTGAGCGTGTTGTTGGTGGCGCTGATGTTGGCCTTGTGCTTCGCCGAGGTCTACCGTCAGGCGCAGCCGGCAGGCAGCCGTTTGGCCAAAGCCGATGCGGCGGTGGTGCTCGGTGCGGCAGCGTGGGACAAACGCCCGTCGCCGGTGTTTCGCGAGCGCATTAATCATGCGTTGGCGCTGTATCAGGGAAATAGGGTGGCCAAGCTGATTTTCACCGGCGGCACACCCAAGCCGGGCTACATGACCGAGGCAGAAGTCGGCCGCCGTTATGCCTTACAACAAGGCGTACCTGCGCGCGACATTTATTTTGAAAATACTTCGCGCGATACGTATCAAAACCTGCTCAATACCAAAACCTTGATGCGCGAACACGATATCGATTCGGTGATTATCGTTAGCGATCCTTACCACATGGCGCGCGCCGCTGCGATAGCGCGTGAACTGGCTTTAAACGCACAAACGTCGCCCACCCCCACCAGCCGTTTTAATCAGTCGGAAAAACAGTGGCGCTTGATTGCCGATGAAAGCCTGCGCCTGTTTGCTTTTCATTGCTGGCGTCTCGGCGAACATTTAGATGCGTGGTGGAAGCAGTTGTAAAGGCAGTCTCTCAAGCGTTGGCGTTCAACGTTTTTTCTGGTTGGTGTTTTTGCTGCCTTTGCTTTTTTTGTCGGTGGCGGCCAGGCGCGTGGCGACAAATTCCACCATCAGGTCTTTTTTTTCCCAGAAAAAAGTCTGCATTTTTTCCAACGAATAAATCTTCTTCACCATTGCCGGCAGCCCATCGTGTACGATAGCAGCTACTTCATGATTGCTGTTTTCGTCGTCCATGGCTGTTTTTAAGTCGATGCTGCGTTCATCCAAGTAGGCTTGCAGTTGTTTTTTGACCAGCGGGTTGATTTCAAATTGTTTGATCATATGGAATACCTTTCCGTTGTAATGCGTCTTGCCAGCTGCTTCGTGCGCCGGTTTGGTTTTATCGTTGGCGGATGCCGCAAGCATTCTAACAAATTTTGGCAAGAGGCCTGAAGACGCTACAAAATTTAACGTTTTAAGGCTACAATGACCGCAATGTTTACAACACATAGGCCGCCTGAACATGTATTTGTGGTTTAAATTGCTGCATGTATTTTTCATCATTGCCTGGTTTGCCGGCCTGTTTTATCTGCCGCGCATTTATGTCAACCTTGCCCAAGTGGATCCGGTGGCAAACCGTAACGAATATCAGCGCCTGATTGGCATGTCGGAGCGGCTGTTTAAGTTTATGACGCCGCTGGGCGCGGGCGCGTTTTTGTTTGGTATCGCCATCCCGTTTGTTACCGGCTGGTGGGAGCAGGGCTGGGTGCACACCAAAGTAACGTTGGCAGTGATTCTGCTCGGCTATCATTTTTATTGCTACCGTCTGCTGCTCGATTTTAAAGACGGCCGCAACCGTTATTCGCACAAATGGTATCGCGTGTTTAACGAGATTCCCGTTATCATCATGATCATCGCGCTCTATTTGGTGATTTTCAAACCGTTTTAAGGCTACCTGAAACATGAGCATCGAAATCGAACGCCGTTTTTTATTGAAAAATGACAGTTGGCGTGTGCAAGCCGGCGTGCCCAAAGTATTGCAGCAAGGCTATTTGAGCGTGGAAAAAGAATGCACCATCCGTGTGCGCATTGTCGGCACAGAGGCTTGGCTCACCCTTAAAGGCTTTATCAGTGATGCCAGCCGCAGCGAGTTTGAATACGAAATCCCGCTGGCACACGCGCAAACCATGATGGACACCATGTGCCCGTTCAAGTTGAAAAAACACCGTTATGAAATTGAATATCAAGGTTTTTTGTTTGAGATAGATGAATATTTTGGCGACAACGCGCCGTTGGTGGTAGTGGAAGTGGAGTTGCCGGATGAAGACACCCCGTTTGCCAAGCCCGACTGGCTGGGCGAAGAAATCACTGCCAACGGCAAATTCACCAATGCCTATTTGAGCAAACACCCGTATTCAAGCTGGAAATAAACACAGGAAACACATTATGTTAGAACATTTGAAACAGCAGTGGCACCGTTTTGAAGCAGAACACCTTACTCCGAAAATGCCCGAACATCTGGCCATCAGCGCCGTGATTACGCCGGATTATCTGGAAGGCGAGTGCAACGGTAAAGTATTCGGACGCATCGCTTGGGCAGACATCGAGCAAGTGGTGATCAATATTGAGGGCGATTTCGAGCCTTATCCTTATTGGTATATCGGCCACCCCACTCAGGGCGTACGCCTGCCTGAGGATGCTGAAAATATGGGCGATGTGTTGATGGCACTGGCACAGTATTTGCCCGGTTTCAGCAGCGAAGTCACCCGTAAAGAAATCAATGTGGCCATGCAGGCGGCGGAAGGGCGCTATCGCGTGTGGGCGCGTTAAGCGGCTAACCGTTGTTGATACAAACATTTAAGGCTACCTGAAGAGTATGGCTAAAGCTGTTAGAATAGCCGTTATTTTCAGGTAGCCTTGTCGTTATTTCATTATTTAAGGAAGCTCCATGAACCGCAACGAACAACTTTTCAACCGTGCCAAAGCCATCATTCCCGGGGGGGTGAATTCGCCTGTGCGGGCGTTTGGCAGCGTTGGCGGCGTGCCGCGCTTTATCAAAAAAGCCGAGGGCGCTTATGTGTGGGACGAAAATGGCCAGCGCTATATTGATTACGTCGGCTCGTGGGGGCCGGCGATTGTTGGCCACGCGCATCCCGAAGTGATTGAAGCCGTGCGCGAAGCGGCGTTGGGTGGTTTGTCGTTTGGCGCGCCTACCGAAGCGGAAATCGTGGTTGCTGAAGAAATCGCCAAACTCGTGCCGAGCGTGGAGCAATTGCGTTTGGTTAGCTCGGGTACTGAAGCCACCATGAGTGCCATCCGCCTAGCGCGCGGTTTTACCGGTCGCGATAAAATCATTAAATTTGAAGGCTGTTACCACGGCCATTCCGACAGCCTGCTGGTAAAAGCGGGCAGTGGCCTGCTCACCTTTGGCAACCCCAGCTCCGCCGGCGTGCCAGCTGATTTCACCAAACACACGCTGGTGTTGGCCTACAACGATGTGGCGCAGCTGGAAGAAACCTTTGCCCAAATCGGCGACGAAATTGCCTGCGTGATTGTAGAGCCGTTTGCGGGCAATATGAATCTGGTGCGGCCGAGTGCCGAGTTTGTGCAAGCCCTGCGCGTGCTTACCGAACAACACGGCGCGGTGTTGATTTATGATGAAGTGATGACTGGATTTCGCGTGGCTTTAGGCGGTGCGCAATCTTTGCACGGCATCAAGCCTGATTTGACCACCATGGGCAAAGTGATCGGAGGCGGTATGCCGTTGGCGGCGTTTGGTGGCCGTGCCGACATTATGACTTGCATTTCGCCCTTGGGTGGCGTGTATCAGGCCGGCACTTTATCGGGTAATCCCGTGGCTGTGGCCGCCGGTCTGAAAACGCTGGAAATCATCCAACGCCCCGGTTTTTATGAAAACTTGGGCGCACGCACTGAGCAATTGTTAAACGGCTTTCAGGTAGCCGCTGCCGATGCGGGCATCACGTTTAGCAGCGACAGCATCGGCGGCATGTTCGGCCTTTATTTTGCCGCTGCGGTGCCGCAAAGCTATGCCGATATGACGCGCTCGGATGTGGAAAGCTTCAAGCGCTTTTTCCACGGCATGTTAGAGGCCGGCGTGGCTTTCGGCCCTTCGGCTTATGAAGCCTGCTTCATGTCGGCAGCGCACACGCCTGCGTTGGTGGAGGAGACGATTGCTGCGGCCAAACAGGCATTTTCGGCATTGGCAGAATAAAGTTTGCATCAACGCTAAAGGCTACCTGAAAAGCTATTCATGCTTTTTCAGGTAGCCTTTAGCGTATCCAATCAGTTTACAGGCCGGGAAACTTGCCTTTCATGCCTTTGGCCATGCTCATCAGTTTGGACATGCCTTTGCCGCTAAACATTTTCATCATTTTTTGCGATTGCTCAAATTGGTTGAGCATTTTGTTAACTTCCTGCACAGTAACGCCCGAACCTGCAGCGATGCGGCGTTTGCGGCTGGCCTTGATCAGAGCCGGATTCGCCCGCTCTTTGGCGGTCATTGAGTTGATAATCGCCTCCACGTGCCCCATGGCTTTTTCGGCAGTGCCTTCCGGAATCTGTTTCGACATCTGACCCAGCTCGCCCGGCATTTTTGACATAATGCTTTCCAGGCCGCCCATATTGCGCATTTGCTGGATTTGCGCTTTGAAATCGTTTAAATCGAAGCCTTTGCCTTTGTGCAGCTTTTTCGCCATCTGTGCGGCAACTTCTTCATCAATACCTTGCTGCACGTCTTCAATTAACGATAATACGTCGCCCATGCCCAAAATGCGCGAAGCGATACGGTCGGGATAAAACGGCTCCAGACCACTCACTTTTTCACCGATACCAATGAATTTAATCGGTTTGCCTGTAATCTGGCGCACCGATAAAGCCGCACCGCCACGTGAGTCACCGTCCATTTTGGTGAGAATCACACCGGTGAGCGGCAGGGCTTCGTTAAACGCCTGGGCAGTATTCACAGCATCCTGCCCCAGCATGGCGTCTACCACAAATAAGGTTTCCACCGGATTTACCGCCTGATGCAGGGCTTTGATTTCTTCCATCATTTCTTGGTCGATGGCCAAGCGGCCGGCAGTATCAACCATTAATACGTCATAAAAATGTTTTTTGGCATGGTCTTGAGCCGCACGGGCGATATCAACCGGCTTTTGGCTGATGTCGGATGGGAAAAAGTCTACGCCAACTTGCTCGGCCAATAATTTCAGCTGCTCAATAGCGGCGGGGCGGTAAACGTCGGCGGATACCACCAAAATTTTCTTTTTGTTGTGCTTTTCTTTTAACAGCTTGGAAAGTTTACCCACGGTGGTGGTTTTGCCGGCACCTTGCAAGCCGGCCATCAATACCGTAGCAGGCGGCACTGCAGAAAGGTTGAGCGCGGTATTTTCTTTGCCCATCAGTTCCACTAACGCCTCATTTACCACGCCGAAAAAGGCTTGATCCGGTGTAAGGCTGTCAGTAATTTCTTTGCCGACAGCTTTTTCTTTGATGTTGTTGACAAATTCTTTTACCACCGGCAAAGCCACGTCAGCCTCTAATAGTGCTAGACGGACTTCGCGCAAGGCTTCTTTGATATTGTCTTCAGTAAGCTTGGCTTGGCCGTGGATGTTTTTGAATACGGAACCGAAGCGTTTGGTTAAGTTGTCTAACATGCGAATCTTTCAATTAAGGCAAAATATAAAGCGCAATACGGCGGCGAAACCGTCTACCGCAGCAGGCAGAGTAAAAAGCGGCCGTATTCGGAAATAAATCCATGGTTGCCGCAGCAGAAACGCCACGGGGCGGATGTTATTTGATAAAATTAATCTATTTTACACCACGGGCGTTCTAAATACACTAATGTGGACGCAAAGAAAGTGATTATGCCAATAATATTGATGGCTTTGGTACTGGTTTATGCGGGACTGTCGGTGCTGGTTTGGCGGCATACCTTAATCAATACCGGTAAACACTATTCCTTAAAAACCGAAACACTGATTTTAATGCCAGCTCTGATTGTTCACGGCGCCGTGCTGGCTTTGCCGGTATTGCACGACAATATACTGATTATGGGTTTCGGTTATTCGCTCAGTCTGATCGTTTGGCTGATGCTGCTGATTTATTATGCAGGCAGCTATTTTTACTCTCTGAAGGGTCTGCAACTGCTGCTGTATCCTTGTGCGGCGGCTTCACTTTTGCTGGCTGCGGTATTTCCCGGCAAGGCTGTGGGTTATCAGATTAGCAACTGGCCGTTTATGCTACACGTGGGATCATCTTTGCTGGCTTATGGCCTGTTTGGCATCACTGCGCTGCTGGCGGTATTGATTTTGTTGTTAAATAACAGCCTGCACAAGCGGAAGTTTTCCCCGCTTACCGCTTTTCTACCACCACTTTTGAGTCTGGAAAAGCTGATGTTTCAGGTGATGTGGGCCGGCTTTATTTTATTAAGCTTTTCGGTGGTGAGCGGTACTTTGTTTGCAGAAGCTGTTTTTGGCCAGCCTGCAACCTTGACGCACAAAACCGTATTCGGCATTTTGTCATGGTTTATTTATGCGGGGTTGCTGCTGAAGCACAGTATGACGGCATGGAGGGGTAAACAGGTGGCTGTGTGGACAATTGTTGGTTTTATCAGCTTGATGCTGGCTTATGTAGGCAGCAAATTTGTGCTGGAAGTGTTGTTGCGCTGATAAAGTTTGATTTTGTTATGTTGATAGATGCTCCATCTGCCGTATGGTTAATGGCGGGTGAAAATGCCGCCATAATGATGCAGGCGGGCGGTTAATCATCATAAAGGCCGCTCCAATCGCTTGGGCGGCCTTTATGTTTTATGAAACAACAACTATTGCAATATCATTATTATGAACAACTTTTCTCTCTCTACCTTTGCGGCTTGGCGTTATCTGAGCGTTAGCTCAATATATCTACTAATGAATGTAATAGATTTAAAGCCGCGGCGCAAGTAATAATTGCAAGAGCCGATAATCCAAGTAAGTGGTTTCAGGTAGCGTTTGATGTTGCCGGATGCATAGGTAAAACTGGATGGGGTAAATATAAGTTGATACAGGTTTTAAATTCTTAAATAAAATACTGCTAATTAACAGTATGTTGATAGATATGTGACAATAATTTTACAGAATCAGGTTGACGAGATTTTGTTGATTGGGTATAGTTCGGTTCTTCGCTGCTTTTGGTGGTGGAGAAAGACTGTTGATTATAACACGAAACGGGTGGTTTACATGTGTTTAGTTTATGATTGGCAGCATTGCTCTTTAACAAACAGATTACCGATA
>RRZU012043789.1_pt1 | contig 13704 bp, 10 predicted proteins | sample 2165561 | NCBI WGS metagenome assembly RRZU01 (sample SAMN10456909, study PRJNA506462) | wastewater metagenome | isolation source: wastewater sludge | place: USA: Moscow, Idaho
CGCTGGATGAAGCCTTGAGCCTGGGCCTGTGTGCGGCGGCGGCCGCGCTGCGTTCCTTATCCACCACCGCCGGTGTGATGCCTGTTCAGGACTGTCTGGCGCTGGCCGGGCGCTGGGGCTGGCGCAGTGCCGACGAATGACCTTTCCACCCTTGATCAGCTCTGGAGTCTGGCCATGACCTTCCCTGCTTACCCCGATTTTTGTTCCCCCGCTTTTCTGCATGGTCATTTGCGCTGGTGCATGGCCTTCTATGAAGGCCGGGCCATTGACTCTTCCGGCGGGATGTACCACTTTTATCTTGACGACGGCACGGTGTTCGATGCGCGGACACGGCATCTGGTCAATGCCACGCGCTTTGTTGTCACCCACGCCATGCTTTACCGCGCCACAGGTGAAACTCGTTACCGGCGCGACATGATTCATGCTCTGGATTTCCTGCGCACGGCCTTCCGTGACCCGGCGACGGGCGGCTATGCCTGGCTGATCGACTGGCACGAAGGGAAGGCGACCGTGCTGGATGCCACCCGCCATTGTTACGGCATGGCCTTTGTCATGCTCGCCTACGCCCACGCGGTGCTATGTGGTGTAGCGGAAGCCAAGGGCTGGCTGGCAGAGGCTTTCGAGTTGACCGAAAAGCACTTCTGGGAGCCCGCCGTCGGGCTCTACGCCGACGAGGCCGCGCCGGACTGGACGCTTTCCCCCTATCGCGGGCAGAACGCCAACATGCACGCCTGCGAAGCGATGATTGCCGCTTTCCGGGCAACGGGTGAACAACGCTATCTGGAACGCGCCGAAGCGCTGGCGCAGGCGATTACCTGCCGTCAGGCGGCGCTTGCCGGAGACATGATCTGGGAACATTACCGTGCCGACTGGTCGGTCGATTGGGAATACAACCTGCACGACAAGACCAATATTTACCGCCCCTGGGGTTATCAGCCCGGCCACCATACGGAATGGGCCAAGCTGCTGCTGCAACTCGACACCCTACACCCCGCCGACTGGCATCTGCCACGCGCCGAGGCACTGTTCGACACTGCCATCAAACACGCCTGGGATCACGAGCGCGGCGGCATGTTCTACGGCTTTGCCCCCGACGGCTCGATCTGCGACAGCGACAAATATCACTGGGTACAGGCGGAAAGCTTCGCCGCCGCCGCGCTCCTGGCCTTGCGCACTGGCAAGGCGGATTATTGGACGTGGTATGACCGGCTATGGCATTACTGCTGGCAGCACTTCGTCGATCACCGGCAAGGAGCCTGGTTCCGCATCCTGGATGCGGCCAACCTGAACCACACGCGGGAGAAAAGCCCCGGTGGCAAGGTCGATTACCACAATATCGGTGCCTGTTTTGACGTTTTACGCGGCATGGGAGTCATCAATGACTGAAGCGCAGTTTCCTGCATTCATTTCCTTTGGCGAAGCCCTGACGGACCTCATCCGCACCGGGCCTAACCAGTGGCAAAGCGTTCCTGGCGGCGCACCGTGGAATGTGGCGATGGTCATGGCGCACTTTGGCGTGGCGAGTGCCTTTGGTGGCGCGATCAGTGCCGACTGTTTTGGTGACGCAATGTGGCAGGCATCTCAACGAGCCGGACTGGATTTACGCTTCACGCAACGCCTGGCGAAATCCCCGCTGCTGGCCGTGGTGCATGAAACCCATCCGCCGCAGTACTACTTCATCGGCGACGATAGCGCCGACCTGCACTTTTCGATTGAGGATCTGCCATCCGGCTGGATGCAGGCAGTGCGCTGGGCGCACTTCGGTTGCATCAGCCTGGTGCGGCAACCGCTGGGCAACAGGCTGGTCGCCCTGGCTGAACGCTTGCGGCAGCAGGGCGTGAAGATCAGCTACGACCCGAACTTCCGCAATCTCATGGATGAACGTTACGACCCCATCCTGGCCCGCATGGCAGCGCTGGCCGATCTCATCAAGGTTTCGGAAGAAGACCTGCGTGGGCTGTTCCGCACGACTGACGAAACAGCCGCGCTGGCCCGGCTACGCGCGCTCAATCCGGCGGCAGCCTGTTTCTTCACCCAGGGAGCGCAATCGGCAGCAATCTACGCTGACGGTCAATGCTGGCAGGCCATGCCGCCGAAAATCGAGGTGGTCGATACGGTCGGTGCGGGCGACACCAGCCTGGCCGGACTGCTCAGCAGCCTGATGCGCCAGCCTCAGGCCGGTTGGGGCGAACATTTGCGCGTCGCCCTGGCCGCCGGTGCCGGCGCCTGCCTCGCGGCCGGTGCTTCACCCCCTTCGGCAAGCGTTTTGCAACGTCTGGCAAGTGAGGTGCGTTTTCTGGCTTAGCGGTCTGGATCAAGCAGATCAATGCCTGTTCCGGCTTGATCCACGAATCAGCAACTCGCCGCGCAGCATGATGCGACGCTGCGCCTGTTCGGGCTGCGCTATGCGGGCGAGCAGGAGTTCGATGGCGCTGCGTCCGATCTCGTAAGTGGGTTGGGCGATGACGGTGATTGCCGGAGTGACGACGCGTGTCCACGGCATGTCGTCAAAACCGGCCAAGGCAATATCGTCGGGGCAGTTCAGGCCAGCGTCACGCAAGGCCTGTGCCAGACCAAGCAGGATCAGACCGCTACTGGCGACAACCGCCTCCGGCAATTCGGGCCGTTCTTTCAGCAGTGCGTTCATGGCTTCAAAGGCGGCATCGGTCGTCGGTTTGAGCGCCAGGGAATCAGTGGGTAATCCGGCTTCGGCCAATGCGGTCTGATAGCCCTTCAGACGCTGCCGTCCGGTCGCGCTGGCGGCACCGTAGAAGAAAACGATGCGTCGATAGCCTTCTTCCAAAAGATGGCGGATGAGTCGCTGCGCTGCGTCTTCATTGTCAAGAACGGCTGCATCAGTGGCGGTGTCGCTCTCGCATCGGTCGACCAGGACAAGGGGGAAGGGAAAGCTGTGCTGATGCGGGTGCGCCAGAAAATCCAGGGTCGGTGAAAGGATGACCCCGGCCACATTTTCGTCGCGCATCATCTCCAGATAAAAATTTTCCTTCTCCGGGTTCTCGTCGGTATTGCAGAACATGACCCGCATACCGTGCGCGTAGGCAACATCTTCGACGGCGCGGCTGACTTCCGTGAAGTAGGGATTGCGGATATCGGAAACGATCAGGCCCAGCGTGTCGGTACGCTGCGAACGCAGGCGGCGAGCAGCGAGATTGGGGCGGTAGCCGAGCGCTTCGACCGCCATCATGACGCGCTGGCGCGTCGCCTCACTGACGCCCGGCAAACCGGAGAGTACCCGCGAAACCGACGCGACCGATAAACCGGCCTGTTCTGCTACATCCCGAATACTAGCCATCCCCGCCTCTCTGAAAACGATTACGATCAAATCCCTCAAATTATCCCAGAAAAACGCCAATAATCGCCGGATTTGTAACCGATAAAATTATTTTTGTAAAAGTGTTTGACAGAATGTTTGTAATCGATTACAAATGCACTTGTCCGATTGTTTGATTTTCTCTTGGAGGGCTGATGAAAACGATTACAAAAAACTGTGTCGCCATTCAGGCGCCTGTACAGACCAAGGAAGAAGCCATCCGTCTGGCCGGGAAGATGTTGCTCGACGCGGGCTATATCGCCGCGCCGTACATCGAGAGCCTGATGAAGCGGGAGGCGGTTTCCAATACTTTCCTCGGTGCCGGGGTGGCGATTCCGCACGGGATGATCGAAGACCGGCACCATGTCCTGCACACCGGGATTGCCGTGATCCAGGCCCCGCAGGGCGTGCCGTGGCAGGAAGGCAAGCAGGCACGGTTGATGGTGGCCATTGCCGCGCAATCCGACGAACACATCGCCATCCTGCGTCGCCTGACCCGTCTGATGCAGCAGGAAGGGGCGATTGAGGAACTCTCGACCTGTACCGAAGCGGAACGCATCATCGCCGCGCTGACCGATACGCCCTACTGTCCGCCCAGTCCGCCAGCTGATCAGTGGGTAGCGGATGCGCAGATGGAACTTGTGCTCGATTACCCCAATGGTCTGCACGCCCGTCCGGCAACGCAGTGGGTGGAAACCGCCCGTCGCCATGCCTGTATGGTTCGCGTGCTCAAGGAGGGCGAAGCAGTGGATGCCAAGGCGCTCAGTGCGCTCTTGAGCTTGGGGATTGCCTGCGGGCAAAAAATCCGCCTTGCTGCGCGTGGAGAAGGGGCTGCCAACGCGGTCAAAGATCTGGCCGAAACCGTTTCTCGCCTCTCTGCCGAAGAAATCGCCGACGCCGAACGCGCCCGTTTGGCCGCCGAACGCGCCAGAGCCTGCGCACCTGGCTGGAAACCCCAGGCAGCCAGCCGCGTACAGCAGGGGATTTCCGCGAGTCCGGGCCTCGCCATCGGCAAGATCGTTCGGCACCAGGCTGACACGCTGCTTGTCGAAGATCAGTTTAGCGACGCAATGGCAGAAGGGGCGGCGCTGGAAGCGGCTATCGTCAAGGTCAGTGCCGTTTTACGCGAAATGGAGGAGGAAACCCGCCAGCGCATCGGTGCCAGTGAGTCGGTCATTTTTGCGGCACAACGCGAATTGCTCGCCGACCCCGGCCTGATCCAGGCCGCTTTTGCCGAAATCATGCGCGGACACGGTGCAGCCTGGTCGTGGAAAAAGGTGATCGATACCCGTGTCAGCCAGCAAAGCCAGCTCCCCGACCCGCTACTGGCCGCCCGGGCGCTGGACTTGAAGGACGTGGGAGAGCGGGTACTGGCGGCCCTGCTGGGGATTGAACGGCAAAGCCTTTCACTGCGCGAACCGAGCATCATCGTCGCCGAAGACCTGACTCCCTCGGATACCCTGCAACTCGACATGCGCCACGTCGTCGGACTGGCGATTGCCAGCGGCGGGCCGACTTCACATACGGCCATTCTGGCGCGTACTCTGGGCATTCCCGCGCTGGTCGCTGCCGGCCCCTCGCTCTTGCAGATTGAATACGGCACGCAGGCAGTGATCGATGGCACCAATGGTTCGCTCTACCTCGATTGCAGCGCAACAGACATCGAATCTGCGGTGGCCGCCATTGCCGGGCAGGCACAGCGCTGCGAAGCGATGCGCGCTGATCGGCATCAGGCGGCGATCACCCCGGACGCTTACCAGGTGGATGTTCTGGCCAACGTCGCCAATGCCCGACAGGCGGCCGATGCCGTGGAAGCCGGAGCGGAAGGCGTGGGGCTGATGCGTACCGAATTCCTCTTTCTTGAGCGCGACAGTGCGCCGAGCGAGGATGAACAATACGCCGTCTATCGGGATACGATCAATGCCTTGGGCGGTCGTCCGGTGACGATTCGTACCCTCGACATTGGTGGCGACAAACAGGTGAGCTATCTGGATCTGCCCACCGAAGAAAATCCTTTCCTCGGCGTGCGTGGTGTGCGTTTGCTGCTTGCCCGCCCGGAACTCCTGCGCACCCAGTTGCGCGCGCTCTACCGGGCAGCGGCACACGGGCCACTCGCCATCATGTTTCCGATGATCAGCCAGTTGAGCGAAGTTGAGGCGCTGAAAGCGATTTGCAAGGAGGTGCGCAGCGCCCTGAATGCGCCGGCAGTGCCATTGGGCATCATGGTCGAAGTCCCGGCTGTGGCGCTAATGGCCGAACGTTTTGCCAGGGAAGTGGATTTCTTTTCCATCGGCACCAACGATCTCACCCAGTATGTGCTGGCAATGGACCGGCAGCATCCGCAACTCGCTGCGCAGGCCGACCCACTCAATCCCGCCGTGCTGGGACTCATTGACGCGACGGCGCGCGCTGCCAACGCGGCCGGAATTCCGGTCAGCGTCTGCGGTGGCCTGGCCGGGGATCCGCTCGGTGCGCGACTATTGGCCGGGCTGTCTGTCGGCTAGCTCTCCATGAGCCCGCAGGACATTCCCGCTGTCAAAACCGTGATCCGCGCAGAAACCCATTCCGCCATGCAGCAACTGGCACGCCGGGCGCTGGCGGCAGGCAGTGCCGAGGAGGTGCGTGCGCTATGACAGCAGAAACCAACGCGGTAGTCCTGTGTATCGCGCTGAACCCGGCCATCGATCTGACCATCGGCGTCCCGCATCTTGTCCCCGGCGAAGTCAATCGTGCCGAACGCGCCCAGCAGGACGCGGGGGGAAAGGCGATCAACGTGGCTTCCTGTCTCGCAGATCATGACATCAAGGTTGCCGTGAGCGGGCAACTGGGGCGCAACAATCCGGCCCTGTTTGAAGCGCTGTTCAAGGCCAAAGGCATCGACAACCATTGCCTGTATATCGACGGCAACACCCGCCTCAACACCAAGCTGGTCGATCCGGCGCAAGGGATGACGACGGACATCAACCTGCCCGGCCCCTTGCAGACGGCAGCAGATATTGAAGCGCAGCGCATACGATTGACGGAAATCCTGGAGCGTCTGCTACCAACACTGCACTGGGTCGTTCTTTCCGGCAGTCTGCCGCCGGGCTGGCCAACGGACACCTACGCCACGCTCATCCGGCAGATTCATGCACAAGGGGTCAAGGTTTTACTTGATACCAGCGGCGCGGCCCTGCGTGAGGCACTGGAAGCCCGGCCGGAAATCATCAAGCCCAACCGCGAAGAACTGGCCGAATGCCTGGGTTGCAAACTCGATTCGCCCGCCTCGATCGTCAACGCGGCCCGCCGTCTGCTAGCGGCGCATCCCGGTATGACGCTGGTTGTCGTGTCGATGGGGCATGAAGGGGCACTTTTTGTCACTCCGGAACAAGTCATCACGGCGCTGCCTCTCCCCATCGAGCCGATCAGTTCGGTCGGTGCCGGTGATGCGATGGTCGCCGGCGTGATTGCAGCACAGCTTGCCGCCTTTCCATTGCCACAGAGCGCCCAACTGGCAACGGCTTTTGCCGCCGGCAAGCTCACCCGTCTCGGCGCGCATCTGCCTGCGCGCGATGTCGTGCAGCGTCTGGCGGAACAGGTTCGTCTGAAAACTGAAAACCATTTTTGACCAAGGAGGATCACATGGCAACTATCGTCGCAATTACCTCGTGCCCGACCGGCATTGCGCACACTTTCATGGCCGCTGAAGGGCTGCAACAGGGCGCGGAAAAACTGGGACACCAGATCAAGGTTGAAACCCAGGGTTCCGTCGGAGCACAAAACCAGCTCACCGAAGCCGAAATCGCCGCTGCCGACATCGTGCTGATCGCCGCTGACACCTCGATCGAGAAAAGCCGCTTTGTCGGCAAGCGCATCTACGAAACCGGCACCAAAGGGGCTATTACCGATGGCGCGGCTGTGGTGCAGACCGCGCTGGCGCAGGCCGCCGTGCAGCAGGGCGAGAAAGGTGAAGGGGCGAAAAGCCTCGCCGATCAGGCGCTCGCTGCCAAGGCCGAAAAATCCGCCTCGCGCACCGGAGCCTATAAACACCTGATGACCGGCGTGTCCTACATGATTCCCTTCGTCGTGGCCGGAGGTCTGCTGATTGCCATCGGCTTTGCCTTGGGGGGTATCTATGTCTATGACGACGCCCACAAAGGCACGTTGGCGGCCAACCTCTTCTGGATCGGCAAGGCCAGCTTCCAGATGATGATCCCGATCCTCGCCGGTTACGCGGCATTTTCCATTGCCGACCGGCCTGGCATTGCCCCGGGGATGATTGCCGGGGTGATTGCCGAAAGCATCGGTGCCGGATTTCTCGGCGGCATCGTCGGCGGTTTCCTTGCCGGTTACCTGGTGCGCTGGCTTAACCAGACCATTCAACTGCCGCGTACCCTGGAAGGTTTGAAACCGGTTTTGATTCTGCCGTTGCTGGGGGCGACGCTGACCGGCCTCTTGATGTACTACGTCGTCGGTGCACCTGTGGCGTCGGCCCTGGCCGGTATTTCGGCCTGGCTGAAGAGCATGCAGGGGAGCAGTGCGATTGTTCTCGGCATCATTCTGGGCAGCATGATGGCTTTCGACATGGGCGGACCGGTCAACAAGGCGGCTTACACCTTTGGCACCGGCCTGCTGGCCAGCAACATCTACGAACCGATGGCCGCCATCATGGCCGCCGGGATGACCCCGCCGCTGGGCATCGCGCTGGCGACGATGCTTTTCCGCAACCGTTTTTCAAGCGACGAACGTGAGGCCGGCAAAGCCGCTGCCGCACTGGGAATTTCCTTCATCACCGAGGGGGCTATTCCTTTTGCTGCCAAAGACCCCTTCCGCGTGATTCCGGCAATCATGGTCGGTTCAGCGGTCGCCGGTGCCATTTCAATGGCCGTCGGCGCACAGTTGCACGTCCCGCACGGCGGCATTTTTGTCCTGCCGATGCCCAATGCCGTATCGGGTCTGATGGGCTATACCGTTGCCATCGTGGCCGGAACCGTCGTCACGGCAGCGGCACTTTTCTTCCTGAAAAAACCGCTGGAAGCATAAAGCTTCGCCTCCCTGAGTCAGGGTGCCGTTCTGGCTTCCTGGCTCAGGAGCATCCGCAGGAATTGCGGACGCGCAGCGTCGGTGACAGGCGAATGGTCTGTCGACGTCCTTCGGGATTCTCGATTCGTTTGATCAGGAGGTTCAAGGCCTTGGTACCAATTTCATCCAATGGTTGCGCCATGACCGTCAGGCGCGGATTGAACAGATCGGCCCAGTCGAAATCGTCAATGCCCACCAGCGCCATGTCTCTCGGTACTTCGACCTGGGCTTCCCGCAACGCGCGCATCGTGCCAATGGTCATCAGATTGTTTGACGTCACGATCGCGGTGGGTTGCCGGTCAAGAGACAACAATTGGTGAGCGGCGATTCTTGCCGGTTCGATCGCTGATTCACCGCAACAGACCAAGGCTTCATCACGATGAATTCCAGCTTCTTTCAACGCGGCAAAATAGCCTTCCAGGCGCTCGGCGGACGTCGAGTTCCAGGCAGCGCCGGAAATAAAACCGATGCGCACATGCCCATGTCCGATCAAATGGGCAGTGAGTTCCTGTGTGGCCATCTTGTTTTTCAGCCCTACCTGGTCGAATCCCTGCGCCAGCAGGTGGTCGACAAGCACGGTCGGGATTTTGCTGTTGCGCAGGTAGGCCAGGGACTCAAGACGGCCATCGTCTGCCGGCGCCAGAATCACGCCATCAACACGCCGCTGATGAAATGCCTGGACAATTTTCAACTCCTGCTCCGGATCGTCATGCGTATCCGAGAACAGCATCATCAGCCCGTTTTTCATGCATTCGTTTTCAATCGCTCGCACCACTTCGCTGAAGTAGTGATTCGCGAACGTGGGAATTGCCACGCCAATCGTATTGGTAGCCGACATCGCCAGCGAGCGGGCCAGAGAATTTTGCGTATAGCCGACCCGCTGGATGGCCATTCTCACCTGCTGTTCGGTTTTCGGAGTGACTTTTCGCGTGCCATTCAGTACGTGCGAAACCGTCGTGACCGAGACATTTGCCGCTTTTGCAACGTCGCTCATCGTCGCCATGTGTTTCCCGCTTTCATGAAAACAAACCGTTATCTTACCTGCCCAGGCCAACGCTACACGCGACCGAGCATCCTCCGCTACCAGCTTATCGCAGTTCATCGGAATTTCAGTTTACAGCGATAATTATAGTGCGCAAACGATTGCGCAAGCGCTTGCTTTTAATTATTATGTGGCTGGCTTCACTTTCGTAAGCGACGTTGCAAGAGGGTGTCGCTCACTTTGCCGAGGGTTCACCTGGCGCATGAAATTCCAAAATCACAATGTTCAATCCACGCAAGGAGGTAGAAAATGAAAAAGGGCTTACTCGCAGTTGCTTTGCTGGGGCTTTCGCTGGTCGCAGGCGGCGCCTTGGCCGAACCCAAACCAGTGATTGGTGCGCTGATTCGCAACCTGGATGACCAGTTTCTTGGTGATTACACCGGCAACCTGAAGAAACTGGCGGTCAGCAAGGGGGTGGAACTCAAGGTCATGGACGCGCACAGTGACATGGCGACGCAGCTCGACCAACTGAACACCCTGATCAGCCAGGGGGTGAAATACTTTGTTGTTGTTCCCGCCGTCACTGAAGGCAGCGAACAACTGGCCAGCATCATTGCCGCCAAAAAAGGCGGGGCCGCTTTCTCCAACACGGCACCAACCGTGGCCGCCCTGAAAAAAAGCAGCAATTTCTTCCTCGCTTCATCGCCCGAATCGATTGCCGGGTCGATCCAGGCCGACATTGTTGACGCCTACTTCAAGAAGTTTCCGCAAAAACTTGGCCCGGAAAAGAGCATCAACCTGATCCTGTTTCTTGGCCAGCTGGGACATCCGGCACAGATTTATCGTACCGAGGCCGTACTGAAGGATCTGGGAAAGAAGGGCTACAAGGTCAATATCATCGCCAAGGACACGGCGAACTGGCAGCCCGATGAGGCGCAACAGAAAATGGATGCCTGGCTCAACGCCTACAAAGGCAAATTCAACCTGATTCTGGCCAATAACGACGCCATGGCGCTCGGTGCCGTCGAGTCGCTGATCACCGCCAAATATGTCGACGATCCTGCCAATCCGACCAAGGACGTGGATGGTGATGGCACCTTCCTCAAGGTGCCGGTCATCGGTGTTGATGCAACACAGGTCGCTTTGCGCTCCATGTCGGAAAACAAACTTTACGCCACCGTTCTGCAAGATGCCGCGGCTCAGGCAGCAACCGCATTTGAACTCGCACATACCCTGGCTACCAAGGGAAGCGTGAACGGCGCGACGATCAATGGCATCAAGCCGCTGGACAAAGCCATTGAGGAAGCGCCGGCCAACGACCCGGCTCTGGTGAAGCAGATTTATCTGGTTCCCTTCAAGGGCGTGACCAAAGAGAATCTTGGCGCGTTCCTGAAGAAGTAATGTCCTGTGCCGGGTCATGACAACATGGCCCGGCCGCATGCTTGCTGTACGCGAGGGCTGGCAATCGTACGATGGAAATCAAGCGATTCCAGGGGTGAAGGTTGCGAGCGGAGTTCGGTGTTGATGAATTCAGAATTTGTCCTGGAAATGAAAAATATCTGCAAGCGCTTCCCGGGAGTCATTGCTCTGGATCATGTCAGCTTGCAGGTACGACCAGGTACAGTCCATGCCCTGATGGGTGAAAACGGCGCGGGGAAATCGACGTTGATGAAATGCCTGTTCGGGATGTATCACCCTGATGAAGGCGAAATCACCCTTAAGGGCAAACCCGCCCGTTTTCAAAGCACGAAAGCCGCGCTTGATGCCGGTGTCTCGATGATCCATCAGGAACTCGCCAATGTGCCTGATCGTTCCGTTCAGGAGAATATCTGGCTGGGTCGTGAACCCGTTTTCCGTTTCGGCCCCTTGCGTGTCCTGCAACATCAGAAAATGCACGCGGATACCGTGGCCTTGATGCAGGCACTGGAAATGGAAATCAGCCCCGATGTGCGCATGGGGCAGCTTTCCATTTCACAGCAGCAGGCCTGTGAAATTGCCAAGGCCGTCTCCTGCAATGCTTCGATTGTCGTCATGGATGAACCCACCTCGTCAATCACCGAAAAGGAAACCGAGCATCTGTTTCGCATCATCCGCGACCTGAAAAGCAAGGGCGTGGCGATTATTTATATTTCGCACAAGATGCACGAAATTTTCCGGATTGCAGACGAGATATCCGTTATGCGCGATGGACGAATGGTCGGCACTTATCCGGCCAGCGCCATTGACGAGGATCAACTGATCCGACTGATGGTTGGACGGGATACCAGCCAGCGCTTCCCGCCGCTGGAGAGTATTCCGGGTGAAATACGTTTGCAGGTAAATCAGCTTTCTTCCAGTAACCCCAGATCATTCCAGAACATCAGCCTGACCTTGCGGCGGGGTGAAATTCTGGGCATCGGCGGCCTGGTTGGCGCACAACGCACCGAATTCATCGAGGCCTTGTTTGGTCTGCGCGACATTGTCAGCGGCAGTATTGAAATCAATGGACAAGCGCTGCCGGTTCGTTCCAGCCGGGATGCCATACGGCATGGCATTGGCCTGATTACCGAAGACCGCCGGGCTTCGGGAATATTTCCGCAACTCTCGATCACGACCAATACCGCAATCCCGTCGCTCAAAAACTATCGCACGGTTTTTCGCAGCCTGAAGCATCGAAAGATTGCTCAGGAAACAGAGCGCCTGAACCGTCTGTTGCGCACCAAAACACCGTCAATGGCAACACCGATCCAGAATCTCTCCGGTGGGAACCAGCAAAAGGTTTTGCTTGCCCGCTGGCTGATGATTGCCCCCGATATTCTGATCATGGACGAACCCACACGAGGTATCGACGTCGGGGCCAAATATGAAATCTATTCGATCATGGTCGATCTGGTTCGCAGCGGCAAGTCAATCATCATGGTCTCATCGGAAATGTCCGAACTGATCGGCATGTCGCACCGCATCATGGTGTTATGTGAAGGCCGCAACACCGGAACAATTGAACGCGAATTCGCTACGCAGGACGAAATCATGCGCCTGGCGACGAAATACATGTGAGGGAAAAATGACAGAACAAGGCACTTTCCGCGTTGAGGTAATGAAGGGCTATTTGAGCCGACATACCAACCTGGTGACATTCATTGTCCTGGTCATTGCGCTGGCGCTCCTGACCGATGGCGCTTCCTTGTCCATCGACTCCCTGCGCAATCTGGCGGTTGCCGAATCCGTGCGCGCCTTTGCAGCCCTGGGGGTCGGCATGATCATCATCACGCGTGGCATTGATCTGTCGGTTGGCGCAGTGGTCTGCCTGGTGGCGAGTGTGACTGCTTCCTTTGCGCAAAATCCGGACTATAGAGCGGCCATCTATCCTGGCGTCGAATTCCCGCTGTGGCTACCCATTGTTGCCGGTATTGCCACCGGTGCCGCCTTCGGACTGTTCAACGGTTTGCTCGTCGCCTGCGCCAAATTGCCGCCATTCATCGCCACGCTGGGCTCCATGTCCGTTGCCTTTGGCTGTCAGTTGATTTATACCCGGGCCAATGTGGTTGGCAGTCTCAAGGAATCATTCAAGATCATCGGCCAGGGGACTTTGGGCCCCATCCCCAATCTCCCGCTCTTTGTCGCAGTCGCCGCGCTGATCGTGTGGTTCATCCTGCGCCATACCCGACAAGGCACCAACATGTATGCGATTGGAGGCAACCCGGTCGCAGCGCGTGTCTCTGGAATCAATGTGACCAAAGAATTGATTCTGGTCTATCTGTACGGCGGCATTCTTTACGGCATTGCCGGTGTGTTGCTTGCCAGCCGTCTGGGGCTATCCAATGCGCTGACCGGTCGTGGCATGGAACTGGATGCCATTGCCGCCGTTACCATCGGTGGTGTTTCGCAAAGCGGGGGGATTGGCACCATGAGCGGCATGCTGCTTGGTGTATTGACCCTGGGAATCATCAATTATGGAATGACCTATCTCGGTGTTGATTCTTACTTTCAGTTGCTGATCAAGGGTTTCATCATCATTGGTGCTGTCTATTTTGATATGAAAAAGTACGCCAGGCGTGCCTGAGCAGCTGAACTTCCAGGTCACAAAAAATTGAAGTCAGAAGGAGAATAACGTGCTGTTTGGAATCAAGCCCTGTATCACGCCAGAATTACTTTATACCCTGGCCCGCATGGGCCACGGTGATGAACTGGTCCTTGTTGATGCCTATTACCCCAGTCACAGCAAGAACCCCACCGTTATCCGCTGCGACGGCGTGGGCGGTGCCGAACTTCTGGATGGGATCATGGCCTTGATGAATCCCGATGATTATGTCGCCGCTCCAATCATCATGATGGAACCGGCCAACGGGGA
>RRZU013097847.1_pt1 | contig 13702 bp, 16 predicted proteins | sample 2165561 | NCBI WGS metagenome assembly RRZU01 (sample SAMN10456909, study PRJNA506462) | wastewater metagenome | isolation source: wastewater sludge | place: USA: Moscow, Idaho
TTAGACTATGTTCAAATGGCGATTCAGCGTTTAATTGGTTTTGGGAAAAAAGAAGAGTTTAAGGAAATTTTGGCAATTTTAAGAAGGCAGAATCCTGATAGGATAAGGGTTCTGTGAAATTTGTCGTGTACAGAGATTTTAAATTAGAATCATAATTTTTAGGGAAAGTTACTACAAAGCTTCTTTCACCGCCTGCATTTGCCGAAAATTTATGCTTAACATTTTTGGTTCCTGTATAAGATGATTCTGTATCAGGGAGTTCACAAAGCTCGGCCTTAACACAATCATTTTTTTTCATATTCAATTGTTGACTTGAACTTGATGTATTATCACCACATGCTATAAGCAACGATGCAAATAAGATCATATATATGTGCTTAATTCTCATATAGTTTACCTAAATTGACTAGAACCGAACCATCCAGATAATTAAATCTAAATTTTTCTTTAGCTCAATCTTAAAGAGTAATTCTGTAGATTGAAGTTATCTACCATCGATTTGATCGATATCAAATATTCTTTTTTTAAAAATCTATGATATCCAAAAATTAAGTTTTCTTTCATTCGTTATTAATTTTTAATAATTCGAAAGCTTGAGATTAAATCTTACTTCATCAATCTAATGTATGATGTAATTATAAATAACTTAAATCTTTAAATTTGCTTTTCTATAACGAGAAGGAGATTTTCCAGTCCATTTCCTAAATGCTCAGGTGGAGTTGTAAATTCAATTATATGAAAATATATCAATAACTTACCCAACAAAAAAGTTAGAATTAATTAATAATCTAGATCCATCTCTTTTACGCGCTTGTTCAAATAGAGCCGTATAAGACACCCCTTCTTCAGAAAGACGTTCACTTTGGACATTGGATTTAAAGGACTTTGCATATTATATGGAGAGATTTTTAGATATATTTGTGGAGGTGGCGTCAGTTGAACCAATTCACCCATACCTCATTCCACATTGATTATATTAAAAAACAGGTCAAATTTACCCAATATTGACCCTCTATTTTTTGAAAAATCTTGATCAATTAAATTTTTATTCAATAATATTTCTTAAAGTCATATAAGCATAACAACTTTCTAAACTCTGAATTTCGGTCATCCTCAAGACTCTCAATATGGCCCTTAAGATCTTCTAAATCAATTACATCATTTAATACGAAATGAAAGATCGCATCTAACTTATAAGTTTTCTTGATCTGATCTGTATCAAGAATACATTGTATTGTAGTAGGACAAAAAGTTTCAAACCTATCTTTTCTAGAATTTTGATAGTATGAATTAATTTTATCTGATTGTGATTTTTTCAATAGTTCCGCACACTCTAACTCAGGACAGATCGTACTGAAACCATAAGCAGGAAACCATTGATTACTTGGAACTACCATATCATCTAATAATTTAACAATATCACAATTTTGTATATTTATAATTTCAAAATACTCACTAATTAATTGGGCTGGATTATTAATTTTATATAGATATTTAATATTTTCCTTAGAATCAATAGCAAGTACCTTGTCTGAATTCTTTAAAGTTTCAATATCTTCAGCAACACTTACTTTGATCGTTCCCCCTGCTACAATCTCCCTTACAACATCTAAAACTTTTCTTACTTCTAGTGCTGAAACAGGAAGAGATAAATCCTCGATAGCTTTATAAACACTTATATAGTCATCTGTCTTTACCTTGTTAATTCTAATCATAGAACCATTGATAAGGATATCATGATCTTGAATATCTAATGAGTCTGATCCAGCTTCATATTCGACAAGCAAAAAATTTTTCTAATCTTTTCTGCTTCTGGAGAATTAATTTCTACATACTTATAAATTGTACTCAAAATCTCTTTTATATTTGTATCACCTACCCCATAGCCTAAAAAAATTATAGGGTTGTGTACAAATAAAGAAATTAATTGTGCTCGAATTAACTCATATCTTTTAAAGAATAAATTGTAATCATTAGTAGTTAAAATTATCTTTTCAGGGTAATTAACACATCCATGAATTTTATAAATAGAACCATACGGATTGCTTAGTAAAATTTCATTGCCAATTAAAGGTTGAAATTGAATTAGATCCTCAATCATTCGATCATAATTGGTTGTTACAACTGAGGAAATATTTTTTGAGAGTCTTTTAAAAGTTTCTATTTCATCAGCTTTATCAACTCTATAATCTAATTGAGTTAATAATTTTTTTACAAAAATTTTAAAACGACTAAGAGTTTTACCTTTTCTACCAGCTTCATAAAACAACTGATTTATCGCAGAAAACTTTCCATTTCTATCTCTCTGAGCAATTTCATTAAATTCTTTCTCAAGAATTTCGGCTAACTCCATTAAATTGTGAGAGCCATCATGCGCATTGTAAACAGTACTCTTTAGATCATAAAATTTTTCATCAGAGCCATACAATTCTATTGATATATACTTAAGTAACCCTTCCCAAGTGAAAGAGTTTCGTAAATATCTTAAACTTAGTCCTGTACCAATGAATAGAACAGGATGATTTTTATACCCGCTTACAAATTCAAAAATATCCATAAATAGATTTCTAGTTTGTTTTTTTAAAGATAGGTTCATCTTATCCATTTGAGCCTATTCAAGCAATTTTTGTCAGTAAAATTTTAATTAAGGTAAAAATTTTTCACAATAAAAATTAAGTACTAATTGAAAAAATAGGGAGCAGAAGCTCCCTATTCACGACTAGCTAGCTTACCTTCAATCCATTGATTGATTTCTGAAGCTAACCATCCAACTCGATTAGCAGAAAGTTTAATTTGCTTAGGAAAAGTAGGGTCATAACTAACATTTTTAGGATCAAGCATATTGTAAATTGTTGCTCGCCCTAATCTTGTAATTAGCATGATATCTTTTAGATTCAATATTTGATTCATCTGAAAAGTATCACCAACAAACGCATTCATGATGTTTTCTCCTAATCATCTGATGCGAGCGGAAATTCGCTCAAATGATTGGGACTGCTGTAATAAAAAACTTTGATCACATTGCAATCAATTCAAAGCCTGAACCGACTGCTGCAACCCTTTCTGAATGTCCTCAACATGGCTCAAGTCATGGGTTTGTTGAGACTGTTCTGATCTTGATTCATCAATGTAAAACTCCTCAACAATATCCAAGCCCTCTTCATCTCCAACTTCAAAACTGGCATTCCCATAACCCTGCCTCGCGACATGATCTAAAGCCTCCTGATAAAACCCTGATGTTTTACTTTGCTCATCGATTTGCTTAGCTGAAGTAATCGCTTCTCGCAAATTAATACCATCACGTAAAGTTAAATCCGCGTAATAGATTGGAGTACGGTAGCTTTGTGTCGTGCTTTTCCCACGTAAGGTCAGTTGCAATGGCAGACATGACAGTAAATCACCAGAAGCGGCATGGTAATAGCGTAGTCGTGCTGCCAAAGTTCGGATACTGTTAAAGCCTGTGGTTCTAAAGATGAAAGTACCCAACTCATCAGACTCATCCAAATTGACGTAGAGTCTGCCATAAGGCTTGCACTGCCCACCTTGTGCTAAAGAGCATAAATCAGGTGATGGACATGGATGTTGTTCAACTCCGTTTTGTCCAAGTCGCTGACAGGTTTCACCATTACCAGTACAGATTGGTCGGCCAGTTTGTCGGTCGAATAAAATGTACTCAGCTCGTAGATTGAGTTCTGGATCATTAAAGATCATACGGACTGGAATGGTTCTGAGTTTCTGGTTTTGTGCCTTGGCACGTAATTGTTCATCCAATGGGTGTTTCACCCAACCATCCTTATTCTGAATTTGGCTGGTAATGGTAAATTGATCGTCCTTTTCAGGGACACGCTTGCCATTTTTCTCAATGATCTTGCCAATACTGATACGCCCTAATACTGGCGGTGTGATTGCTAAACCTTTAATCATTTTGTTTTCCTCTGCGGTAATTTTTGACGATTGCCCCTTTGATATGTGTAAGAAGCAAACATTTTTTAAATGCATAAATTCTGCGCAGAACAGTCCATTTAGTCGTCAGTAAGTACTTCACGGTACTTGCTGGCGACGGGGGCTGTTTTGCGCTTTTTTGATGAAATGAATTTGAGAAGTAATGTGGAAATTAGATAGAAATCGCTTAGGCTAATTAACTTGGCCTAATCATCATTGGTGTAAATCTGGAATCGACGTGAGCCCTGCTTATTTTGCGGGAACTGTTGTAGAAACTCAGGATGCTGTTGTAGTAAGGCTTTACTGTCTAAGCTGACCGAATCTTTCGCTCTCTTCCAGGTAACTGAACCGGCCTTAAATATGGCCCGTTCTGAATCCTGCATCTTGATCTGGATTTGATGCTTCAACTGATCAAAACTGGTCTGGTATTGTTCCAGCAAATGACGTTGTTGCAGTAGTTGCTCAAAGTCTTGATTGGCTGCCACATCTTCAGATAAATCCGTCGTACTGAGTGGAACATGCGCTGGATATAAAAGCTGTAAGGCTTTGGCTGCTGATTCAGATGCATCAACATCAGGCGGTATATCCTTTTCTACACATTCCCAGAAGTAACGCTCTGCATCCACAATGTATTTGATTACTGTTTCACTGCGCGTCACCTTAAAGATTCGGGTTTCATGTCCACAGATCAAGGCACAGATATGTGCTGCCTGTTTACCTGTCACTGCCAGTTGATGTTGTACCTGGCATAAAACATAAAGCGGCACACCATCTCGCCATAGTTTCGCACCATATTCACCTACCGTTTTACATTCCAAGATCTGGACTTCATCGCTACCTACCACGCTATAATCAAGATTGGCGAGCATAAAATGCTTGTCTTCATCCGGGTGCTGTAGCACTGCATTGACGCGACGGACTTTGTGATTGGTATGCATGCTGTAATATTGGGCCACTAACGGTTCAAGCTGTTTGCCCCAATACAAGGGTGCATAACCTGCACTTTCATCCTCAATGTTCTGCTGCATCCGCCCTGTCTTGATCATCCACAGTTCTAGCATCGACATATAAGGATTCAGTCCACAGGCAGTTGCGGCATCACTACTGCCAATGCCCTGTTTTCTGACTTCCAGCCATTGCTGGTGATTCATCTGCTTAGTGTTGGCGAGACGTTTTGCTGAAGGGAGTTGACTGGTTTTCTTTGGTGTTTTCTTGGTTCGTGTGCCCACCTCAACCTTATGTTCAGTTTCAATCTTGATGGGATAAGGTTGTAAAGGTGGATGATTTAGGGTGTTCTGAATTTGAGTATGACTATTCATAGAGAATATTCCTGTATCGGTAAAATCGTAAAAGCTGAATTTCGGGCATAAAAAAAGCCACATCTGAGGATGTGGCCAAAAGGGTATTGCTTTGCTTGCTACGGTTGTTATCGTAGTTTTAGATTAGGACGTTAAGCTTAATTCAAACTGAATAGATGCCTTGATTTAAGCCACCATTCTTAAAGCTTGTTCAAGTCCTCGTTGTTTAATGGCTGCTCCCATACCAAACCATGTAGAGTCCAGGCGATGATCTCTGCTCATGGCACGACGTTCATGGTCACAGAATTCAGTGATTGAGCATAATAATCCATACGCCGTATCTTTGGCTGAACTCAGCTCTGCCCCACGTCCATGTCCGTTAAACATAGTCATTACCTTAGACATGGCACGTCCATTCGGTTCAGTTTTATTGTCTGATCGAGTTGAGTGGGTCTGGTTAGGCATAGCAGCATTTCGATAGAACTGAATAATGCTTTCATCCTGCTCAGCCATGCTCATACTAGTATTGTTAAACACAGCATCAAAATAAGCAGCAGCTTCTTGTTGAGTCACCTTACGTTGACTCAGTTGTTTCATTTCATACATGTGTTCATCCCATACACGAACTGAGATACCAAGTTGCTGTTTGACTTTCTCTGCATCGAATCGGGTGCTGTGCGGAACCTTGACCACACCCGTATTCCCTTGCTGTCCACGTAAAGCGATGGCTAAAGTGTTATTGCACACCACTCGAATAGAGGTGAATTGTGCTGTCGTTGCCAAGGTTCCATCGCAGGCGGTTGCCAATAAAATATAACCATTACTCACATCCTTACCTTTGAGTGCTGCACTCTGTCCAGTCTTCGCCAGTGCCCAGAATTTCTTACCGCCTTTAAGTACCCCCGCGGTCTCCAATTCAAAACCGGATTGTTCAGTCAGGTCTCGATAGAACTCCAGAATTTCCATCGGTTGAACTTCCTGAAAGCGTTGACTGACCACAGATAAAGGTGCATGGGTATCTGAACGGTATAAAACGCGCTGTTCTTCAAAGGGCATAATGATGCTCTGCCCTCGATGGTTCTGTGCCATGTAATTCACATCAGAGGATTCAATCCGCCAGTCCATGCCCGCCTGCTGTGCCCAGACCTCTAAAGGTTGATTCGGAGTCAATTGATTACCCAAGCCATGCCAAGGAGTTTGTCCAGCAAATGCCATTGTTTCAACTAAATGTGCCATAAGATATATCCTTTAATTCTGCTAATAATTGTGTATTGCTCAGTATTTATGCGTGCTGATGCTAGATCGGGTTTGATCTGCCAGTACCAGAATCACCCCACCCAAGGCTGCACCGGCTACACCACCCAGCATCGGTGAAAAGCCCATCGACTTGGCAAGGTTCATGCCCAATATCGCTAAAGTTGTCGGTGCACTAGCTAGGCTGAGTTGCGGTGCTTGGGGTTCTCGAAAGCGAGGGCTATACGGTTCTTCTTCTGTTTCCAAATACGACATGGTTTTTCTCCAATGATTGAAATGATTGCTTAAAATGCCATTGCAGACCTCATTAGGACTGTGCTTGGCATTGCTTCATTTCAGTAATATGTATTTGAAATAATTTGGAATCGTATGCCTGTTCAATTTTTACTGAGTTGTACAAAACATCAGGACAAATCGAATTGACCTATGAAATCGTTATGATTATGATGGGCTTGCTGACCAACATTGTCAGTCGGTTTTGACAGACCGTTTACCCAAAGCACACTAAAAAGTCTAACTTTTTGGTGGGCGACCCTGCGTCTCCCCCTCTGCGGCGGAACGGGAGGGGGACACCTTCGGGTGTGCTGATCTTTTTGGGTATCAGTCTGTCAACCCCTTTTCGTTTCGCCACCATTATTTGACAGTGATGTGGTGAAACTTCTTTATACCCAAAGGAGTCAATCATGACTGTTTTTTATATTTCTAAATATTCTTCGCCTTTCCCTTTCTGTCATGGCTCATCGCCACATAAGACAAATCATTCAACAGACTAAAGCGACCTGCATTACAGCATCTTTGTCATAGATCGGGCATTTACTGTTTTAATTCCTCAAATGAGATTCAACTCATTGATGTACTGCTATGCCTGAAATGCAGCATTGCTGCCTGTCTGCACGTTCTAAAAATCAATAAACAACAATAATCAGGATTTAATTTTAATGAACAACCGAATCAAAGCATTTTTACAATACAGTGCTGTCACAGCCTGCTTATCCATCCCCCCACTTTGTCATGCTGATATGAATAAAGTCATGGCACTCATTAATGAACCCTCGTCTGCACCCACAATTAAACGCTGCGAAGGCAATGTAAATTGCAATGCTTTTGTGGCAATTAGCAGAGAATGGCAAATCATCCCTAAAGATGACCGATTACGTTATTACATCTATAGCGGTGATCTGAATGCCCTTATTCGAGAAGGTAAGGATTTAAAGGAACAGAGATTAATTGATATTGATGACTTTGCTTATCAGGTCTTTGATTATCATGCCGAGAATATTAATGACAGATGGTTGTACATCAAAGGTATAGCTGTTCTGAAGTACGTCCAACGTACCCAGTTTAGTTCTCAGTAACCCAGCAATCTTTGTGTCATCCATTCTCGAATTAAAAGGAAATTCTGTCATGAAACATATCTTCATTACAGCTGTCATTTTAGCGACTCTAACAGCCTGCAATAAGACACCGGAGCCATCTTCGCCAGATGTTTCAAGCGAATCAACCAATACTCCTATCCAAGATGATTCCAAGCAGCAATTGAAAGAGCAGGAAGCCGAAGCTGCTGCTATTGCCCATGATCGTTATGATCCAGACAGTATTTATGCAGGCGCTGATAATACTGATATTCCCCCACCACAACTTAAGCGCGAGCTGCTACCGAGTGAGGCTTTAGAGGTTAAATTCCGCCCTGTTGGTTCTCCTCCGAACTTTATTGTGGTCACACAAACTATTTATGACACCACTCGTTTAAAAGTGGTCTCCGAAGTGAACGATGTCATTGATAAGGTTGAAATGGATAATCCGAACTGTAAGGTCGTTGGTGTAGAACCATATACAACCAAATTTCCAAACGTGTCTTATTACGGAGATGTATTTAAACTTGTTTTAAAGGGCTGTACTGCTGAAGAAATTAAAGAAGTTTATCTATATACCACGCATGGCAAGCTCACTTACCAAGCCCTTGCTGAAGAATGATTACTTTATAACAAACACAAGCCATTAAAACCCTATCCTCTGTTTAAGCTCATCCCATTATTGAATCAGCGCAAAATATTCAAAAACCCAAATGAGTAAGAACAGAGGAGCATTTCTAGGAGTAAAGCATGTCATTCACTAAACTCATGCTCCCTTTTATCTATTCAATCGCGATGCTTACTGCTTGTAGTCCTGCACAAGATACGGCAAAAAAACCAACTCAAACTGAAGTATCTGAACTTGATCCAGATACTCAGAAAATCATGCAAACAGATTTAAGTGAGCAAACGCAAAATGATGAAATACCATTATCATCTCAACCAGAGCTAGACCACGGGCCCAATGAGACAGAATCAATAGCTCAGGAACAGCAACAAGAACAATTTGATATCCGTGTGTATCGTGCTGAATCGCAAGGAACGATGACAGGCTACATCGATAAAGTTGACATCATTTCACTTAATGACCAACCCACGACCATTACTGGTATTCAAATCAATCGTGGAAACTGTCAGATAACACGCATGTACGACTACCAGAATATGCGCTATGGCTCTGTAGCTTTGGCTTATCCACGTTGTAAAGTCGAGAATATTCGAGAAGTGAGTATCAGTACAGCGAATGGAATTTATGCTTATCGAATTGGTTAAATTTCAAAAGAAAATATTTATTTGAAATCTATAACTAGAATTTATTCCTAGGAGTATTCTCTATTTAAATGTGGATTATAAAAATTCTCACCTTAGATACAATCCATATCTATTAGATTCCTCTTCAGCATAAGATGTGTAATGCTGTAATACATTACACATCTGTCTTATCAAATATCCCGTCAAGTCCTTTTATTCAGCTTTAACATTCCTACGCTTATTAATCTTATACTGCCCTTTGCCAAAGCTACGCATATCCTTAATTCTTGCGCGAAGATGTTGGTTATCTTTCTCAGGATTCACTAAATACATTGCCGCCTCAATCGCATTCTGTATTTGTTCAGGTCTACTCCTATGAATCATACCAATACCCAACTTGCCCTTCCGTAGAAGTTGCTCCTTATACTCAGGGGAGTTAGAGATAAAGTAATAACCTTGGTTAGACGTAATTTCACTCCAACACTGCCCAACTTGTATAGCCATACCAAAATCTTTTTGATGTTTATGGCCATCGTAAATCAGTAAGAAATGACAATGATAACCTTTTTTATCTCCTTGTTCTAAAGCCCATGCGTAACCTTGTAGGCCTTTAAAACAAGTATCTTGATTCTGCACTCTATTTATAAAAGTGCGTAGATAGGCATTAAACTGTTCAATATCTACAATATGCTGATGTTTTAGCTCGATACACAAATCTATACGAATGAATAATAACTTCGCATAATGCTGAGTTAGTTTTTGTAGATATTCACGAAGACTACGCTGATTACGTTTTTCCTGAGCCTTTAACCCTATAATCTCAAGTGCAATATTCAACTTACCCTCTCTTAAATACTCTAACAATAAAGCTATTTGTCTATGAGTAAGATGCCTTACAACAGATATATCTTCACCATTAAACATTTCATCAATAGCTTTCGTCAAAGAATGAAAGGTTTCAACACTTTGAGCATATCGTAAGTGAGATTTATAGATTGCCTTAAATCGAGGAATAAGCTGCATTAAACCATCTTTAAATCCTTGCTCAGTATAGCTCTCATACGACAGAGAGATAATAAATTTTTCTATATCAACTAATATTTTAGATTCATTAAGAGTAGGAATAGATGAATTCATTAATGTTTCCTAGTTTACATTAAAGTACATATAACTAGGAGGCTATTTAATTTTTACAATATACTATGTAATTAATTATAAATAGAGCAATACCACTTAAGACATTAAAGAGATATTCATTATATTAATAACCCAGTTAACTTTATAAAATAAAGCACCGCGATTCACAGAAGTATGCTCGAATCAGCTATTGTTAGCTCTACAAAAATTGGGATAGCAAAATGAGCTAAAGTTACGTATTTTTGAAAAAATTAAATTCAACAAGGCATTAACAACACAACAAAAACCATAAGATATTGAATTTAAAAATATAATATAAAAACACTCACTGAACGAAACTTTAATTTATCTTGAAAATATTATTATTTAATCACTTCTAATTCTCGAATTTTTCATTTAAAATTCTACAAAAGTTTCTACATGGCGAAAAAAGATGCTTAAAGGAAAAGATGCTTTACCACCTAAAGATAACTGGGGGTTTTCAGATAGAGAGATAAACTGGTATTGGAATTATAAAATTTTTTCAATATCATACCTTAACCAATTTAAAACAATTAAAGAAAAAAGAGAGATAATTTATGAAACCTTCAACAACTATATAAACAATTTTGAATTAGCAGTTAAAGATAAAGATAAATTTTTATTAACAGAAAGTGAATTAGAATGGTTAAGATTAAATAGAAAAAATGATAGATTAGTAATATTTACAATAAATTATTTAATAAAAGCAAATAGCATTACATCCATAAATACAACACCAACAGATAACTATGATTTTTTAGTTTTCTTACTTGACAACCAAATATTATCAAATAAGGAAACCAAATTAAATCAACTCCAAACAAGTAGATCAATATGGTCAAATCTACAAAGCAAAAAAAGCGATACGAACTGGATTGACTTAAAAAATATCAATCAAATTGATTGGGTGTGGAATTATTTAAAAAAAACAGATAAATTAGGGAGCTTTCCAACTCAACCAATTAATAATAATCAGCGCTATAATTATATACTTGCTAGTATCGACTTACTTGAATCTGATATGAGTCATGAAGCAAAAGAATTATATTTACTTAAAATAAAGAAAACATGGTCTCAAAAAAAATATAGGGATTCAGAAAAGTTTAAAAAATCTTACCATATCCCGCTGACCATTCAACGCCATAATGAATTAGAGAATCTGGCACGTCTTTTAAATAAATCTATTCCAGACACTTTAGACTCTATTATAAAAGAAGCCTATCAAAAAAACACGACAGATAATGAAGGCAATCTTAAAGAATATTAAAAATACAACTTAAGCTTCTACCCATTTTATTGATAAATTTAGTATAAATGAGAGATAATCTAATCCATAATTATCTCTCACAAACCATATTTAATCTATGGTCTTCTTGGGTATAGTGATGAATAATGCATCCAAATGGTCTGCCCACTTTTGTAGCCATTCAGCACACTCTCTTTCATACGTGTGTAAGTTATAGGTACCTTCTATTCCCTTTTTTGAATGGCCTAGTACAGCTTCAGCTATATCTGCCGGGCATCCCAATCTAGATAAATTTGTTCTTAATGTTCTTCTCAAATCATGTGGATTCCAATCCTCCATATCTTTTGGCCAAAGTTGATGAGGTTGGAAGTTATGGTTCTTCGCCCGCCCCTCTCCTTTCAAAAGCCATTTAACTTCCGTTAATGTTTTTTGGGCTATTGGTTTTCCTGTACGAAACGAAGGAAATAAATAAAGACTATTTAAACTTGGCAAAGCCTTTAGATGGTTTAAACATTGTTTTGAGAGTTGGACAAAACGCTCGGTGCCATTTTTAGTCGCCTTCAAATGCCAAGTTGCTTTATCAAAATCGATACTCTTCCACTCGGCAGAACAAATTTCGCCTGTTCGCGTTCCAGTCCAAAGTGCAATCATCAATATACTTTTATGATGTGTTGAAAAACCTGATTCAGGTAGCCAAGAAAGTACATGTCTTAATTCAGAATCAGAAAGTACTCGAGTACGTTTATTTGAAGTAAGTTTTATTCGCGTTTGCTTTAAACTGGATTTGGCCAGCAACGCAGGATTTGCAAAGCTTTCCGAAAAGTAATCTAGTCCAATAGCATAATCATAAGCAGAGATTAATTCTGATAAAACTCGCCCAGCCTGGACTTGTGCACCGCGATCTATAATTCTTTTAATTAACTCAACAATATCTTTCCTTACAATCCTGTCTGCTTGTTTATGCCCCAGTTCTTTAACAGCATCCGCATATAAAGTTCGTCTTGTCTCTTGCTGCCCTTTTAGATTTCTTGATCCATCTACTATCTTTTTCACTCCTGTTCTCTGGTCGACAATAGCTCTATCTTCAATCACTTCCGTTAAGTAAAGATCTACCACATCTTTTAAGGTCAATGTTTTAATATGTGCAGTAGGCTCTTCTTTTTTTTGTTTATTTAGCGCTTTTTCCTCCTTTCGTTGAGAAACAGGACAAATTCCTTGGGAACGCAACAATTTTAGTTTCTGTAGCTCAATACGGGCTTCAGCTAAAGACATATTCGGATAATTACCCAAGGTAATTTTTTTTAAAGAGTTATCTACCGGACTTCTGTATCGATAGACAAAGCTTTTAAGTCCTGTCTTTCCACAAACAACTCTTAAACCTGTGTATTCACCAATATCACTTTTATCAGCATCCCCAGCCTTCATTTTATCTATGGCACGAGCTGACAGCGCAACTTTCTTTTTGTTGTTTATTTCCTCACTCATTTCAGCATTCCTTTTTGTGAATTAGCATTGATTTGTTAAGATGACAGGCGTGTGAATTCCATTAGAGCTCACACACACTGTTGACTCAATTTTGACACAAAAAAAGGTACACTAAAAGGTATACTTTTTTCTTAGATTAGGTCAGATTTGCACAGATGTTGTTAGAATTGGTTAGACAGCCAAACTTTCAAAACAAACATATTTATTGTTTAAATTTAAGGATTTAATATACATGAATAGCACAGAAATAATGGCTGACTTATCTTCACACACACCTATGATGCTGTTGTACTGAAAGAGCATTTAGCCGACTTTGCCAAAAGCCAAAGCATTGTGGTTGCCCCAACGTCTGAAGCAGATATTAACCGCATGTCATCTATGAACCAGATGAATAGCGCAATCAATAAAAGCTCACCAAGAACACATGGTACACATCTTGGATTGATGAATACCCCTGAAACACACGGTCAGGATCTATCAGATCAAGTACCCGTGATCATCAAACCGAAAAAGAATATGTTTTGTGTGAAATGTGGTGAACCACTTCAGGACAATATGCTGTTTTGCCCTCAGTGTGGTACCAAAAAAGAAAGTTAATCGTTAAAAAAATAAAGGAGTGGATTACGAATGTGGTCCACTTTTTTTTGACATCAAAAAAATAATTAGACTTCTAAAATTAAGAGTTTAATTGAGCATTGACATATTCTTCGACAGAA
>RRZU010687951.1_pt1 | contig 13695 bp, 12 predicted proteins | sample 2165561 | NCBI WGS metagenome assembly RRZU01 (sample SAMN10456909, study PRJNA506462) | wastewater metagenome | isolation source: wastewater sludge | place: USA: Moscow, Idaho
ACGCCCTTCGGCTTGCCGGTGGTGCCGGAGGTGTACAGCATCACCGAGACATCGTCGGGGCTGCCCTTGTCGATCTCCCGGTCGATGAACCCGGGGTTGGCCCGGGCGTGGGCGGCGCCCCGCTCCAGCACCGCGTCGAGGCTGTGCAGGAAGGGCTGATCGTAGTGGCGCAGGCCGCGGGCGTCGTCGTAGATCACGTGCTCGAGGTGCGGCAGGCCGCCGTGGATCTCGAGCATCTTGTCCACCTGCTCCTGGTCCTCGACGCAGGCGAAGCGGATCTCCGCGTCCTGCATCACGTAGGACATCTCCTGGGCCACGGCGTCCTGGTACATCATCACCGGGATGCCGCCCAGGCACTGGCAGGCGGCCACCGACCAATACAGGCGCGGCCGGTTGTCCCCCACCACGGCCAGCCGGTCGCCGCGGCGGAAGCCCAGCTCGGCCAGGCCACCGGCGATCGCGCGGACCTTCTCGGCCACTTCGGCCCAGCTATAGGTCTGCCAGATGCCGTAGGCTTTTTCGCGCATCGCCGGCCGTGTCGGCCGCTGGCGGGCGTGCTGCATCAGCAGCCGCGGAAAGGTATCCAGGCTCGCGGCATCCGCGGCGCTTCCTCGGGCGTCGGCCATCCCACTCCTCCTCCGGTTGTCTCTCGGTCGCGCCTCCGCAGCTTCTGCCGATGGGCGCCGGAAGGGGCGCTACGGTGTCCGCGGATGATCGCTTGTCAGGAGGCCAGTCTCGCAAACCATGTTTGCGCAACTGTTTTTCAAATGTACGGAATTGTGATGGCCTGAACGGCGGAGACAAGGACGCGGCGAGTTCCGTGAAAGAGCGGGAAAACGCCGGGATCTAGCGGAAAACCGAGGGCACGACGGGACGGATTCTGAAACCAGGTTCAGCGGGGCTAAACGCGCGGCGGGTCGCGAAGGCGGCCGGACGAAGCCCCTGCGTCAGCAGCGCGCGGGGCGACGGCGGGCGGGAATCGCCCCGTGAATCCCCCCATGCCGCCGCAACGGCACCGGGTGGTAAGGCGGGTCAGCCGTCCTTGCGCCACATGTAGCGGTAGATGAAGCCGGGAAAGGCCGCGACGAGGATCAGGCAGATGCAGATCACGTAGAACTCCCAGCCCTGGGGATAGGGCGCGCCGTGCAGGCGCCCCTCGGCCAGGCGGGCGGCGAGGAGGCTGGCGCCATACAGCAGCGCGAGCTCGACGAAACGCAGGAAGAGACTCTTGGGCCCCTTCAGCGGCAGCACGAACAGGAAACGCTCGCTGACGAAGAACGCATTGGCGACCAGCAGCAAAGCGATGAGGACGACGACGAAACCAAGACTCACGTGAGCAACCCCGAAACCCCGCGCCACAGCGGATGGCGCGATCAACATGCCTGTGCCCGGCGGGCCGGGCCGCCGGCCCTGGGCAAACACACAGCTTGCCCCCGATGGGCAGGCCCGTCACGATACGCGACTCGCGCAGGCTCGCCAACTCGTCCCCCGCTGCGCCGCGCCGCGGCCGGCCCCCGCCCCATGTCCTTCGACCGCCCCCTCCCCCCGACCACCACCGAACGCGGCATCCGCGTGGCCCTGATCTTCGCCCTCGCCGCCGAGCGGCTCAGCGTGTTCTACGAGCACGGCAAGTGGCTCACCGACGCCCAGGCGGCCAGCCTCGCCGCCGACTGGCTGGCCCGCTCGAAGCGCCAGCTGCCGGTCGAGGCGCGACGCCGGCTGGCGGCCCTCAGCGACCAACTGGCCCGCCAGGTGGAAGGCTCGGTGTCGCGGGAGGCGGGGCTCTTCATCAGCCACGAGATGAACGAGGCCCTCGACCCGAACCACCAGTCGGAGCTGGCCCAGTCGCTGATGGCCGAGTGCGAGCGCCTGCTCGACACGCCCGACGCCGCAGACGCGCCCTGAGGCCTCAGCGCTTGCTCCCCACCAGCAGCACGCCGGCGATCACCAGCGCCCCGCCGACCAGCTGGTAGACGCCGATCGGCTCGGCGAGGATCAGCCAGCCCAGGAAGAGCGTGACCACCGGGCCGAGGGTGCCGATCAGCGACACCGGGCCGGCGCCCAGGCGGCGGATCGCCTCGGAGACCATCCACACCGGCAGCACCGTCGAGAACAGCGCCATCGCCACCGCCAGCCCCATCACCGGCGCGGGCTGGACGAGCAGGCCGAGGGGTCGCGTCGCCGCAAAGTGGACCAGGCACAGCACGCAGGCGATGGTGCTGGCCGCGGCCGTCACCCGGGCCGCCCCCAGCCGCCCGACGGCCTGCCCGTTGCCCATCAGGTAGAGCGCGTAGGAGACGGCGCTGCCGAAGACCAGCGCCCCGCCCAGCCACACCTCGTGGGCGTCGCCGCCCAGGTCGAGGTCATGGGCCACCGCGAGGGCGATGCCGGCATAGCACAGGGCGATCGACCCCGCCGCCCGGCGGGTGATCGGCTTGCCCAGGAACAGCGCCGAGAACAGCACCACCAGGGTCGGGTAGGCGAACAGGATCAGCCGCTCCAGCGCCGCCGAGATGTATTGCAGGCCAAGGAAATCCAGGTAGCTCGCCAGGTAGTAGCCGGTGACGCCGAGGCCCAGCATCAGCCCCCAGTCGCGCCCGGTCAGCGGCACCGGCTGGCGCCGCCGCCGGTCGGCCCAGCCGAGGGCCAGGAAGAAAGGCAGCGAGAGCCCCATGCGCAGGGCCAGCAGCGTCACCGCGTCCACGCCGTAAGGATAGGCCAGCTTGATCAGGATGGCCTTGAAGGAGAAGCCCACCGCGCCGAGAACGGCGAAGGTGAGCCCGAGACGGTTGCCGGACTGGCTCATGGCGATACGCAGGAGGGAAGAAGGACGGGAGGGGCAGCCCGGAGTTTAGCCCGTCCGCCCGGCGCCGGTGTCGGCGACGGTGGCCGCGACGGGCGCCTTGCAGGGCAGCTCGATGGTGAAGCGGGTGCCCTCGCCCGGCCGGCTGTCGACGGCGATGCTGCCGCCGAGCACCTGAACCACCAGGTTGTGGGCGATGTGCAGGCCGAGCCCGGTGCCGCCGCGGCCCATGCGGGTGGTGACGAAGGGGTCGAAGATCCGTGGCAACAGATCGGGCGGGATGCCGCAGCCGTTGTCGGACACCCGGATGCCGACCCGCCCCGGCGCCAGCACCTCGGCCCCGATGACGATGCGCCGGTCGCTGCGCCCCTCGAAGGCGTGGGCCACGGCATTCGAGACCATGTTGGTGAGCACCTGACCGAGGGGCCCCGGATAGCTGTCGAAGAAGAGGTCGCGGGGCACCTTCACGTCGATCTCCACCTCGCTGCGCTTGAGGAGCGGGCGCAGGGTGAGGACGATCTCGCCGGTCACCTCGTGGAGCGCAAAGCTGCGCCGCTGGGAGCTGGCCTGGTCGGCCGCCACCTGCTTGAAACTCGACACCAGCTCGGCGGCCCGGGCCAGGTTGCGGGCGGCGATGTCGGTGCCGGTGGTCATCGTCTCGAGCAGCTGGTTGAGCATCGAGCGCCGCAGGCCCTGCTCGCTCTGCAGGCGGAAGGTGGCGATGGCGCCGCGCAGCGAGGACACCGCCATCACCCCGTTGCCCAGGGGCGTGTTCAGCTCGTGGGCGATGCCCGCCACCATCGAACCGAGCGAGGCGAGCTTCTCGGCCCGCACCAGCTCGTCGAGAGTCAGCTGGAGCCGCTGGACGGTGGACGACAGCTCGGCGTTGGCCTGGTTGAGTTCGTCGGTGCGTCGCTGCACACGCTGCTCCAGCTCGGCATTGAGCTCGCGGATTTCCTGCTCGATGCGGCGCTGCGCGGTGATGTCGGCCACGACCCAGATGGTACGCGGCTGGCCGATGATGGACAGGCTGCGGGCGCTGAGGGCAGCCAGGAAGCGGCGGCCGTCGCCGCGGTTGAGCCAGGCCTCGACCTGGGCCCGCCCCTCGCGCTCGAGGGTGGCGTACAGCCCGGCGCGGGCCTCGGGGTCCGCCCACAGGCCGGGCTGCGGCCCGGCCTTGCCGATCAGTTCGTCCACGGGGTGGCCCAGCAGCTGGCCGACCGCCTGGTTGGCCTTGACGAAGGCGTAATCGGCCCGGGGATCGAGCAGCGCGATCCCCACCGGCGAGGCGTCGAAGATGGCCTGCAGCTCCTGCTCCCGGGCCCGCAGCACCGACGACATGCGCGAGAGGTCGGCCGACAGGTCGTTGAGCTCGACGCTGTGCAGCTGCGGCCACTCGCCCGGCGGCTCGCCATCCGCCACCTGGCGGGCCCGCTCGGTGATGATGCCGATCGGGCGCGCCACGCCGGTCGCCCACACCGGCGCCAGCAGCAGGCCGAGCACCAGCGAACCGACCAGCGCCGCGATGCCCAGGTCGAGGGTCGAGGCGATGCGCGGGTTCTCGATGCCGCTGGGGGTGCGCACAAGGAAGAACCAGTCGAGCTGCTTCGAGTGGGCCATCGTCGCGTCGAACTCATGGCCTTCGAGCCGCAGGGTGCCCACCGGCAGGTCCACCTCGAGGGCCCGCCGGAAGATCTCCTCGCCGACCAGGTTGAGGGTGCCGACCCGGGCCGGGCTGTCGCTGTCCGCCAGCACCTCGCCCCGCCGGTCGAGGACGGACACCCTCAGCATGCCGCGCCCGCTGGCGGTCCACAGGGTCTTGAGGATGTAGTCGAGGGGCACCTCGCCGACGAGCACGCTCTTGCCGGCGACGACCCCGACCCCCACCATCACCGCGCCGCTGACCGGCGAGATGTACTTGTCACTCCAGGCCGCGTCGCGACGGCGGCTGACCCGAAGGAACAGGGGGTCGTGGGACAGATCGTTGCCGATGACCTCCTCGCGCCGGCCCCGCCCCGCCGCCGGCGTCACCGCCGCCCGCACGATGGCGCCGTCGGGGCCCACCTGATACACCGCGGCAAAGGCCCCGCCCTCGGCCACTGCCCGCTGGAGCGCCACCTGCACGTCGGCCCCCGGGTTGTCGGCCAGCAGCGCGCCGAGCAGCTCGAGCTGGGTCTGCAGCGTGCCGAGGATCAGCTCGCTGCGGCGCGCCAGCTCGGCCGCCTCGACCTGCAGGCCGGCGCAGGTTTCACTGGAGATCTGCGGAACCCGGACGAGGAACAGCAGCGCCCCGATGACCAGGAAACTGACCACCGAGCTGACGCACAACAGCAAGATCAGCCAGGAGCGGAGGTGCCATTGGCGGGCGCCGGCCATCACTCGCGGACGAAACGTCCGTCCTTCACCATCATGAAGTGGGCGACCCGGCTGGCGTCCCCGTTGGCATCGAAGCGGACCTCCTGCTGCAGCCCTTCGTAGGGCCCGAAGCGGATCAGCGCGTCCTTCACCTTCACGCCCCGCTCCCGCCGGGCCAGGGCCGTCAGCACGGCGATGCCCGCATCGTAGGCGAGCACGCTGCCGAAGGCCGGCGGCTTGCCGAAGCGCTGCCGGTAGGCCTGCTCGAAGGCCCGGTAGCGGGGAGAGTCGTCCTCCTGGTTGTAGTTCTGGAGGAGCATCATGCCCTCCACCGCCCGGCCGCCGAGCACGATCAGCTGGGAGGTGCCGCCCCATTCGGCGACGATCATCGGCATGCCGGGCCGGAGCTTGTGCACCTGCTGGGCCAGCCGGGCCGAATCCACCGCGTTGGCGATGAAGATCAGGCCGTCCGGCCGCCCGGCCAGCAGCTCGTGCACGACGGGTTCGTAGCTGGGGGCACTGGAGTCGAAGAAGGGGGCGGCCAGCACCCTGCCGCCGACGGCCTCATAGGCGCGCCGGAACTCGGCCAGCCAGCTCGCGGAGAAAGCCTGGTTGTCGTGATTGACCGCCACCGCGATGCGCCGGATGCCGCGGGCGAAGTAGTGCTCCGCGTAATTGCGCCCGTTGTCGCGGGTGGTGGCGTTGATGCGGAACAGGTGGTCGTCCTGGCCGTAGAACTTGACCGCCGAGGCGGTCGGCGAGACCAGCAGCACCCCCGCCGCCTCGGTCACCGGCATGATTGCGTCGATGCTGGCGCTGGTCATCGGCCCGACGATCACCTCGACCCCGGCCGCCACGAGTTCCTCGGCCGAGCGCCGGGCGGTGTCGGCGCTGGCGCCGATGTCGCGGACGATGATCTCCACGGGGCGGCCGCCGAAGCGGCCCTGCTCGCGGAACTCGTCGGCCACCATCATCATTGCGTTGCGGCCGGCCTCGCCGAGGTCAGCCGAGCGGCCGGTGAGTTCGGCGATGAAACCGACGCGCACCGGCTCCGGCGCCCCGCAGGCCGCCAGGAGCAGCGCGACACCCGCGACGAGCAGACGAGCAGCCTTCATGGCGCGTCCTGGCGGGCCCGCAGCCAGGCCACAAAGGCCTCCTCGGGCATCGGCCGGGCGTAGTGGTAGCCCTGGGCCTCGGCACAACCGAGGGCCGCCACCTCGGCGGCGACGGCCTCGTTCTCGACCCCTTCGGCGAGCACCTTGAGCCCCAGCTCCCGGCCCAGCACGATGATCGTCCGCGCGATGCGCCCGCCAGCCGTGCCGCTCGCAAGGGAGCGCATGAAGCTGCGGTCGATCTTCAGGCGGTCGGCAGGCAGGCGCTCGAGGTAGGACAGCGACGAGTAGCCGGTGCCGAAATCATCGATGGCCACCGTGATCCCCATCGCCCGCAGGTTGCCGAGCAGCTCCACCGCCGACTCGAGCCCGCCGACGGCGATCGACTCGGTGACCTCCAGCTCCAGCCCGTCGGCCGCCACCCCGGTCTCGGCGAGCGCCTCCTGGACCTGGGCCAGGAAATCCCCCTGTCTCAGCTGGATCGGCGACACATTGACGGCCATCCGCAGCTGCGGGAAGCCCTGGGCCCGGAAACGCTGCAGGGCCAGCAGCGCAATCTGCAGCAGCCAGTTGCCCATCCCGACGATCAGGCCGGACTGCTCGGCGATCGGGATGAAGCAGCTCGGCGAGATCTCGGTGCTGTCGTCCCGCGCCCAGCGTAGCAGCGCCTCGACGCCGACCACCCGCCCGGTGGCGAGATCGACCTGGGGCTGATAGACGAGGAACAGCCGCGCCTGGTCGAAGGCCAGCCGCAGGTCGCGCAGCAGCTGCGCCCGCTCCCGTGCCTCGCTGCCCAGCTCGCGGGAATACACGACCGTCTGGCCGAGCCCCTGGGCCTTGGCCCGCTTGAGGGCCAGGTAGCTGTCCTTGAGGTATTCGATACCGGAGCGATGATCGCCGGTCAGCCGCACGCCCCCCGCGCACACCGACACCGGGTGACGCACCTCCTCGATCACGAAGGGCTCGCGGAAGCAGGCCTGGATGTTGGGGCCATCGACGACCGCCGCATCCCCCAGCACCGCGAAGGCGTCGCCCGCCAGCCGGGCCAGGAAGACCTCGCCCGGCAGCGCCCCGGCCAGGCGCTGGGCGGTCTGGCGCAGCAGGGCGTCGCCGTAGTCGTGACCGAGCACGTCGTTGGCGGAGGCGAACTGGTCCACATCGACGATCGCCAGGGCTCCGCCGGGCCCACCGGCGCGCAGGCGGGCATTGAGCTCGCAGACCAGCGCGGTGCGGTTGGGCAGGCCCATCTGGCGATCGATGAAGGCGTCCCGGCGCAGCTCGGACACCAGATCGACGTTCTTGGCGCACAGGGCGATATTGGTGCAGAAGACCTCGAGCAGCTCCCGGTCCACCTCGCGGATCGGCTTGGCCGAGTCGATGAAGGCAGCGAAGCCTTCGTCATCGCTCTTGCGGAAATACAGGGCCATGCTGCGCGGGTGCACCGCGCTGCTGCGGTCGCGCAGGGCGGCGACCAGCTGGGAGGCGATCCACGGATCGTCGAGCTCCGACAGGCGCTGCTGGATCAGGTGGCTGAAATGCCCCGCCGCGGCGATCACCCGGTATTCCCGCGGCGCGTCGCCGCGGCTGTCCTCGGCGGCGGCGCACACCAGCCCCTCGGGCTCGACGCCCAGCAGGCCGGCGATCTGGGTGATGACACCCTCGGCGAAGGCCTGCAGGCCCTGGTCGGCGATGAACTGGTTGCTCGCCGCGACGATCTTCTCGAGGCCGCGCCGGTTGGCATCGAGCCTGAGCAACTGGTCGTAGGAGCGGATCGCCGCCGTCAACGACGCAAACAGCTTCTCCTGGGTCAGCTCGCTTTTCGTCTTGTAGTCGTTGATGTCGTAACGGGCGATCGTCTCGCACTCGGGGGCGTGGCCGGGCTGCCCGGTGCGCAGGATGATGCGCGTGTTGAGGAGCTTGAGGTCGCTGCGGATGATGTCCACGAGGCGCAGCCCGGCATCCTCGCTCTCCATCACCACGTCGAGCAGGATCACCGCGATGTTGCCCTCGCTGCGCAGGATCTCCAGCGCCTCCCTGCCGGACATGGCGTGCAGCAGCGCCAGGGGGCGGCCGAGGATGCGGAGGCCGGCCATGGCAAAGCGGCTGGTCTCGTGCACGTCGGCGTCGTCATCGACGACGAGGATCCGCCACGGCGGGGCAAAGTCGGCCGACGGACCGGCGACCTCGTCCTCTTCATCCTGAAAGACGAGCGGATCGTCCGACATGCTCATCGTTGCACCCCCATCCCGCCGGTCTCCCCTGGTTCATGCGCACCCGCCGCGGGAGGGCGCCCACCCCCGATGCGTCAGGGAGCAATCAGCTCCACGACGGGATATCCAGAGAGAAGATATCGGATCGCCTGCCCCAAGCTTTAGGACAAACGGCGACGCCGGCCAGGCTCAGTGCCGATGCTCCATGGGCGCGGGCGCGGTCAGTTCGCGGACCTCCGCCTTCACCTCGACGGCCTCCACCTTCTTGTCCTTGCCTTCCACCTTCAGGGTGATCGGCACGATCTCGCCCTTGGCGAGGGGCTTGTTCAAATCGATCAGCATCACGTGGTAGCTGCCCGGCTTCAACTCGAGCGCCTTGCCGGCCGCCACCTCGAGCCTGGGCACGGGCCGCATCTTCATCACGTTGTTGTCCATCACCATCTCGTGGATCTCGACGACCTTCGCGGCGGGGCTCGCGACCCCCACCAGGCTGACGCCCCCCTTGCTGCTGAGCTGCATGAAGGCGCCGGTGGCCTTCTGGGCCGGGACGGTGCCGCGCACCCACGGGTTGGCCACCTCGAGGTCGGCCGCCGCCACGGCTCCGGCCGACAGCAGGCCGGCCAGCACCACGCCGAGGGACTTGATGGAAACGTTCATGATCGGATCTCCTTGATTGACGTGATCCGACTTTAACGCGCCGGGCCTTCCGCGTCTGGACAGCGTGCAGGAATGCGACCATTTGCCGCAGCGCCAGGCACCGGCAGGCGCAGCGTCCAGGACCGACCTGCTGCGTCGGGAAAATTTACACAAAGATCACAAACGATAAATTCAACAAACACAAAGGGTTGTTTTTATTAAAAAAACAAATTCGGCACAAAAAGTGCTAACAAAGGTCATTTGGTAATTTTGAAAAATCCGACCCCATGATCAAGAAAGCACTCCTCAGCGCCGGGCTTTGCCTCAGCGCCCTCTCGGCCACCGCAGCCAGCGTGGATGGACAGATCCACGCCGTTTACGACAACACGGGCAGCCAGATCGGCAGCACCGTCGACCATATCCGCTTCACCGTCGACACCGCCGGAACTGTCAAAATCGACATCCTGTCCTGGGAAAGCGACCCCCTGAGCGGCGCCCCCATCGACCTGAACGGCGATGGCGAAATCACCTTCCTGGACACCTACATCTACCTGTTCCGGGACGATGGCAGCCTCGACAGCTCGGACTACATCGCCCACAACGACGACAGCGACCACACCTACGGCGACGGCTCGATCTGGAGCACCGACTCCTACCTCGAACAGAACCTGGCCGCCGGCAACTACCTGCTGGCGATCGGCGCCTACGCGCTGGGCCTCAATGAGGCGATGCAGCGCGAGAACCAGGACACCTTCTACCCGCTCCGTTGCGACATCACCAGCACCGACTGCCTGCAGAGCGCGACGGCCTCGGAGCACGGCGCCTATCGCGTCAATTTCAGCCAGAACGTGAGCGTGAGCGGCAAGATCCCGGAGCCCGCGCCCCTGGGCCTCCTCGGCCTCGGCCTGGCCGGCATCGCCGGCTTCGCGCTGCGCGGCCGCAGGAAGCCCTGACCCCCCGGCCACTTCCGGCAAGCCACAACGGCGACTGCGGTCGCCGTTTTTCATGGGCGGGCCACGCTCCGCGACGGCGCCCAAAATGAAAAAAGCCCGGCATCAACCGGGCTCTAATGCAGACAGGGCTGAACCCCGCCTGTGCTCCGACCGGCTCAAGGCCGGGCAGACATCTGCAATGGCTTAGTCGACCTTGCGGATGTTGGAGGCTTGCTGACCCTTCGGGCCGGTGGTCACGTCGAAGGTGACGCGCTGGCCTTCGGCCAGGGTCTTGAAGCCGTTGCCCTGAATGGCGGAGAAGTGGGCGAACAGGTCGTCACCACCGTTTTCCGGGGTGATGAAGCCGAAGCCCTTGGAATCATTGAACCACTTGACGGTACCGTTTGCCATTTTGAATATCCTTTAAAACTAGAAAAAAACAGGGACAGCCCCTGGGGAGGGCGAAACTCAAGACGGCAGGGTGTTCAGGGAAAGACTTCCGCAGGACAGCGGGGACCGAACCAGACAACAACAACACTACTTGAAGATCGCGAGACAGGACTGTGCACTGTATTCGCGGGCAATGCAAACATTATTTGTCAAAAGCCCCGAAATTTCGATGCCGGCGGGTCCCGGCCCAGCGTGCGTGCGGCAATCGGCCACATTCCGCCCCCCGCCGGGCGGGGCTAGATTCGCGCACCGTCACCCGTTTCACTCCCCTCCCCACAGCGCCGGGGGCCCATCGCAGCACCTGTCGCTTCGGGGATAATGCACCCATGCCCGCCGGCCCTCACCTTCCCCAACCGAGCCCCGTCGACGCCCTGCGTCGCCTGATCAGCCTGCGCTGGCTGTCCATCGTGGCGATGGGCGGCGTGCTGCTGTGCGTGCCGTGGCTGCTCGACATCCGGCTGCCCGGAGAATCCCTGCTGCCCGTGCTGGCCGCGCTCCTGGTGGCCAACGGGCTCTCGATGCTGCGCCTGCGCCACCTGGCCGAGATCCACGCCGCCGAGCTGTTCGGCCAGCTGTGCATCGGGCTGGCGGCGTGGGGCACCTGCCTGTACTTCGCCGGCGGTGCCGCCAACCCGCTGATCTCGCTGCTGCTGCCCCGCGTCGCGATCGGCGCGGCGGCCCTCGGCGCGCCCTACGCCTGGGCCCTGGCGGGGCTGGCGGTGGCCGCCTACTCGGTGCTGTGGGACTTCAACGAGCAGCTCGACATCTACGACTCCGGCCTCGCCGTGCACTGGCACCTGGCGGGCATGTGGCTCACCTTCGCCGTCTCGGCGGGGGTCATCGTGTGGTACGTGGTGCGCATGACCGCCGCCCTGCGCAGCCGCGACCAGGCCCTGGCCGAAGCCCGCGAGACCCGCCTGCGCAACGAGCGCATCGTCGCCCTCGGCAACCTCGCCGCCGGGGCCGCCCACGAGCTGGGCACCCCCTTGGGCACGATGGCGATCATTGCCGGCGAGATGGCCCGCGACCGCCAGCTCGGCGACAGCGTGCGGGCCGATGCCGAGCTGCTGCTCGAACAGCTCGCCCACTGCAAGCAGATCCTCGGCAGCCTCACCCTGCGGGCCGGCAGCCTGCGCGCCGAAGGCGGCGAGGCGCTGCCCGCCGACAGCTGGCTGCAGGGCATCGCCGACCGCTGGCGCCGCCTGCGGCCCCACGTCCCGCTCACCACCCGCATCGACTGCGGCGCCCCGGCCCCCCGGCTGGTGGCCGACACGACGCTGGAACAGGCCATCCACAACCTCATCAACAACGCCGCCGACGCCAGCCCCGAGGGCATCGAGTGCGAGGCCGGCATCGCCAGCGACGCGCTGGTGGTGCGCGTCCTCGACCGCGGCCCCGGGCTGCCCGAGGGCTTCGCCCCGACGGCCGGGCGCGCCGCCGACGCGGCCCACAAGGGGCTCGGCATCGGCCTGCTGCTCGCCTCGGGGGCCGTCGCGCGCTGCGGCGGGCACATCGCCTTCAGCCCCCGCCCCGGCGGCGGCACCATCGCCACCCTGACCCTCCCCCTCGCCTCCCTGCAGCCATGACTCCCCAGGACGCTCCCCACATCCTCATCATCGACGACGACCCCGCCTTCAACCGGGTGCTCACCCGCGCCCTCGGCCAGCGCGGCTTCACCGTATTCGGCGCCACCGACCCCGAGAGCGCCCTCGCGCTGGCCGGCCAGCACGAACCCGAGTACGTGGTGCTCGACCTCAACATCGGCGGCAGCTCGGGCCTGCGCCTGATCGAACCGCTGCTGGCGGCCAACCCGGACTGCCGCATCCTGGTGCTGACCGGCTACGCCAGCATCGCCACCACCGTGGACGCGATCAAGCTCGGGGCCACCCAGTACCTCGCCAAGCCGGCCGACGTGGACAGCATCCTGAAGGCCTTGAGCGCCACCGACGTGGTGATCGAGGACGAGGTGAGCGCCGGGCCGATGTCGGTGGATCGGCTCGAGTGGGAACACATCCAGCGCGTGCTCTCCGAAAACGATGGCAACATCTCGGCCACCGCCCGCGCCCTCAAGATGCACCGGCGCACCCTGCAACGCAAACTGTCCAAACGCCCCGTCAAGGAATGAAGAACCCCACCCAACACGACACCGACCGCGTCCGGCTCGACAAATGGCTGTGGGCCGCGCGCTTCTTCAAGCACCGCAGCCTGGCCACCGAGGCCGTCGATGGCGGCAAGGTCCAGCTCAACGGCATCCGCGTGAAGCCGGCAAAGGACGTGAAGCCCGGCGACCGGGTGGACATCCAGATCGCCGACACCCACTACACGGTGATCGTGCGGGGCATCGCCGAGAAGCGCGGCAGCGCCACCATCGCCCAGGGCCTGTATGAAGAGACGCCCGACAGCGTCGCCGCCCGCGAGGCCGGGCGCGAGGAGCGCCGGCTGGCCGCCACGCCCGGCGCCGACCTGCACGGCCGCCCGACCAAGCGCGACCGGCGCCAGATCGGCCGCTTCACCGGCGAGGGCTGAGCCTACAGGCTGATCGCCAGCGCCAGGGGCAGGAACAGCACCGCCAGCACGTTGCCGAGCAGCACCATCGAGGCCACCTTCTCGGGCTCCTGGTTGTAACGCTCGGCGAACATGTAGTTGAGCACCGCCGGCGGCAGCGCGCCGAAGACGATCAGCAGCGCCCGCTCCCGCTCGGGCAGCGGGATCAGCCACACCAGCGCGAACGACAGGGCCATCCCGAGCAGTGGCCGCGCCACCGCACCGATCAGGCCGAGGCGGATCGCCCCGATGCGCGACTCGCTGATGCGCACCCCGAGGGCGAACAGCATCAGCGGGATCGAGATGTCGCCGAGCATCTTGATCGCCAGCATCGCCGGCTGCCACAGCTCGACCCCGGCCAGGCTCACCGCCAGGCCGCCGAAGGTGGCGATCACCGTGGGGATGCGCCACACGCCCGACAGCTTGATGTTGTGGTCGAGCAGCCAGGCGCCGAAGGTGAAGTGGGTCAGGTTCGACACCATGAACATCACCACCGCCGGCGCCAGCGCCGCGTCGCCGAAGGCCAGCACCGCCAGCGGCAGGCCCAGGTTGCCGCAGTTGTTGAACATCATCGGCGGCACGAAGGTGCGCGGCGCCACCCCGAGCGCCCGCGCCACGCCCCAGCCCAGCAGGCCCGAGCCGAACACCGCCAC
>RRZU011012621.1_pt1 | contig 13695 bp, 12 predicted proteins | sample 2165561 | NCBI WGS metagenome assembly RRZU01 (sample SAMN10456909, study PRJNA506462) | wastewater metagenome | isolation source: wastewater sludge | place: USA: Moscow, Idaho
CATGGCGGTGATGAACGCCGTGATCGTGTTCGCGATCAAGTGGGAGCACGGACTCGACATGAACGTCGGCGGCTGGGAGTACAACGCCATCCTCGCCGCGCTCGGCCTGCTGTTCCTGGCCATCGGCAGCGGTCGCCTCGGCATGGACTACCTGTTCGTCCGCCCGCCCGGAGACGGCTCCGACCTGATCGCGGAGGGTTCCGACCAGGCCTGAGGCCGCCGTCACGCCCCGTTGAGCGCCGCGTCAAGCAGCGGGACCTGCAGCACGGCCCAAGGGCTGAACGCCTGCGGCACCGCGGCGACCGCGTCCACGAACGAGCTCCAGGAAACCCAGGCCGTGTCCATCACCTCTTCCGGGTCCGGGGACACCAGCGCCGGGTCGATCGTGGCCACCCAGACCGGGCAGAGCTCGTTTTCCACGACCCCGCTCGCGTCGACCGCGCGGTAGGCGAAGGAGTCGAGCACGAGGCGCAGGCCGCCCGGCTCCGCCCCCAGCTCCTCGCCGACCCGCCGGACGACGGCGTCGCGCGGCTCCTCCCCTGGACGGGGGTGCCCGCAGCAGCCGTTGGTCCAGACCCCCGCCCAGGTCCTCTTGCCGAGCGCCCTGCGGGTCAGCAGCACGCGCCCCTCGCCGTCGAACAGGTAGCTGGAGAACGCGAGGTGGTAGGGGGTCTCGGCGGTGTGGACCGCCAAGCGGTCGGCGGCGCCCGCGGGGCGGCCGTCGGGGTCGAGCAGCACCACGAGGTCAGCCACGGCGGGCCTCCGAGCGCTCGCGCAGGGCCCGCGACGGCCACCAGATGGCGCTGCCGATGTCGTAGGTGAGCGCGGGCACGAGCAGCGAGCGCACTACGAAGGTGTCGAGCAGCACGCCGAACGAGACGATGAACGCGATCTGCACCAGGAACAGGATCGGGATCACCGATAGCGCGGCGAACGTCGCGGCCAGCACGAGGCCGGCCGACGTGATCACGCCGCCGGTGATCGTCAGCCCGCGGAGGATGCCCTGCCTCGTGCCGTGGTGCAGAGACTCCTCGCGCACCCTGGTCATCAGGAAGATGTTGTAGTCGATGCCGAGCGCCACCAGGAAGACGAAGCTGTAGAGCGGGACCGCCGGATCCGCCCCGGGAAAGTCGAGCACGTGGTTGAACACCAGCGCCGCGACGCCGAGCGCCGTGCCGAAGGAAAGCACCGTCGTGGCGATCAGGAGCACCGGGGCGAGCAGTGACCGCAGCAGCAGCGCGAGGATCGCCAGGATCACGAGCAGGATCACGGGAATGATCAGGTTGCGGTCCCGGATCGACGTGTCGTTGGTGTCGACGGCCACTGCGGTGACGCCGCCGAGGATCGCGTCCGCTACGTCGGCGTGCAGGTCGGCGCGAAGGCCGCGCACGGTCTCGGCCGCGGCGTCGGAGTCGGGCGCGTCGGCGAGCGTGGCCTGGAGCATGACGGCGCCGTCGACCACGGTCGGCTCGGGGGCGGGGGTCCCCGGTGGGCCGAGCGCCTGGATGCCGTCGGCCGTGACGGGGGCCGAGCCGCTCGGCGAGTCGGCCGCGACGACGCTTACGCCCTCGACCCCGTCGTTGCCGAGGAGCACCGCGGCGGCGTCCTGGAGCCGGTCGACCGGCACGACGACCAGTGCCGGGCTACCCGATCCGCCGGGGAAGTGCTGGCCGAGGAGCACCTGGCCGTCGCGGGCCTGCGACGCGCCGAGCACCAGGTCCGACTGCGGCACGCCGACGGCGTTGAGCTGGGTCGCGCCCACCGCGCCGAGGGTGAGCAGGGCGGCCGTCGCGATCCAGATCGGGCGGCTGTGGAGCCGGATCTTGCGCGCCACCCAAGCCCAGGCGCCCGTGGTGCGCACGCCGCGCTCGGCGAGCACCAGCTCCGGCTGGTAGGCCGGGCGACGCGGCCAGAATGCGGCTCGGCCGAGCAGGAACAGCATCGCGGGCAGCAGCGTCAGCGCGGCCATCATCGAGAACACGATGCCGATGGAGGCGACCGGCCCGAGGGTGCTGTTCGACTTCAGGTCGCTAAGCAGTAGGCACATCAGGCCCGCGATAACCGTGCTTCCCGACGCGACGATCGGCTCGATCGAGCCGCGCAGGGCGCGCGTCGTGGCGCGCCAGGTGTCGCGCTCGGCGCGCAGCTGCTCGCGGAAGCGCGACACGTAAAGCAGCGAATAGTCCGTGGCGGCGCCGATCACCAGGATGAACAAGATGCCTTGGGTCTGGCCGCTGAGCAGCAGCACGCCCGCCTTGGCGAGCCACCAGACCGTTAGCAGCGCGACCGTCAGGGCCGCCAGGCTGGTGATCAGCACCACGAGAGGCAGCAGCAGCGAGCGATACACGGCGATCAGGATGAGGAAGACCGCCGCGAGGGCGACCGCCAGGAGCAGCCCGTCGATGCCGGAGAACGCCTCGGAGAGGTCGGCGGTGAATCCCGCCGGCCCGGTGACGTGCACCGCCACGCCGTCGGGGACGCCGCCGCGCAGCCGCTCGCCGACGGCGTCGACCACGTCGCCGATGTCGGCGTCCGTGTCGATCGGGACGAACGCCTGCAGGGCGAGCCCGTCCTCGGAGGGGATGGCCGGGGAGACGTCGCCGGAGACGCCCGCGACCGAGACGAGGTCGGCGACCTGCGCGTTGACCTGCTCGACGGCCTCGGCGTCGAGCTTCGACCCAGCGGTGAACAAGACGATCGCCGGGATGGCCTCGGAGTCGTTGAACTCGCCGATCAGCGCCTGAACCTGCGTCGCCTCCGCCGACGTCGGCAGGTAGTTGGCCTGCTCGTTTGAGGAAACCTCGCCCACGCGGCCGAAGTACGGGCCGCCGACCCCCGTGGCGGCCAGCCAGACGAGGATCAGCGTGGCCGAAAGCAGCACCCTGACCCACCGTCGGCCCGCGCCGTGGCGCGGGGCGGGCGCGGGGTCCGAAGGCCTCGTCGCGGGGTCCTCGTGGAGCGGGGGGTGGGTCGTCATCGGGTACTCCTGGGTTGGGGCGAGGTGGGCCCGGAGCTGTGGTCGGAGTTGATCCGCTTGCTGACCAGCTCCGCGCTGATCAGGCACATGGGCACCCCGACGCCGGGCGCCGTCGTCGCACCCGCATAGTAGAGGCCGGCGACCCTGCGCGACTGGTTCTGCGGCCGGAACATGGCGCTCTGGCGCAGGATGTGGGCGGGGCCGAGCATGCCCCCGCTCCACGAGTTGTACCGCTCGGCGAAGTCGGCGGGCCCGACGCTCTGCCGCACGACGACGCGGTCCTCGAGGTCGGGGATCCCCGCCCAACGGGCGATCTGGGCGATCGCGGCGTCGGCGGCGCGCTCGATCGCGGGCGCTCCCGATCCGTCGGGGCCGCCGCGGCCAAGCGCGGGATCGGCGGGGACGGGCACCAGAACGAAGAGGTTCTCGTGCCCCTCGGGGGCGACGGTGGGGTCGGTCTGGCTCGGCTTGCACACGTAGATCGACGCGGGGTCGGGGACGCGCGGCGCGTCGCCGAAGATGGCGTCGAAGTTGGCGTCCCAGTCGCGGGTGAAGAACAGCGAGTGGTGCGCCAGCTCTGGCAGCGCGCCGCGCACGCCGAGCAGCACCAGCACCGCGCCGGGGCCGCTTACCCGGCGCCGCCACGACCGCTCCGGGTGGGTGCGCGCGGCGGGCGGGAGCAGCCTGGTCTCGGTGTGGTGCAGGTCCGCCGCCGACACGACGACGTCGGCCGCGGCGTGCCGCACGGTGCCGTCGGCGGAGCGCCAGTCGACCCCGGTGACGCGCCGACGGCGGCCGGCCCCGGGCGAGGTGGTGATCGCGGTGACGTCGGCTCCGGTGGTGATTCTCGCGCCCTCGGCCTCGGCGAGCGCGGCGATCCGCTGCACCAGCTCCCAGAACCCGCCCATCGGGTACTGCACGCCCTCGGCGAGGTCGAGCGCGCTCATCAGGTGGTAGATGGCGGGCGCGGAGGCCGGGCTCGCGCCGAGGAAGACCGCGGGGTAGCCGAGCACCTGCCGCAGGACGGGGTCGCGGAAGCGGCGCGCCACGAAGCTAGCAAGCGAGGTCGTCAGGAGCCCCGCAAGCTCCGGCAGCGCGCGCAGGACGTCTCGGCGCAGCAGCGGCCCCGGCCGGGTGTACGGGTTGTACAGGAAGTACCGCTCGGCCATTTTCGCGGCCCGCCCGGCCGAGTCCAGGTAGGCGCGCAGCGCCGCCCGGGCCCCCGGCTCGCGGCTCTCGAACGCCTCCTCCACCCGCTCCTGGCCGTAGGGGACGGTGAGCGGGGGCGTCGGCGATCCGTCGGGCCGGGGCTCACTGAACACCGAGTAGGCGGGGTCGAGGAGGCGCAGGTCGAGCTGCTCGGCGCTCGAGGTGCCGAGCAGCTCGAAGAAGTGCTCGAAGACCCGCGGCATCAGGTACCACGAGGGGCCCGCGTCGAACCGGAAGCCGTCGCGCTCGACGCTTCCCGCGCGCCCGCCGATCGCGTCGCCGCGCTCGAACACCTCGACGTCGTGGCCCTGCCGCGCGAGCAGCGCGGCGGTGGCCAGCCCCGCGACGCCGGCCCCGACGATGACGGTGCGGGTCATGCCGCCTCCCTCCAGGTCCGCGCGAGCGCCCGCGCGACGATGGCGGCCTTCCTCGCGTCCGGCACCCTCACCCGGCGGCGGTACAGCTCGTCGACGGGCACCCGCGCCACCGCGTCGGTCAGGGCGGCGAAGAGCCCCGCGGCGCTGCGTACCGCGGCCCTCGCGTCGGCGGGGAGCAGGCCGACGACGGCGTCCGCCTCGGCGAGCTGGCCCCTGATCCGCAGCACGATCCGGTCGCGGTCGGCGTCGGTCAGCCGCGGCGCGGTGCCCAGGTAGGAGCGGCCGAGCCGACCGGTGTCGTCGGCCAGGTCGCGGAGGAAGTTGACGTCCTGGAACGCGGCGCCGAGCCGCGCCGCGCCGCGCTCGAGGCGGGCCCGGGTCTCCGGCGCGGGCGCCTGCCCTCGGACGAAGACCGCGAGGCACATCAGCCCGACCACCTCGGCCGAGCCGTGGACGTAGGCGTCGTGGGCCCGCTCGTCGAGGCGCACGGGGCCCGCCTCGCCGCGCAGGTCGGAGCGCATCGAGGCGAAGAACGGATCGATCAGGTCGCGGCCGATGCCCGCCTCCCGCGCCGTGTTGGCGAACGCGTGGACGACCAGGTCGCTGCTGAAGCCGGTGTCGACGGCGCGGTGCGTCTCGTCCACGAGCCGCCCCAGGGCCTCCTCCTGCTCGGCCGGCGCGAGGCCCGCCTCCTGGCAGACGCCGTCGACGATCTCGTCGGCGACCCGCACGAGCGCGTACACGTTCCTGACGTGTCGCCGATGACGTGCGCCGAGCAGCCGCGTGGCGGCCCCGAAGGACGTCGAGTACGCCGCGATCACCTGGCTCGCGGCCCGGCCCGCCGCGCGCGTGTACGCGTCGAGCGCGGGGGTGCTCACGAGCTCCTCCCGCGCAGCTGCCCGATGAGGTCGAGCAGGACGCGGCGGACGCCGACCGGAAGCTCCCCGACGGGGGCGTGGATCAGTTCCCCCGCGGACCGCAGCTCCCGCTCGGCCAGCTCGACGACGCGGGCCTGCGCCCCGCACTCCGCGAGCAGCCCAGAAAGCGTCGCCGCGTTCTCCTCGGAGCGGGCCGCCTCGCCGAGCAGGGCCTCGACGCGGGGCCACTCGGGCGTCGCGCGCGCGGCGGCGATAATCGCGGTCTGCTTGCCCTCGCGGAGGTCCGAGTAGCGGTCCTTGCCGTGCAGCTCGGGGTCGCCGAAGGCGCACAACAGGTCGTCCTGAAGCTGAAACGCGAGGCCAAGGTGGCGCCCGATCCTCCCGAGCCTCCTCTCGACGCCGCCCGGCGCTCCGGCGAGCACGGCCGCCATCCGCAGCGGCAACTCGAAGGTGTAGGTCGCGGTCTTGCGGGTGGTCATGTCGAGGATGGTCGCGAGCTCCGGGTCGACGACCCCGTCGCTCAGCCCGACGTCGACCTGCTCGCCCGCTACCGAGTCCGTGATCGTCAGGTCGAGCAGGTCGAGCAGGCGCAGGCGCTCGGCCTGGGGAACGTCGGCCCGCGCGAAGCCCTGATGGCTGGCGGAGAGGAGAAGGTCGCCCATGAGGATGCCGCACGTCTGGGCCCAGTGCAGCGCGCGCGACGCGTCGACGACGTCGCGGTGGCAGTCGCCGAGGATCTCGCCGACCAGGTTGGGGCGGCCCCGGCGCAGCAGGTCGCCGTCGATCACGTCGTCGTGCAGCAGGAACGCGTAGTGCAGCAGCTCGACCGCGACCGCGAGCCGCTCCACCGCCTCCCCGCGGGCGGCGGGGCGACGCGACCGCGCGCCCTCGGACGTCAGCGCGTCGTAGGCGTTGAGCAGCAGCAGCGGCCGCACGAGCTTGCCGCCCGACACCGACCGCCCCGCTTCCCTCCAGAGGCGCTCGAAGTGCGGCCCGTACGAGGAGGCGCGAGCCGTCGCTTCGTCGAAGAAGTCAGCGAGCAGGTCCTGGACTCGGCCGAGCGAGGACTCCTCGCGCGGGCACGTGGCGGCGGTCATTCGGGGCCTCGCCCGCGCGGGCGCCGGAGGTCGCTGCCGGGTCGGCCGGCCCCGCCGATGCTTTCTTCCATCTCGTACCCCTCTCCTGCCGATCTGCTTCCCACCAACTTTAGGAGCTGGGCTAGCAACTTGTATAGCGTATATCTAGACATAGGTGGTAATCTCCTCGGGTGAGTCAAGAACCCAATACCCACCGGTTCAACCTTTTCGACGTCGACACGAGCGATCCGGACAGCGCGCTGGTCGACCGGTCTTCGCTGACGAGCGCCGACGTCGCGCAGATCAACGCCTTGATGGCGGCGCTCGCGCGGCTGCGCCGAGCCGAGGACCTGCTCGTCGAGGCGTCCAACGCATACATGCGACTCAACCGCACCGACATGCGCACGCTGCACTTCCTCATCGCCAGCGCCCATCGCAACGAGGTCGTCACGCCAAGCGCGATCGCGGCCCACCTCGACATCTCCACCGCCTCGACAACCAAGCTGCTCGACCGGCTGGAGCGCGGCGGCCACATCACCCGCGATTCCCACCCCAGCGACCGGCGCGCGCTGGTGATCAGCGTCACGCCCGAGACGCACCGCTCCGCCATGTCGACCGTCGGGCGGCAGCAGGCGCGCCGGTTCAACGCGGCGGCCCGGCTGTCGCCGAGCGAGCGCGAGGTCGTCATCGGCTTCCTCACCGACATGGCCGACGAGCTCTCCCTCGCCCACGCCCCCTGGGCCGCGGGGCCGCCCGCCTGACCCGGGCGTGGGCCCGAGAACCGACCGCCCCACGAAGGGAGAAACCCATGGATCGCTGGCAGTACCTCATCGTGCTGGCCGCCTGCCTCGCCGTCACGCTGCCGCTGGAGTTCGGCGTTGGCGCCCGCGTCTACCGCTCCCCGCGCAGGCTCCTCCTGGCGATGGCCCCGATGCTGGCGGTGTTCGTGACCTGGGACGTCGCGGGCATCCTGCGCGGCCACTGGTGGTACGAGGAGAGGTTCGTCTCCGGGGTCCGCCTCGGCCCGCTGCCGCTGGAGGAGCTGCTCTTCTTCGTCGTCATCCCCTTGTGCGCGCTGCTGACCTACGAGGCCGTCGGCCGGATCCTGACGCTCGCCCGCACGCCGGGGCGGCTTACCTACCGCTGGCCCGACGGCCTCGTGCGGGTCGCGGACGGGCCGGGCGCCCGCCCGGGAGGGGGCGGTCATGCCTGAATACACCGTGTTGACCCTGATCGGCATCGTCGCGGTCGTCGCCTGGGAGCTCGGCTGGGCGAGGACGGGCGTGTTCCGCTCGCCGCGCTACTGGGCGAGCATGGGCATCGTGTTCTTCTTCCAGGCCTGGGTCGACGGCTGGCTCACGAAGCTGTCGGCACCCATCGTGATCTACGACCCCGCCCAACACGCGGGCATCCGGTTCCCCTGGGACATCCCGGTCGAGGACTTCGGGTTCGGCTTCGCGATGCTCACCCTCACGATCGTCTGCTGGATCCGGCTCGACCCGGAGCGGGCGCGGTGAGGGGCCTCGCGCAGGCGTTCGACAGGGGCGCGCGCCGCTACGACCTCCTCGTGTCGCTCAACCCCGGCTACCACGACCACCTCGACTCGGCGGCCGCCGAGCTGCTTCGTCGAGTCGGCCCCCGCCCGGCTGGCCTGCGCCTGCTCGACCTGGCCTGCGGCTCCGGCGCCTCCACCCGCGCGCTGCTGCGCGCCTCGCGCAACGGCCCGACGGTCTTGGGCGTCGACCTCTCCGAGGGGATGCTCGAGCAGGCCCGCGCCAAGCGCTGGCCGGACGGCGTCAGGTTCCTGCGGGGCCGCTGCGGCGCCCTGGACGTCGAGGGGCTCGGCCCGGGCTCCTGGCACGGCGTCTTCGCCAGCTACCTGTTTCGCAACGTGCCGGCGGACGGGCGCGACGGCGCGCTCCGCGAGGCGCACGAGCTCCTCGCCCCCGGCGGCTGGCTGGTCACCCAGGAGTACTCGGTGGCGGGCGACCGGAGGGCCGCGGCCACCTGGGACGCCGTGTCCTGGGGCGTCATCGTCCCGCTCGGCGTGGCGATCGACCGCAACCCGGGGCTCTACCGCTACCTGTGGCGCAGCGTCCGCGACTTCGACTCGACCACGGCCTTCATGGACCGGCTCGCGGGCGCGGGATTCGTCGACGTCGCCTGCCGGACGGTGCCCGGCTGGCAGCGCGGCATCCTCCACACCTTCGTCGCGCGGAAGGCGGATGAGTCATGACAAGGCGAAGCCCTAACCTGCCCGGCCGCGACCGGCGGGCCGTGCGCCACGCCGCGCCGGCCGGCTCCTACCGGATCGCGGCGGACCGGCACGTGGCCGTCGTGGGCGGCGGCATCGCGGGCCTCGCCGCGGCGACCGTGCTCGCCGAGCGGGGGGTCCGCGTCACGCTGTTGGACTCCGCCTCCCGGCTCGGCGGCCGCGTCTCCGCCTGGGAGCTCGACGACGGCCGCACCATGAGCCGCGGCTTCCACGCCTTCTTCCGCCAGTACTACAACCTGCGCGCGCTGCTGCGGCGCGTCGACCCCGGCCTGGAGCGCCTCGTCCCGGTGCCCGACTACCCGTTGCAGCGCCCCGACGGGCTTCGCGACTCGTTCTCGAACATCCCCCGAACGCCGCCGTGGAGCATCCTCGGGTTCGTCGCGCAGAGCCCGACGTTCACGGCGCGCTCCCTGCTCGGGGTCGACGTGCGCGCGGCGCTCGAGCTGCTGCGCGTCCGCTTCCCCGACACCTACTCCGCCTACGACGGCGAGTCCGCGGCCGCGCTGCTCGACCGCCTCCGGTTCCCGGCCGACGCGCGCGACCTAGCGCTTGAGGTGTTCGCGCGGTCCTTCTTCGCCGACCCCGAAGAGTTCGCGGCGGGCGAGCTGATCGCCATGTTCCACACCTACTTCCTAGGCTCCGCCGAGGGGCTCGTGTTCGACGTGCCCGACGACGACTACGACACCACCTACTGGGCGCCGCTCGGGGACCTGCTCGCCGGCTACGGCGTCGACGTGCGCCTCTCGAGCCCCGTGCGCGCTATCGAGGCCTCCGACACCGGCGCGCGGCTCTTCCTCGACGACGGGGTCCTGAAGGCCGACGCGCTCGTGCTGGCGGCCGACCCGCGCGCGGCAAGGGAGCTGGCGGCCACCACGGCCTCGGAGGAGCTCGTCGGGTGGCGCGAGCGCGTCGCGCGGACGCGCAACGCGCCCCCCTTCGTGGTCGTCCGGCTCTGGCTGGACGGCCCCGTCGCGGCCGACCGGCCCCCCTTCCTGGGCACGAGCGGCTACGGCCCGCTTGACAACGTCTCGGTGCTCGAGCGCTTCGAGGAGGGCGCGGCGCGCTGGTCGGCGGGGCGGGCCGGGGCCTCGGTCGTCGAGCTGCACGCCTACGCGTGCGACCCGGCGGTCGCGGACGGCGGCGCGCCCCTCGACGGCGTCGTCGCCGCGCTCGAGGCCCAGCTGCGCCTGGTGTTCCCCGAGACGGCCCGCCTCGGCGTCGTCGGCCGCGAGGTGCTCGTGCGCGACGACTGCACCGTGATCGGCCCCACCGGCTGGGACGAGCGGCCCGGCGTGCGGACGCCGTCGCCGGCGCTGGTGCTCGCGGGCGACTGGGTCGCCTGCGACCTGCCGGTCGCGCTGATGGAGAGGGCCGCCACCACGGGCTTCCTCGCGGCCAACGCCCTGCTCGAGCGGTGGGGCGTCCAGGGCCAGGAGGTGTGGAGCGCCCCGATGAGCGGGCTCCTCGCCTCACCGCGGCGGCGCGACTGGACCGCGCTGCCCTGAGCCCCCGCGCCGGTCACCGGCCCCGCAGGGCCGCGTAGGCGGCGAGCGCCTCCGCGCGGGAGGCCGCGAGGTCGACGATCGGGTCCGGGTACTCGGCGGTGCCCCACTCGGCGACGTTGCCGCGCACGTAGGCGCCGTCGGGGTCGAACTTCCGGGCCTGCAGCTCGGGGTTGAACACGCGGAAGTAGGGGGCGGCGTCGGCGCCGGAGCCCGCGACCCACTGCCAGTTGAAGGGGTTGCTCGCGGCGTCGGCGTCGACGAGGGTGTCCCAGAACCACTGCTCGCCAAAGCGCCAGTCGATCAGCAGGTTCTTGGCGAGGAACGAGGCCGTCACCATGCGGACGCGGTTGTGCATCCAGCCCGTTCGCCACAGCTCGCGCATGCCCGCGTCGACCAGGCCGAACCCGGTGCGCCCCCGCTGCCAGGCCAGCAGGTCCGCCGGCCGGGGCCGCGGCCACGCAAACGCATCGAAGCCGGCGCGCCAGCTCCGGGTGGCCAGGTCCGGGAAGTGGTAGAGCGTGTGCCAGGCGAACTCGCGCCACCCGAGCTCGGCGAGGAAGCGGGCGACCCCCTCGCCGCGGGCGGCCCCTCCGCGGTCCCGCGCGGCGGCGTGCCACGCCTGGTGCGGGCCGATCTCGCCCCACCTCAGGTGCGGCGACAGCCGCGAGGTGGTGGGGCTCGACGGCGTGTCCCGGGTGGCGGCGTAGCCCTCGACGTCGTCGGCGAGGAAGTCGCGCAGCCTGCGCGTCGCGGCCGCCTCGCCCGGGGTCCAGGCCTCGCGCAGGCCGCCCGCCCAGTCGAGGCCCGCGGGCAGCAGCGCGAGGCCGGACAGCGGAAGCGAGCCCGCGGCCGAGGGATCCGCCGGCCGGGCGACGGGGCCGGGCGCGGGAAACGGCGCGCGGGGCTCGGGGCCAGAGGTGCAAGCCCGCCAGAACGGCGTGAACACCGAGTAGGGCTCGCCCGCCGCCGTGCTGATCGTCCAGGGCTCGAACAGCAGCGACGAGCCGTGGCTCTCCGCCGCGACCCCCGCGCCACGCAGCCCCTCCTTGAGCCCGGCGTCGACTGCCCGCTCGGGCCCGCCGTAGCGGCGGTTCCAATGCACCGCGCCGGCGTCCAGGGCCTCGACGACCGCGCGGACCTCGGCCGCTGCCGGGCCGCTGCGCAGGACGAGCGGGACGCCGATCCCGCCGAGCGAGGCGGCCAGGGACTCCAGGCTGTGGTGCAGCCACCATCGGGCGGCCCCGCCGAGCGGCCGGATGCCCGGCGACTCCTCGTCGAGCACGAACAGCGCCACGACGGGGCGCCCGCCCTCGACGGCGGCGCGCAGCGCCGGGTTGTCGGCGACGCGCAGGTCGTCGCGGAACCACACAACGACCGTCTCGTTCGCGTCACGCATCTCAGTAGTATTGCCGCCAAGCGACCCGGGAGGAGAGTCCGGTGGCCGAGAGCATGCGGCGGGCGGTGCGGCCCGGCGAGCCCGAGGTGCCGTCGGTGGGGGGCGCCGACGGCGTGTGGCGGATCGGCTCCTACGAAGCGGCGCGGCAGGTGCTGCAGGCCCGCGGCCACACCACCCAGGCGGGGTTCACGTCCGAGTTCGTCCCGAAGGGGCGGCTGAAGCACCACCCGATCCTGTTCTCCGACGGCGCCGCGCACGACGAGCAGCGGCGCAAGGTGGGCCGCTTCTTCGCGCCTCGGGTCGTCGCGCAGCGGTACGGGCCGCTAATGGAGGACTCCGCCGAGCGTCTGGTGGCCGGGGCCGCAGCCGCCGGGGGCGGCCTCGTCGAGGAGTTGGCGCTGCTCTACTCCGTCGACGTCACCCGGCAGGTGGTCGGCCTGACCGACTCGCCGGTCGAGGGGCTCGCCGGGCGCCTGGTGCGCTTCTTCAACCAGCCTCCCTTCGACATCACCAAGCCCGACCTCGGCCGCACGCGGCGCCAATGGGCGGCGGCCGCTGTCAACGGGCTGGGCCCCGTGGCCCGCTTCTACCTCGCCGACGTGCGCCCCGCCATCCGCGCGCGCCGCCGCCGCCCGGCCGACGACGTGGTCAGCCACCTGATCGAGGAGGGCTACACCGACGTCGACATCCTGGTCGAGTGCGTGACCTACGCCACGGCGGGGATGGTGACCACGCGCGAGTTCATCGCGATGGCGCTCTGGCACCTGCTGACCGACGACGGCCTGCGCTCGGCCTATGCGGCCGCCGACGCGCCGGCCCGCGCCGCGGTGCTTGAGGAGCTGATCCGGCTCGAGCCGGTGGTCGGCCACCTCTACCGGCGCGTCCGCGAGCCGCTCACCGTCGACGACGGCGAACGCCGGTGGCGGCTCGAGCCGGGCGACCTCGTCGACCTGAACGTGCGCCAGGCAAACGTCGACGCCCGCGCGGTCGGCGCGGATCCCGGCTCGCTCGACCCGGGGCGCTGCCCCGCGCGGGGGGTGCACGCCGCGGGGCTCGCCTTCGGCGACGGCGCCCACCGCTGCCCGGGCCAACCGCTGGCCCTGATGGAGACCGACGTCCTGCTCACGCGGCTGCTTGCGGCCCGGCCCCGCCTGTTGTCGGAGCCCCGCGTCGAGTGGGACGACCTCGTCGCCGGCTACTGCCTGCGCGGCTTCCGGATCGGCCTCGGCGGCTGAACCCGGCCGGGCGCGGTTCACAGATTTGCCACAGGAAACGCATAGCCACGGCCGTGCTCCGGGTGCCAAGGTTGTCCCATGGCACCAACTGACCACCTGACCCGGCCCGACGGCACTCCCATCCGCGTCGTCGCCGTCGACGACGAGCCCAGCCTGACCGAGCTCCTCAGCATGGCCATGCGATACGAGGGCTGGGAGGTGTACACGGCGACGTCGGGGACCGAGGCGGTGCGCGTGGCCCGCGAGGTGCAGCCCGACGCGCTGGTGCTCGACATGATGCTTCCCGACTTCGACGGGCTGGAGGTGATGCGGCGCATCCGCACGGAGCAGGCGGATGTGCCCGTCATCTTCCTGACCGCGAAGGACGGCGTAGCCGACCGGATCGCGGGCCTCACCGCGGGCGGCGACGACTACGTCACCAAGCCGTTCTCGCTGGAGGAGGTCATCGCGCGGCTGCGCGGCCTGCTGCGCAGGTCGGGCGCGACGACGGCGCGGCCGGACACGCAGATCGTCGTCGGCGACCTGATCCTCGACGAGGACTCGCACGAGGTCACGCGCGCCGGGGAGTCGATCAAGCTCACGGCCACCGAGTTCGAGCTCCTGCGCTACCTCATGCGCAACCCCAAGCGCGTGCTGTCGAAGGCCCAGATCCTCGACCGCGTCTGGAACTACGACTTCGGCGGCCAGGCCAACGTCGTCGAGCTGTACATCTCCTATCTGCGCAAGAAGATCGACGCCGACCGCGAGCCCATGATCCACACCATGCG
>RRZU010651881.1_pt1 | contig 13694 bp, 24 predicted proteins | sample 2165561 | NCBI WGS metagenome assembly RRZU01 (sample SAMN10456909, study PRJNA506462) | wastewater metagenome | isolation source: wastewater sludge | place: USA: Moscow, Idaho
GGGCCAGGTGTACGTCCTGACCAAGGAGGAGGGTGGCCGCCACAAGCCGTTCTTCTCGAACTACCGGCCGCAGTTCTACTTCCGCACCACCGACGTGACCGGCTCGATCGAGCTGCCCGAGGGCACCGAGATGTGCATGCCCGGTGACAACACCGTCATGACGGTGACCCTCGGGGCGCCGATCGCCATGGACGAAGGCCTGCGCTTCGCCATCCGTGAGGGTGGCCGCACCGTCGGCGCCGGCTCCGTCACCAAGATCCTCAAGTAGGGACGAGACAATGGCTGCAGGACAGAAGATCCGGATCCGTCTCAAGGCGTACGACCACGAGATCATCGATCAGTCGACGAAGAAGATCGTCGAGACCGTGCTTCGTACGCAGGCCGACATCCGGGGTCCCATCCCGCTGCCGACCGACAAGCACCGCTACACGGTGATCCGCTCGCCCCACAAGGACAAGGACTCCCGCGAGCACTTCGAGATGCGCATCCACAAGCGCCTGCTCGACATCCTCGACCCCTCGCCCAAGACGGTCGACTCGCTCCAGCGCCTCGACCTCCCCGCCGGCGTGGACATCGAGATCAAGATCCAGAACGCTTAGTCAGGGTTCTCTCGCTGGGCCGGGTTCCCTCGGCCTGCGGCTGCGGGGTCCTGTCACCGATCCGTTTCCACCGGCTCCCGGCGCTTTGCCGCCGCGAGCCGGTGGTTGTCGTTTTCGGCCCGTGGCCAATGGCGGCGGGCGCCGGGATCCGGCGGACCCTCGGCTCGGCGCCACCCCTCCGCCTCCGGCCGAGCCCTGGCGGCCACGGGCCGACCCCTGTCCAGAACCTGGCGGGCCGAGGTGCCACCGCTCGGCTACCTGAGCCTTGCTGCGCCTCTCGGGTGCCCGCAGCGGACCCTTCCGCCCGGGACGAGCCCAAGCGGCCTCGGGCCCGAACCCCTGACCAGAACCCGGCGGGGCGGAGACGGCCGCAGAGCGCGCGGGCGTCTCGGCGACCCTCGTGAATCTCACGGGTCTCATACGCTGGATCGATGGGACGCGTGTTCGGCTGGGTGGCGTCGGCCGTGCTCTGGGTCGTCGGGCTGATGTTGCTCGGCTCGTTCCTCTGGGGATTGCTCGCTCCCTCGGCCTATTGCGTCACGTCCGCGACGGCGATCGGCGTGGGTCGTCAGTGGACGCCACCGTCGCCAGTCTGTGGCGACAGCAGTGCCCCAGGAGCTACCTACGCGCCATGGGGCTGGGGAGACCTCGTCCTCACTATGGCGATCTGCGGCACTGGGCTCGCAGAGGGCGCTCGGCGCGTCCGGAGCCGGACGGTGACAGCTTGACCCGCTGCAACGCGTCCACCCGTGGTTGTCAGCGGGTGGCGACGATGGCGGTGGCCAGGACGAGGGTCTGGATGGTGAACATCGCCACCATCCAGGCCGTCGAGCGGCGGTAGATGGCGTCGAGGCGAGCTTCGACCTCGGTGCATGCGGCGTCGAAGCGATCACCGGGCCGGGACGGTGCCAGGGGTGCCGGCGCGCTCGTCATCGGAGGGTGAGGATGACGGTGATGAGGACGGCCATGAGGCTCAGCACCGTCCCCAGGAGTGCGGCGTTGGTCTGACGGGCGCGTGACTCGACGACGCTCGTCAGGCGGTGCTCGAGCGCTTCCATGCGGAGCTGGATGCGCTGCTCGAGGTGGTCGAGGTCGGCCTTGGTGGCGACGTCGCCCCAGCCGGTCGGGGGGAGGTGCTCCATGAGGGTTGCCGTGTGGGTTCGGCCCATGAGTTCCACCAGTGCTTCATGCAGCTCGTGTCGGGTGCGTTCGGTGACGGCCATGCGTGCCTCCAGGCGATCGTGCGTGTCTGGAGGGGAAGTGCGTTCCAGGGTAGTCCTGAGGTCTGACGGTCATAAGCGGTGATGGCGCCTCGTCGGTAGCGTGCGGACATGGGGGAGATGAGCGGGGAGGAGCTGGTCGACGCGATCGAGGCGGCGTCGGGGCGGCATGCGGGGAAGCGGCGGGCGCACGCCACGGGCATCGTGGCCACGGGGACGTTCACGGCGACGCCGGCGGCCGCCGGGTTGTGCACTGCCGGAGCAATGCAGGGCGGTGCGGTGCCGGCCACGGTGCGGTTCTCGAACGGCTCGGGGAACCCCGCCACCCGGGACGACGATCAGGACGGGCGGGGCATCGCGATGAAGCTGCGGGCCGAGGGCGACCCGGCCTGGGACCTCATCGGGCTGTCGCTGCCGCAGTTCTTCGTCCGGACCCCTGAGGACTTCGTGGCCTTCGTCGCCGCCCGCACGCCGGACCCGGCCACGGGCGAGCTCGACATGGCCAAGGTCGGCGCCTTCCTCGAGGCGCACCCGGAGGCGCTCGGCGCCGCGGGGGCGGCCATCACCGCCCCGATCCCGGCCAGCTACGCCGAGGTGCGCTTCCACGGCATCCACTCGTTCCACTGGACCGGCCCCGACGGGACGCGGCGGGCGGTGCGCTACGAGTGGGCGCCGGACGCCGGCGAGGCCGCGGTGGACCCAGCGGCGACCGGCCGCCCTCCGGACCACCTCCGCCAGGAGCTGGCCGAGCTCCTTGCCGCCGGGTCGGCGTCGTTCGCCCTGTGGGTGGTACTCGCCGGCGAGGGCGATGCGATCGACGACCCGACCGAGCGCTGGCCCGACGAGCGCGAGCGCGTCGAGGTCGGCCAGCTCGAGCTCACCTCGATCGGGGCCCCCGATGCCGAAGCCTCGCTGATCTTCGACCCGGTCAACGTGCCACCGGGCGTGGAGTGCTCAGACGACCCCCTCCTGGCGGCCCGCTCACGGGCCTACGGCGTGTCCTACGCCCGCCGCACCGCCGGCGACTGACCCGGGACACCGGGCCACCGGGTGGGGTCTCCAGAGCACGGCCCCGCGGGCGGACGGGGCCTCCTCTCGGGCCCGGGGATGTGTCCGAAGCGGTGATGACGCCGAGCCTGTCGTTCAGGGCCCGGCGCCCGCGGCCGGCGACCCACCTGGGTGGCCTCTCGATCGAGGGTCGCGCGGGCTCAGCCGGTGAAGGCGGGAGCGAGGGCCTGGGGAACCGCCGGCGTGGGCGCGGGCGGCGCCGCGCAGTCGGCGACCGCGAGGGCGAAGGTGATGGTCGCCGCCGCCGGGGAGCCGAGCTGGTAGTCGGGGCCGGGCTCGATGGTGAGGGTGAGGGCACGCCCGGTCTGCAGTGTGTCGATGGGCTCGATCGGGATCGAGGCGGTGGTCTCGCCGACGCGCAGGTCGACGTGGCCCAGCCGGAGCGGGTCCGACGCGTAATCGGTGCCGTACTGCGCATCGCCGCTGAGCGAGTACTCGACGCTCACGCCGGCGGTGGCGTCGTCTCGGGTGAACTCGAAGGCGCCCATCTGCACCTCGGCGGCCGCACCGCAACTGCTGAGATCGGTGTACTGAGCGACGTCAGGGTCGGCGGTGACCGTCACCGTGGGCGCCACCTGGGCGACGGCCGGTGACGCCGTCGCTCCGGCGGTGGCCAGCGCGACAGACAGGGTGAGGGGGACGAGGACGCGACGTCGGCGCATCGACGGATGCTACGCCGGGTGTGTCCCAGGGGCCGGGCGGAAGTCGGTGTGGAGGCGGGTGAGCCGGGAGGTGGCGATGCGCCAGCCGGCGGCGGTCTTCGTGTAGGTCTCGTGGTAGTGGCCGTGGCCGTCGAGGCGCAGGCCGGTGGGCCAGATGACGATGTCGTGCAGGGCCCAGATGCCGGTGGCGGTGGTGGGAGAGGTGAGCTCGATCTCGGGCATGTGGCCCTGGTGCACGGTGGTGGCGCCGGCGAGCACCTCCTGGAGGAAGGTGATGAACGCGTCGGCGCCGGTGACGACCTGGCCGCCCGCCTCGGTGCTGTCGGCCACGAGGTCGTCGGTGAACACCTCCCGCAGGCCCGGCCAGTCCTTGGTGTCGAGGCAGCGGAAGTAGCGCGCCTTCAGGCGCTTGATGTCCTCGATGTCGTCGGCGGACGCGCTCACAGCCCGAGTGTGTAGCTGGTCATCGACAGCGAGCCGTAGGCATAGCCGTCGACGAGGGTGGCGCAGGGCTCGCCGGCGGCCTGGGCGAGGCCGGCGAGGTAGAGCAGGGGCAGGAAGTGATCGGGGGTCGGCACGGCGCTGGCGTAGTCGGGGTGATCGGCAAGGGTGAGTACGGCGCCCGGGTCGTCGCCGGTGATGGCGGCGCGGGCGGCGTCGTCGAAGCGGTGGGCCCAGTCCTCGCCGACCTCAGGCTTGCCCCACTCGATGAGGCGGAGGTTGTGCACGACGTTGCCGCTGCACAGGATCAATACGCCTTCGTCGCGCAGGGGGGCGAGGCGGGCGCCGAGGTCGAGGTGGTACTCCCACGGCTTGGAGGCGTCGATGCTCAACTGCACGACGGGGACGTCGGCGTCGGGGAACGCGTGCACCAGGAGTGACCAGGTGCCGTGGTCGATGCCCCAGCTGTCGCGGTCCTCACCCACCCACACGGGGTCGGCCACCTCGGCCACCCGGGCGGCGAGATCGGGGGCGCCCGGGGCGGGGTAGCGCACGTCGAACAGGGCGTCGGGGAACCCGTAGAAGTCGTGGATGGTGGGCGGATCGGGCTGGGCCGTCACCGCGGTGGCGTTGATGTACCAGTGGGCCGAGACCGCCAAGATGGCGCGCGGGCGGGGGATGGAGTCGCCGAGCAGGCGCCACGCGTCGGTGTAGCGGTTGTGCTCGAGGGCGTTCATGGGGCTGCCGTGCCCGAGGAACGCGGCCGGCAAGGTGTCATGGGTCATCGTGGGGTCAGTCTTCCACGCCGTTTGGCGGGATTCGCCGTCGCCCCGCTAGAGTGATCGGGCTTCGCAACTGACGTCCGCGTGCGCCTGTTCGCAGGAACCACGTGGCACAACCTGAACCGCGCTCCGCCGGGGGTCTGACCTCCTGCGGAGCGTTCGCGTGAACGGGCACCCTCGCCCGTCCGAGAAAGAGACACCCCGATGGCGACAAAGGCAATCGTCGGCGAGAAAGTCGGCATGACCCAGGTCTGGGACGAGAACAACCGCGTCGTGCCCGTGACCATGGTCAAGGTCGCGCCGTGCCGCATCGTGCAGATCAAGACCCCCGAGACCGACGGCTACAGCGCGCTGCAGGTGACCTTCGGCCACCGCGACCCCGCCAAGCTCACCCAGCCCAAGGCCGGTCACTTCGCCAAGGCCGGCGTCGACCCCGGCGCTCGCCTCGTCGAGCTCCGCCTCGACGACGTCAGCGCCTACGAGGTCGGCCAGGAGATCAAGGTCGACGTGCTGGCCCAGGGCGACCTCATCGACGTGACCGCGGTCAGCAAGGGCAAGGGCTACGCCGGCGTCATGAAGCGTCACGGCTTCAAGGGCCAGCGCGCCTCCCACGGTGCCCACCGAGTCCACCGCATGCCGGGTTCGATCGGCGCCTGCGCCACCCCGGCCCGGGTGTTCAAGGGCACCCGCATGGCCGGCCGCACCGGCGGTGAGCGCGTCACCACGCTGAACCTGACCGTGGTCGAGGCCGACGCCGAGCGTGACCTGCTCCTCGTCCGTGGCGCGGTCCCCGGCCCCAAGGGCGGGATCGTGCTCATCCGCAACGCCGTGAAAGCCGGGGTGAAGAGCTGATGGCCGTGAAGGCGAAGAAGGCGACGCTCGACGAGGCCGTCTTCGGCATCGAGCCCAACCAGGCCGTGCTCCACCAGGTGGTCACCGCGCAGCTGGCGGCCCGCCGGGCCGGCACCCAGAGCACCAAGACCCGCGCCGACGTGCGTGGCGGTGGGGCCAAGCCCTGGAAGCAGAAGGGCACCGGTCGTGCCCGCCAGGGCTCGATCCGCTCGCCCCAGTGGCGCGGCGGCGGCGTGGCCCTCGGCCCGAAGCCCCGCTCCTACAAGCAGCGGACCCCCAAGAAGATGGTGAAGCTCGCCCTGCACTCCGCTCTGTCGGATCGGGCAGCCGAGGACAAGGTCCTCGTCATCGACTCGTGGGGCTTCGACGCCCCGTCGACCAAGGCCGCCGTGACCGCCCTCGCCGACCTCGGCGTCGACGGCCGGGTCCTCGTGGTCCTCGACGCCGGCGACGAGATCGCCTGGAAGAGCTTCCGCAACCTGGGCGGCGTGCACACGCTGCTCGCCAGCGAGCTCAACGCCTACGACGTGCTCGTGTGCGACTGGGTGGTCTTCACCGAAGCCACCCTCCCCTCCAGCGCCCCGGCGCCGGCCGCCGAGGCCCCCGCCGCGGCTGAGGCCGACGCCGCCGAGGCCGACACCGAGGAGCAGGAATCGTGAAGGACCCCCGCGACGTCATCCTCGAGCCCGTGGTCAGCGAGAAGTCCTACGGGCTGCTCGAGGACAACGTCTACACGTTCAAGGTGCACACCGCCGCCTCGAAGCCCGAGATCCGCGATGCGGTCCAGGCGATCTTCGGGGTGAAGGTGGTCAAGGTCAACACGCTCAACCGCAAGGGCAAGCGCAAGCGCAACCGCAAGTCGTTCACCTACGGCACGCGGCCGAACACCAAGCGCGCCCTCGTCACCCTGGCCGAGGGTGACTCGATCGACCTGTTCGAGGGATAGGACACCGATGGCCATCCGCAAACGCAAGCCCACGAGCGCCGGCCGGCGCTTCCAGACGTCCTCGGACTTCTCGGAGATCACCAAGACGACGCCTGAGCGCTCGCTGCTCGCGCCCAAGCCGAAGACCGGCGGCCGCAACAACGTGGGCCGCAAGACCGCCCGCCACAAGGGCGGCGGTCACAAGCAGCGCTACCGCGTCATCGACTTCAAGCGCACGAAGGACGGCGTCCCCGCGAAGGTGGCGGCGGTCGAGTACGACCCCAACCGCAACTGCCGCATCCTGCTGCTCCACTACGTGGACGGCGAGAAGCGCTACATCATCGCCCCCGACAAGGTCACCGTCGGCGACGTGCTGCAGAGCGGCCACGGCTCGGAGATCCGGCCCGGCAACGCCCTGCCGATGCGCTACATCCCGGTCGGCACCACCGTGCACAACGTCGAGCTCAAGCCCGGCGGCGGCGCGAAGATGGCCCGCAGCGCCGGCGCCAGCGTGCAGCTCGTGGCCAAGGAGGGCGACTTCGCCACCCTGCGCCTGCCCAGCACCGAGATGCGCCGCGTGCCCATCGACTGCCGCGCCACCGTCGGCGAGGTCGGCAACAGCGAGGCCGAACTGGTCAAGATCGGCAAGGCCGGCCGCAACCGCTGGAAGGGCGTGCGCCCCCAGACCCGTGGTGTGGCCATGAACCCCGTCGACCACCCGCTCGGTGGCGGCGAGGGCAAGACCTCGGGTGGTCGCCACCCGGTGTCGCCGTGGGGCAAGCCCGAGGGCCGCACGCGTGACCAGAACAAGGAATCCCAGAAGCTGATCGTCCGCCGCCGACGTACCCGCGGCTCCCGGAGGTAGTTGGCATGCCACGCAGCCTGAAGAAGGGCCCGTTCGTCGACGATCACCTGTTGAAGAAGGTCGACGCCCTCAACGTCAAGAACGAAAAGAGCGTGATCAAGACCTGGTCGCGCCGTTCCACCGTGATCCCGGAGATGGTGGGTCACACCATTGCCGTGCACGACGGGCGCAAGCACGTGCCGGTGTACATCACCGAGTCCATGGTGGGCCACAAGCTCGGCGAGTTCGCTCCCACGCGGACCTTCCGCTTCCACGCGGGCCAGGAACGGTCGGGTCGCTGATGGCCTTCGGCGTCAAGACCAACGAGCGCCCGGGCACCCGGGCCCAGGTGCGCCACGCGCGCTTCTCGGCCTACAAGGCCCGTGAGGTGCTCGACCTCATCCGCGACGAGCCCGTCGGGCGCGCCCTCGAGATCCTCCAGTTCTCCGAGCGCGATCCCGCGATCGTCATCGGCAAGTGCCTCGCCTCGGCCGTGGCCAACGCCGAGCACAACGACGCGCTGCCCGCCGACGAGCTGTACGTCTCGTCCTGCTACGCCGACGAGGGCCCGACCCTCAAGCGCTGGCGTCCCCGGGCCCGCGGCCGCGCCACCCGCATCCGCAAGCGCACCTGCCACATCACCGTGATCGTGAGCCGCTACTCCGACGAGCAGATGGCCACCATCCGCCGCCGAGACGAGGCGAAAGCCGCCTCCTCCGGTGGTCGCAGCCGCACCCGTGACGCCGCCGCCTCGCGCCGGCGCCGCGTCGCCCGCAGCCGGGGCGAGGACGTCGCCACCGAGGCGAAGGCCGCCGATGCCGAGGCGACCGACGAGGTCCTCGAGGACGAGGTGCCCGCCGAGGCGGTCGAGGAGACCACCACCGAGGTCACCGACGCCGAGGGCGCGGCGGACGACACCGCGGCCGTCGAAGAGGCGGTCGCCGAGGCCGGCACCGACGACACCGCCGCTGATGAGCAGGTCGTCGAAGAGGCTGCGGCTGAGGCCGACGCCGACGATGCAACCGAGGAGCAGGACTGATGGGCCAGAAAGTCAACCCGTACGGCTTCCGCCTCGGTGTCACCACCGACTGGAAGTCGCGTTGGTTCGCCAACCGCAACGAGTACGCGGACTACGTCATCGAGGATTGGAAGATCCGCGACTACCTGATGACGCAGCTCCCCCACGCCGCCATCAGCCGCATCGAGGTCGAGCGTTCGCGTGACCGCCTGCGCATCGACGTGCACACCGCTCGCCCGGGCATCGTCATCGGCCGCCGTGGCGCCGAAGCCGACCGCCTCCGCGCCGGCCTCACCGCCATCTCGGGCAACGCCCAGGTGCAGCTCAACATCCAGGAGATCAAGCAGCCCGAGCTCGACGCGGCGCTGATCGCCCAGGGCGTCGCCGATCAGCTCGCCGGCCGCGTCGCGTTCCGCCGGGCCATGAAGCGCGCCGTCCAGAGCGCCCAGAAGGCAGGCGCCCTCGGCATCCGCGTCCAGTGCTCGGGTCGCCTCGGCGGTTCCGAGATGGCCCGCACCGAGTGGTACCGCGAGGGTCGGGTGCCGCTGCACACGCTCCGCGCCGACATCGACTACGGCTTCCGCGAGGCCCGCACCACCTACGGCCGCATCGGCGTGAAGGTGTGGATCTACAAGGGCGACATCCTGCCCTACAAGACCGTGGTCGAGGACAAGATCTCCCGGGAGGCCGCCCTCGCTGTCGGCGACTCCGCCGCTCCCGGCGAGGCCCGCAAGGTCGTGTCCTCCTCGGCGGCCCGCCGCCGCACCGAGGAGACCGAGGCCCCGGCGCCCGAGGAGGTCACCCCCCTCGTCAAGGAGGCCGACCCCGAGCTCGAGCGACTGCTCGCCGAGGAGGAGGAGATCGAGCGCTCCACCCGCGAGCACCACGAGACCCCGCACTTCCGGCCGGGAGACGAGTGACATGTTGATGCCCAGGAAGGTCAAGCACCGCAAGCAGCACCGCGGGCGCACCAAGGGCGTGGCCAAGGGTGCCACCACCGTCAGCTACGGCGACTACGGCATCATGGCCCTCGAGCCCGGGTGGATCACCGCCCGCCAGATCGAGGCCGCCCGTATCGCGATGACCCGCCACATCAAGCGTGGCGGCAAGGTCTGGATCAACATCTTCCCGGACAAGCCCATCACCGAGAAGCCGGCCGAGACGCGCATGGGCTCGGGCAAGGGCAACCCGGAGAAGTGGGTGGCCGTGGTCAAGCCGGGCCGCATCATGTTCGAGCTCTCCTACTCCGATCCGGTCATCGCCCGCGCCGCTCTCGAGCGGGCCATCCAGAAGCTGCCCATCAAGGCCCGCTTCGTGTCCCGTGAGGAGGCCCTCTGATGGCGCCGTCGGTCATCCACGACCTCTCCGACGACGAGCTCGTCGATCGCCTCGCCGAGACCAAGCAGGAGCTGTTCAACCTGCGGTTCCAGCACGTCACCGGCCAGCTCGACAACTACTCCCGCCTCCGCCAGCTCAAGCGGGAGATCGCCCGACTCCACACCGAGCTCCGTGCCCGCGAGATCGCCGCGGCCGAAGCCCTCGAGAACACCCAGAAGGAGGACGCATCATGAGCGACGACACCACGCCCGCCGAGCGTCCCAACAACCGCAAGGTGCGTGACGGACTCGTCACCTCCAACGCCATGGACAAGACCGCCGTGGTCTCGGTCACTGACCGGGTCCGCCACCGGCGCTACTCGAAGACCATGCAGCGCACCACCAAGCTCTACGTCCACGACGAGGACAACGACCTCAACGTCGGTGACCGCGTCCGCGTGCAAGAGACCCGCCCGCTGAGCAAGAACAAGCGCTGGCGCGTCCTCGAGGTCCTGGAGCGTGCCAAGTGATCCAGCAGGAGTCCCGCCTTCGCGTGGCGGACAACTCGGGCGCCAAGGAGGTGCTGTGCATCAAGGTGCTCGGCGGCTCCAAGCGGCGCTACGCGTCCATCGGTGACGTCTTCGTGGCGACCGTCAAGGACGCCATCCCCGGCGCTGCGGTCAAGAAGGGCGACGTCGTGAAGTGCGTCGTCGTGCGAACCAAGAAGGAGAAGCGCCGTCCGGACGGGTCCTACATCCGCTTCGACGAGAACGCCGCCGTCCTCCTCAATGAGCAGGCGCAGCCTCGCGGCACCCGCATCTTCGGCCCCGTGGGCCGTGAGCTCCGCGACAAGAAGTTCATGCGCATCGTCTCCCTGGCCCCGGAGGTCTTGTGATGGCCGGCATGAGGATCCGCAAGGGCGACCGCGTCCGAGTGCTCACGGGCAAGGACCGCGGCAAGGAGGGCGAGGTCTCACGCGCCCTGCCCGCGAAGAACAAGGTCATCGTCGACGGCGTCAACGTGGCCAAGAAGCACCAGAAGCCCACTCGCGCCACCATGCAGGGCGGGATCATCGACAAGGACATGCCCATCCCGGTGGCCAACGTCGCCATCGTGTGCTCGTCGTGTGGCCCGACCCGCATCGGCTACCGGTTCGACCCGGACGGCACCAAGATCCGGGTCTGCAAGAAGTGTGGAGGTGACCTCTGATGGCCGACGCCACCACCTACCCGGTGCCGCGCTTCAAGGTCCGGTACAACGAAGAGGTCCGAGCGGCCCTGAAGGACGAGCTCGGCCTGGACAACGTCATGGACGTGCCCCGCTTCGAGAAGGTCGTGATCAACATGGGCGTGGGTGAGGCCGTGGCCAACTCCTCGCTGCTCGAGGGCGCCCTGCGCGACCTCACCGTGATCACGGGCCAGAAGCCGCTCGTCACCAAGGCCAAGAAGTCCATCGCCCAGTTCAAGCTGCGCGAGGGCAACGCCATCGGCGCCAAGGTCACCCTGCGGGGCGATCGCATGTGGGAGTTCCTCGACCGGCTCATCAGCCTGTCGATCCCCCGGATCCGCGACTTCCGCGGCCTTCCGCCCAACTCGTTCGACGGCCGGGGCAACTACACCTTCGGCGTCACCGAGCAGCTCATCTTCCCCGAGGTCGACTACGACTCGGTCGACCACACCCGGGGCATGGACATCACCATCGTCACCACCGCCCGTACCGATGCCGAAGGGAAGGCCCTCCTGGCCGCCTTCAGCTTCCCGTTCCGCCGTGAGGGGAACCAGTAATGGCCAAGAAAGCACTCGTCGAGAAGCAGCAGCGCACCCCCAAGTACAAGGTGCGCGGGTACACCCGCTGCCGCCGCTGTGGCCGGCCCCGCGCCGTCTACCGCAAGTTCGGTCTCTGCCGCCTCTGCCTGCGCGAGCTGGCACACGCCGGGGAGATCCCCGGTCTGACCAAGGCCAGCTGGTGAGGGGCGTGACGCGATGACGATGACCGACCCGATCGCCGACATGCTCACCCGCATCCGCAACGCCAACGTGGCGATGCACGACGAGGTGTCCATGCCGTCCTCCAAGCTCAAGGAGTCGCTGGCTGCGGTCCTCAAGTCCGAGGGCTACATCACCGACTTCGCCGTGGCCGACGCCGTCGACCGCCCCGGCCGCGTCCTCACCATCGAGATGAAGTACTCGCCCGAGCGGGCGAGGGTCATCTCCGGGGTGAAGCGCATCTCCAAACCGGGCCTGCGCGTTTACACCAAGGCCGAGAAGATCCCCCGGGTCCTCGGTGGCCTCGGTGTGGCCGTGCTCTCGACAAGCCAGGGCCTCATGACCGACCGCGAAGCCAGGAAGCGCCGCATGGGCGGCGAGATCCTGTGCTTCGTCTGGTGACCGCCATGACGTTGCGTAGCGGAGCGGAGCAGCTCCGATCGATCGCGTCGGGTCCCGAAGGGGCACCGACGGAGGAGGTGCAGGCGGTATGAGTCGTATCGGCCAAGCCCCCATCACCGTCCCCGGTGGCGTGGACGTCACCGTCGCCGACGGTCAGATCACCGTGAAGGGTCCCAAGGGGACCCTCTCGCGGCCCATCCCCGGCGCCATCACCGTGCGCCAGGACGGCGAGCAGCTGCTGGTGGAGCGCCCGGACGACGAGCGCGAGAACCGCTCGCTGCACGGCCTCACCCGCACCCTCGTCAACAACATGGTGGTCGGGGTGACCGAGGGCTTCCGCAAGGAGCTCGAGATCCAAGGCGTCGGCTACCGGGCCACCGCCCAGGGTCCCGCCGCCCTCGAGCTGGCCCTCGGTTTCAGCCATTCCGTGAAGGTCACGGCGCCGGAGGGCATCACCTTCGACGTCCCCAGCCCGACCCGCATCGACGTGGTCGGCATCGACAAGGAAGTCGTCGGCCAGGTGGCCGCCAACATCCGGGCGCTGCGCAAGCCCGAGCCCTACAAGGGCAAGGGCGTGCGCTACGTCGGCGAGTACGTCCAGCGCAAGGCCGGCAAGGCCGCGAGCGTCGGGTAGGAGACATGAGCCTCAGTCCGCAGAAGAAGCGACAGGACCGCCAGCGACGCCACGGTCGGGTCCGAAAGAAGGTCACCGGCACCGCCGAGCGGCCGCGTCTGGCCGTGTTCCGGTCCAGCCGTCACATCAGCGCCCAGGTCATCGACGACCGCGCCGGCCACACCCTCGCGGCCGCCTCGACCGTCGAGGCCGACCTGCGCACCGGTGGCACCGGCAACATCGACGCCGCCGCCAAGGTCGGCAAGCTGGTCGCCGAGCGTGCCAAGGCCGCCGGCATCGAGAAGGTCACCTTCGACCGTGGTGGCTTCCGCTACCACGGCCGGGTGGCCGCGCTGGCCGACGCCGCCCGTGACGCCGGGCTCGAGTTCTAGGAAAGAGACGTGAACACCATGAGCACGAGGAACGAGTGCGGGGCCCGAGCGTCCCGGCGAAGCCAGGAGCGGGCAGCATGAGCAACGCCAACCCCCGCGACCGCGACCGGCCGCCCCGCGACAACCCCCGCCAGAGCAGCGACTCCGGCCTGCGCGAGTCGCGCGTCATCAACATCAACCGCGTGGCCAAGGTGGTCAAGGGCGGTCGTCGGTTCTCCTTCACCGCACTCGTGGTGATCGGCGACGGCCACGGCCGTGTCGGCCTCGGCTACGGCAAGGCCAAAGAGGTGCCCCTCGCCATCCAGAAGGGCACCGAGGAGGCGCGCAAGAACCTCTTCACCGTCGCCCTCGCCGGCAGCACCATCGTCCACCCCGTCATCGGCGAGACCGGTGCCGGCCGAGTGCTGCTCAAGCCCGCGGCCCCCGGTACCGGGGTGATCGCCGGTGGCGCCGCCCGCGCCATCCTCGAAGAGGCCGGCATCCACGACGTGCTCTGCAAGTCGCTGGGCTCGGCCAACCACATCAACGTGGCCCGGGCCACCATCGCCGGGCTCAAGGCCCTGAAGCGCCCCGAC
>RRZU010935982.1_pt1 | contig 13693 bp, 7 predicted proteins | sample 2165561 | NCBI WGS metagenome assembly RRZU01 (sample SAMN10456909, study PRJNA506462) | wastewater metagenome | isolation source: wastewater sludge | place: USA: Moscow, Idaho
AATTTTTGAATTCTTTAAAACTCTTAGTTGATGAGAAACTGCTGATTGGCTTACATTTATAAGCTCACTAATTGCTCCAACACATAACTCTTCATCTTTTAACACAGCAATTATTTTTATTCTTGTTGTATCTGCAAAAGCTTTAAACAGTTCAGCAACATCATAAAAAGTTTCATCACAAACTAAAATACTTTTTATTTTTTCTACTTCTTTGGAATGGTCACAACATTCTAATCATATTCTGATCTAAAGAAAATGCCTAGCACTCTAAAAGAGTGTCTAGACTTCAATTACTTTTATAATTCAAAAGAACCTTTTGAATCACGAGTAACTCCACCTGTCATTACATTATATGTAATAAGATATTTATATTGACCTTTTTCTATAAGTTTAACATCAAAAGTATAGTTTCTTTTATCATTTATTGTATTACTTTTGTATTCAACTATTTCTCCATTTGGTTTATATAATTTCAAATTTACATTTACTCCATCTAATGATTTAGTTTTATAAAGAATTTTAACGTTAAATTCATTATCTCCCAATTTTAAATCATCATAAACTTTTACATGTACACTATAATCTTTAGTAGTTTGTTGTGATAAATATATCTCTTTTGCATTTAGAGATAAACTTCCTGTTAATAAAATTCCTAATACAAGTAGTATTTTTAATAAATTCTTCATTTTTTATCCTTATTTATTTCAAATTAATTTCTTATTTTGTTCAACATTTTCTGATTTTTCATAAAATATAAGATATGTTGAAGGCAATATTAAAAGAGTAAGTATTGTAGAACTAATTACTCCTCCAACAACAACAACGGCTAATGGATATTGGATTTCACTACCAACGCCTGTAGCGAATAGTAAGGGTAAAATACCAAATAACGTAGTAAATGCAGTCATTAAAACAGGTCTTAATCTGAGTAATGTGGCATCTTTTAACAATATTTTCAATTTAGTGTGTGGATACTTATCTCGTAATTCATCTATAAAACTAACTAAAACTATTCCATTTAAAATAGCTATTGCAAAAATTGCTATAAATCCTACAATTGCTGATACAGATAGATATACGCCACTAATTGACAATGCGATAATAGCTCCAATTAATCCAAAAGGAACATTAAGCAAAATTAATCCTACTTTTTTTATAGAATTAAATGCCATGAATAAAAGTAACATTACAAGTAATATGGTTAATGGTATAATTATCATTAACTTATTAGTTGCTTCTTGCATATTTTTAAAATCTCCTACCCAAGATATATAATAGCCTGATGGGATGGAAATCTCTTTTTTAATAATTTCATCTGCTTCTTTAACAAATGAAGCGATATCTCTTCCATCTACTTCAATTGATAAAACTAAATACCTATTTAAGTCTTCTCTTTTTATAAAAGAAGCTCCTTGAACAACACTTATTTCACAAATTTGTTCTAAATTAACAATAGAACCTGAAGAAGAACGTAAACTGATTTTTTTAATACTATCAATATCTTTTTTAGCATCTTTTATTTTTGCAACAACACCAAAACGTTTAATACCTTCAATTTTTTCAGTAATTTCTTCTTCACCTATACCATTTTTAATTACTTGCATTACTTCATCTATATTAATTCCATATCTTGCTAATGCTATATAATTTGGTTCAATTTTAATTTGTGATTGTCCTAATTGTGATTCTAATTCAATTCCCTCAACACCATTAACATTAGAAATTTTTTCTTTAATTTCAGTAGCTATTTTGTTTAATTGTTCTTGGTCTTCTCCAAAAACCTTAATTGCCAGTTCTGCTTTTACACCTTCTAATAATTCTTCCACTCTCATTGCTATTGGTTGTGTTGGAGTAAACTGTAAATAATTAAACTTTTCTGAAACTTTTTCATTCAAATCATTCGTTAATGATTCTAAATTATTAATTTTCCCATTTAATGTAAGTAATACTTCCATATAATTAGGTTGAGCTGTTTCTCCTTTTTCACTTCTTCCTATCATAGATAATACTGATGTTATCTCTTTAGGATATTCTTGTAAAATAAATTTCTCTATTTCTTGTGCTGAATTTATTGATTGTGAAAGACTAGTTCCAGGAATTGCTGTAACTCTAAACATAATTGATTCTTCTTTTAAAGTAGGCATAAATTCTCGACCTTGGAACATCAGTAATATTACGCAAAATAAGAAAAGTGTAACAATACTTATAACCAACTTTTTTGAATTATTTAATGCCGTCATTAATATAGGACTATAAAAAGTTTTAATTTTTCGCATAACTATATTATCAGTATGTTCTGTTCTTTTTAATAATAATAAACATAACACAGGAACTAATATTAATGCAACAATTAAAGATGCAATCATTACAAATACAATATTTAATGCCATTGGTTTGTAAAGTTTTCCAGCTAGACCGTCTAAACTAATTAAGGGAATAAATGCAACTGCAATCACTAATATGGCAAAAGTTACTGGAGTAACAACTTCTTTTGCAGCTAGTGTTACTATTTCTAATTTTGTCAAATGCTTTGAATCACTACTTAATTTTCTAAATGTATTTTCAACAATTACTACAGTCCCATCTACTATCATTCCAACGGCTATAGCTAAACCACTTAAACTCATTAAATTTGCACTAAGCCCATAATAATCCATAAAAAGAAATGCAATTAATAATGATAAAGGAAGTGATATAACAACAATAAATGCTGAACGTAACTCAAATAAAAATAGGAAAAGAATAATTGTTACTAAAATAATTCCTTCTGTAAGAGCTGATGACATTGTATCAACAGCTTTTAATGTAAGCTCTGTTCGATCATACATAGGACGAATTTCTACACCTTGAGGTAAAACACTATTTACCGTTTGAACTTTTTCTTTAATTTTTGAAACAACTTCAGCTGCATTAGTTTGACTTCTTTGTAAAATCATTCCAATAACAGATTCATTTCCATTTATTGAGACTGCCCCAAATCTTGGTTTTGAACTCTCTTCTACACTTCCAATATCTTCTATAGTAATAGCTTGACTATTTTCAGATTTAATTACAGTTTTTTTAATATCCTCTATTGATTTATATAAACCAACACCTCTTATTAGATATTGTTCTTTATTAAATTCTAGATATTGTCCTCCCGCAACTTGATTGCTTTTTTGTAGGGCAATAACAATATCATTGTAAGTTATATTTACATTTTGTAATTTTTTACTGTCTACTAATATATTATATTGCTTTTCATCTCCTCCCCATCCAATAACATCTTCAACACCTTTAACACTTTTAAACAAAGGTGTCACTAAATATTCTTGCATTTCTCTTAATTCTTTTAAAGAATATTTGCTTGTTTTATCATACAGTTGATACCAGAATACTTGACCTAAACCTGTTGTATTTGGACCTAATGTAGGTTTTCCCCAAGATTCAGGAATATCAACCGTAGATAATCTTTCATTTACAAGTTGTCTTAAAAAATATATATCCATATTATCTTCAAAAAAAACGGATACATATGATAATCCAAAAATTGAATTAGACATTATTGTTTTTACTCCTGCCATTCCAGCCATAGCTGATTCGATAGGATATGTTATTAATTTCTCAATATCTTCAGCAGAATTTCCTGGACTTTCTGTATATATTACTACTTGATTAGGCGTAATATCAGGAAAAGCATCTACAGGAATTGATTTATAAGCTTTTATTCCCATTATACTAATTATAATAAAGAATATAATTACCATTAATTTATATTTTAACGAAATGTCAATAATTTTTTCTAACATTTAATCTCCTAATGTCCATGTCCGCCAAGAGATGATTTTAAAACTATAGATTTAATTTTATATGGTTCATCACTTACGTATTCTTGATTGTCTTCTACACCTTCTACTGCCACATATTCATCATTCTCTTGAATAATCTTTATATCTAATGGCTTAAATTCTTGTACATTGTCTTCTTCTTTATGGGAAACTTCTTTTTCATCATGTTTTTCCTTATTTGGTACAAAAATTACCCATTCATTATTCATAAAAGATAAGGCAGATTTTTTAACTGAAATAAATTCTTTATCAGTTTCATAATATAAAATTGACCCCAAATATAAATTAGAATAAAGTTTTATTTTTTCATCTTCAATACTAGATAAAACAATAATTCTTTGAGTTGATTCATCTAATTCTGGTAAAATTTTTTCGATATAACTTATTATATTTTTACCATTGAAATTTGTTGAAATTTTTTGACCAGGTTTTAAATATTCTGAATATGCTATTGGTAAATAAGATTTAAGGTAAAAAGATTTCTCTTTGACAATAGAGACAATTTCCGTATCTTTAGATACCGCAGAATATTCTGTTTTTAGAAGTGATGATACGATACCTGAGTTGTGAGCAAATAATGTATATTCAGATATCGTATTTTTTATATCTTTTACTTCTATGTCTAAAGTTTTTAGTTGAGAAATAATAGTTTCTAATTTGGCAGAAATATCTTTTCTTTGAATATTTAATAAATTTAATTCTTGTTTCGAAACAATATCTCTTTTATTTAATATTAAATTACCATTATAATTTTCTTCCATACTTTTAAGTTGTTCTTTTAAAGCAAGATATTCTGCTGACATTCTCGATAATTCGATAGATTGAATAAGCGCAACTTTATCTCCTTTTTTTACTAAATCTCCTTCTTTTACATAATATTTAACAATTTTTCCATCAAGTGACGCCATTAAAGATTGTTTTGATGATGGTAGTTGTATAACTTTTGAATTTAATTCCACTGATTTGCCGAATTTTCTTATTTGTGCATTTTCAAGAGTTATTTCATTTGAAAAAGCAGAATTTAAGAAAAATAAACTGATAATAATTATTTTAGTCATTATGTTCTCCTTGGATATAATTAATTGAAATCGCATTTTGGTTTAATGCTGTTTCTATGTTAATTATATCTGTCATAGTTTGGATAAGTTTTATTTTTGAATTTTGAATATCAAATATAGAAATTTTAAACATCTTTAATTTTTCCATAGATATTTCTAAAGCATCTAATTGAAGTTTTAATACCGTTTCGTTTTTCTTTTTTAAATCTTCTAACAAAACTCTTTCTTTTACAAGTTTTTCATATTCCATTAAAGCTTGTTGTTTCTCTTTATTCACCAATAAATTCATTTTCATTGCTTCTAATTTTGCAATTTTACCTTCCTCTGATTTTATATTAAAAATAGGTAAAGGTAAACTAATTCCCACTTGATTAACTATCTGATCAGGTTCTTCACTATAAGAATATATTAGGTCAAATGAATCTATAATATTTGAATCTAATTTAGCTTCAGCTAACAACATATCTTTTTTACTTTCTTCTGAATTAATAAATGGGTTCTTTTCTAAATTTATACTCTTAGTGATTTTAAATTTATAGTCACTTTCTAAATTAAAATGTATTTCTTGGTCAATACCAGAAAATCTTATTAAATCATAATAAGTATTCATTATTTCCAAATTTAATTCATCTTTTTTCTTTTTTATATCCATTAATTCAATTTCTGATTGTAATAATTCTGCTTTTGAGATAGCACCAACTTTATATTGTTGATTTGAAATATCATATACTTTATTAGCAATGTCTTCAGATTCTTTTATTACATTAAAAAATTTCTTATTTTTAGCATAAATTGTATATTTTATAGATAACTCTTTAATGAATTCTTGTTTATCAAGATTATATTTATCCACTTCATTTTTAATAGTGGTTTCTGATAAACGAGTTTTATCATTAGCTACATTCCATGGAACTATTTTTTGCGTTAAACTAACCCCATATCCATTATCTTTATTTATTTGTTCTTTGAACTTATAATTTGAATAATTAAGATCTATTGTTGGGTTGTTAAATCTTGTTAATATTGAACCTTTTTCTTTTACTAAATCAATCTCGATCTCTGATGATTTTAGATTCGAATTCGATTCAATAGCTTTATTTAATAAATATCTGAAATCTTCTGCATTTAATATTTGTGATGAACATAAAAATATCATAAAAACAGAAAATAATTTATTCTTAATCATTTATTTTCCTTATATAATTTAGTATTAGTTCTATTTAAAAGAACTTGATTATGAAAATAAATTAAACAGTAGGTGGTTTAAGTAAAGGGTTCATTATAAGAATAGAGTAATTTGTATAATCAGTATAAAATTCTTTGATAAAAGTAATTGTATAAAAATCACTTTCTATATTCAAATAGGAATTATGAATTTCATGTTCTAAAATACATAATGAATGATTTTTACATTTTTTTGAATTCTCATTAGTCAAGGCAGTAGTCTTTATTGATTGATTAACAATATTTTTAGACTCATTATCGTAAACTTTTTCGAATGTAAACTCATTAAAAGAATGATAAAAAATAGAGAAAAGTGCAAAAATAAATACAAATTTACGAAACGTATTTTTATTATTCATATTTATCCTTTGCCTAAATTGTATACTATTCTATATTAATATAATTAATAAATAGTTAATGTTTTAAAAAATTATTCATAAAGCAAAAATTTCTATAAAATATTTAGTTTTGACAAATTGTATTTTATAATTTTATATAAGTTTAAATCGGGGATTCTTGTCGTAATGTGAATTTAAAATTTTTATTTATTCAAGAATATATACCAATTTAGATACCATATCAATTATCTAAATACAAAATGGAAAAGAACTATAACAAAATTAGTAATTCAAATATTAAAAAATACTAAGTTATAATTCCAAAAAAACATAGTTACTTACTTTATAGTTTTTATAAATTCATAAAATTTTGTGGCAAGATACAATAAGAATGTTAATAAGTTTTATGTATTAATCTACTTTAACAAAATTATTCTATTCTAAGTTATAAAATGTATTTGAATAAAGGTTTAGCAAATGAAAAAGCTATTGTCTATAAATTTAGGTATTACCTCTATTGGTTATTCAGTTTTAAATGAACTAGATAATGATAAATACTCCCTAATTGATTATGGTGTTAATATGTTTGATACTCCTTATGACAAAGATGGAAATTCAAAAAAATTAATACATAGTCAAATTAAATCAACGAAAAAACTTTATGAATTAAGAAAAGAACGAAAAAAGAATCTCTCAAAACTTTTTGAAGATTTTGGATTTGCTAAGAAAGAAGATTTTCTAAATCAAGAAAAGGAAAATCTATTTATAAATAAATGGGGATTAAGAGCAAAAAAAGCTTTTGAAGAAAAATTAACATTTCAAGAACTTTTTTCAATTTTATATTTAATCGCAAAACATAGAGGTTATAAATCTCTTGATACAGATGATTTACTTGAAGAATTTTGTGAAAAATTAGGATTAAATCAAGAAAAAAAGAAAGATAATGGAAAAGATAATGAAAAAGGTAAAATAAAACAGGCTTTAAAAACTATTGAAACCTTAAAACTACAATTCCCTCAAAAAACAATTCCTCAAATAATTTATGAAGTTGAAATACAAAAAGAAAATCCAACATTTAGAAATCATGATAATTATAATTATATGATAAGAAGAGAATATATCAACGAAGAGATAAAAGCATTAGTTTTATCTCAAGAAAAGTTTGGTTTATTTGATAAAAATTTTGATTCAAAAGCTTTTATTGAAAAACTTATAGAAACTATTGATGACCAAAAGGAATCATCAAATGATTTATCATTATTTGGAAATTGTGAATATTTAAAAAATGAAAAAGTAGCACATCAATATTCATTATTAGGTGATATTTATAAAATGTATCAATCTGTTGCCAATATAACATTTAATTCAAATCCAACTATAAAAATTTCAAAAGAACAAATTAAATTAATTGCTAATGATTTTTTTAACAAATTAAAAAATGGTAAAAATATTAGTGATATAAAATACAAAGAGATTAGAAAGATTTTAAAATTAAGTGATGATTTTAAAATTTTTAATAAAGAAGATAGCTATAAATCTAAAGATAAAACACAAGAAAATAGTATTACTAAATTTCATTTTGTAAACAATCTTTCAAAATTTGATAAAGATTTTATTAAAAGTATTTTAGAAAAATCAAACAAATATGATATTTTAAAAGAAGTTTTTGATGTTTTAAGGGATGAGAAACAACCAAAACCAATTTATGATAAATTAAATAACATATTTTCAAAATACGATTTAATAAAAAATGAATCTATCAAAAACAATACTATTTTAGAACTAATCAAAAATAAAACTGGAAGTAGCTTAAGTATATCTCATCAAGCTATGATAAATATTATTCCATATTTTGAGGATGGTTCTACGATTGATGAAATTAAACAAAAATTAAATCTAAGTAGAGAAGAGGATTATTTATCATATAAAAAAGGAATTAAATATTTAAGTGTTGCACAATTTGAAAATAACAATAACTTACCTATAAATAATCATCCTGTTAAATATGTAGTAAGTGCAGCATTAAGACTTATAAAACATCTTCATGTTACTTACGGAGCTTTTGATGAAATAAGAGTTGAGAGTACAAGAGAATTAAGTCTTAATGATGAATCAAAAAGAAATATTGACAAAGTAAATAGAGAGAATGAAGCAAAAATTACAGCTATTTTAGAAAATATAGAATATCAACAAATAGCTCAAACCTATGGGAAAAAGCTTGAAAAATATGCAAGAAAGATTTTGATATGGGATGAACAAGAGAGATTTGATATATATAATGGGAAATCAATAGGCTTTGGAGATATTTTTTCAAATAGTGTTGATATAGACCATATAGTACCACAAAGTCTAGGTGGACTTAGTGTAAAACATAATTTAGTTTTAGTACATAGAGATACAAACTTACAAAAATTAAATCAATTACCATTAAATTTTATAGCTGATAAACAAGGATTTATAGATAGGATTGAATATCTATTTAAAGAACATAAAATCTCATGGAAAAAAAGAAAAAATCTATTAGCAACGAATCTTGATGATACATATAAAGATACTTTTGAAAGTAAAAGTTTAAGAGCTACAAGTTATATTGAAGCACTAACTGCTCAAATTTTAAAAAGTTATTATCCATTTCCTAATCAAACAAAAAACTCAATGGAAGTAAGACATATTCAAGGAAGAACTACTTCAAATATTAGAAAGCTTTTAAAAGTAAAAACAAAAATAAGAAATACAAATATTCATCATGCAATAGATGCTATTTTAATTGGACTTACTAATCAGTCGTGGCTTCAAGAATTATCTAATACTTTTAGAGAAAATATGGGTGTAATAGATGATGTAGCAAGGCAGAATATTAAAAAAGTAATCCCACTTATTGAAGGAATTGAACCCAAAGAGTTAATAGAAATGATAGAAAATAATTATAACGCTTATGGAGAAGATTCTATTTTCTATAAAGATATTTTTGGAAAAACGAAGGCTGTAAACTTTTGGGTATCTAAAAAACCTATGGTTTCAAAAATTCATAAAGATACAATTTATAGTAAAAAGCCAAATGATTTTTATACTGTTAAAGAAAATATTTTAAATCAATTTATAGCTTTAAAAGTAAATAATGATACTAAGGCAAATAAATTTTATGAAGATTTTAAAAAGAATATATTGGAAAAAATGTATGTTTATAAAACAAATCCAAATGATGTAATTTGTAAAATTGTACAAAATAGAGCTTATGATATAAAAGAATTATTAACTTCTTTTGAAACAATAGATAAAAAAGACAAAGAAGCATTAAGTGAAGCAAAACAAAAACTTGATACCTTGATTCATAATCCTTTATTGGATAACAATAATAAACCAATAAGAAAAGTGAAGTTTTATCAAACAAATTTAACAGGGTTTAATATAAGAGGTGGATTAGCTACAAAAGAAAAAACGTTTATAGGATTTAAAGCCTCTTTGAAAAATGATAAATTATTTTATGAAAGAATAGATGTGGCAAATAAAAATAATATAAAAGATAATGATTTCTTAATTATTAGGAATAATTTAATTTGTATCAATTTTAAAAATAAAAATTTATTAGGTTTTGTTGAATCATTTGATGAAAATACTAACAAAATCAGAATGTATGATTCAAGATATCCTAAAAGATTAGAAAATCAACCTGAAAGATTTAAAGTAGCAAGTGGCAAAGGTAGAAAAGAATTTGGAATTGCAGGTGCTATTGGAATTATAAAACTAAACCTTGATATTTTAGGAAACATTAACTCTTATCAAATAATAGGCACTATACAAAATGAACTTTATAGTTTTTTTAAAAAACTTAAAAATGATAAAGGAAACTTACCTATCAATACTTAGAACTAAGTAAAAGATAAAAATCTTCTCGGACAAGTACATCTCTTCCCAAAAACAAACTTTTAGAATGTAAAATAATTTGCTTAATCTCTTAAAATATAAGTAATTTTTTCCTTTGAATAACTTTAGTTCTCTTTCCCTTCACAAAAGGCTTAATATCTTTTTGATGTATTCATACGTATTTGAGGTTATGAATAATTGTCACAAAATCATAAAAATAAATATTTTAATAAGACTTCCATATTTTATAACTTAAGGTTGTAAGTAATAAGAATTATAATATGCTTACTTCTATTTATCCAAAAAAGGGGTGATGAAAATCATCACCCTAAAGTAAGTTACAGATTTTTGTAACCTTAATTTAATACCCCTATTAAATAACTATTCGCAATAATTAAAAAAATTTTATAATTTATATACTTAAAATAATATTATTTTATTGTTTTTGATATCGATTAAACAACTATATGTTACAATACTTTAAGAACGATAGAATTAGTTTTAATACCCCATATTAAATGACTTTCTCAATTTAAAGCAAAATTTATTAGAAATAAGATTAAAAAAATAGCTCCTAAAAAGAAAAGGTTAAATTCCTTTTTAGGAGCTATTTTTTTAATCTTTGTATAGAATATATACAATAAAAGTATTTATAATTTGTTTATTTACTGTTATAATTTTTTTGTTCTTCTAAAATAAATCTTTTTCAGTAATTAAAATTTTTATAAATAATAATAAGGAAATATTATGAAAAAATTAAGTTTAGTAGCTATATTGGCTCTAGGTGCTCTGGGTTCTGTATCAACAATACAAGCAAATGAATTGGAAGTTAGTGGTAATATTGGAGCAGCTTCAAATTATATTTGGAGAGGTATGACGCAAACAAAAGATAAATCGTCTGTTAATGGTGGAGCTGACTTAAAATATAATGGTTTTTATGCAGGTACTTGGGCTTCAAATGTAGATTTTGGTACACAAGCAAATTTTGAAGTAGATGCATATGCTGGTTACAGTAATACAATTAATGATCTTTCTTATGATTTTTCTTATACTAAATATATGTATCCTGATTCAAAAGATGAATCAGATTTTGATGAAGCAAAACTTGCGTTAGGTTATACTCTTGGAGATTTAACATTAGGTACATCTTATTCACAAGCAATGTATCAAGAAAAAGGTGGTCATAAACCATTTTATATTGAAGGAACTGCATCATATGACTTTAAAATCTTAAGTTTAGATACTAGCTATGGGGATTATGAAGATGTAGGAAGTAATTATACAGTTGGAGCAAGTAAATCTGTTAAAGTAGAAGGACAAGCAATTAAATTGGCACTTGTTTATGCTTCATTTAATTCAGATGATTCAAATTTACTACCAAATGAAAAGAATTTATTTGTAACAGCAAAATATTCTTTTTAAAAAATGCATGAGTTGACTATTAAAGTCAATTCATGTAAAAATAAAACAACTACTTTTTACTTGCCATGATAAAAAATAGCTCAAAAGAAGTATAGGAAACTTCATTACTATAGTTATTTATAAATATCTGTAAAAAACTTCCAAATTTCAAATCAAATAATGTAGTAAATAACGCTATTAAGTTTTATAATTTATTTAATTCTTGTTGCAATAAATCGAAAAAGAGTAAATAAAATGAGAATATTGTTGATAAAACTATAGGTTTATGTTTAAAGATGTTTAAGTAAAGAATTATATTTTAATTTATTATGACATTAAAGGTTCATCATGTCTCTTATAAAGATTATAACTTCAATCCAAAAAAAAGAGTTTGAAGAACCACCAATTCTAAATCAAGAATTAAAAAATGAGATTTTTAAATTACCAAATGAATTAGAACAACAAGTTTATTCTTTTAATAACAGTAACAATCAAATTCATTTTATTTTAATGTTTGGATATTTCAAAATCGCACATAAATTTTTTGATTCAGCTACATACTATGAGGAAGATATTGAATATGTAATTTCTAAATTTAAACTTGATGATAATTCATATTCATCTAATATTGCACAAAGTACTCTAACTTTGTATAAACGACAAATAAGACAACATTTTTCTTGTGTTAAATTCACTTCAAATATATATGAAATTCTTCAAAAAGAATCAGATTTATTAGTAAAAAAGCTACTAAAAATGCAAGATATTTTTTATTTATTAGTAGAAAAATCAATGGAATTAAAAATTGAAATTCCTAGCTATACACAAATAGTAACTATTGTTTCATCATCAATTAACAAACAAAATACCTCTGTTTATAAGAAGATTAAAAAATATGAAAATCATGAAGCTTTAAAAAATCTTGATTATCTTTTAAAAGAAGATATTACAAACCCAACAAAATATATTCTTGGTAAATATAAAAGAATTCTACACTCTGTAAATGCTTCAAAAGTTAGACAATCTAATATTAATTTTAGATATTTAAATGATTTATCAAAACAATTAGAACCAATAATAAAAGAACTCTCTTTAGATGATAATACTATTATTCATTATGCCAAATGGGTTGAAAAATCTGATATGCATCAAATTGCTAGAAAAGTAAAACATAAACAATATTTTGATTTGATATGTTTCGTACTACATCAAGTAAAAATAAGAAGTGACTACTTAATTGATATTTTTATTCAAGTAATGCAATCAATTAAACAAACTACTTTAAGAGAACATCAAACTATTTATTATAATCAGAAACATAGTAGAACAAAGAATTTTAAGGACTTAACACAATTTTTACAAACAGAAATCATCCCAAATATATTAAATTTAGAATCAATTATTAAAAATGATTTCTCAAGTGATGATAAAATTTTATTTATAGAAAATATAATTGAAGAATTAACAAAAAATGAAGAATTTCAAAAAATAAAATCTATAGATTTTAATTCATTAAATGAAGAGACTTCTTATTATGATATGTTAGAAAATAATTCTTCAAAACTACAAATAAGAATAGCTAAGATTATCCAAAATGTTGATTTTGATACAAGTAATTCACAAAAATCTTTTATAAAAGCAATAGATCATTATAAGAATAATAATGGTAAATTAAATTCAACAACACCAAAAGATTTTTTAGAGAAAAATATTCAAAGTTTACTTTTTCAAAAAGATGAAAACAATAATAAACATTTTAGAATTTCATTATATAAAATACTATTTTTTATTGAAATATCACAAGCTATAAAATCTGGAAAACTAAACCTTCTAAACTCTTATAGATATAGAGCATTTGAATCTTATTTATTGGATATTAATAAATTTAAAAAAGAAAAAATGGATTTATTAGAGCAATACAAGCTTTTAGAGTTTGCTAATTGTAAAAAAACTATAACTTATTTAAAAGAGCAACTAAACT
>RRZU011821207.1_pt1 | contig 13693 bp, 13 predicted proteins | sample 2165561 | NCBI WGS metagenome assembly RRZU01 (sample SAMN10456909, study PRJNA506462) | wastewater metagenome | isolation source: wastewater sludge | place: USA: Moscow, Idaho
CACCGTCGGCCCCACCCCCTTGTCCTTGAGTTCAGCGCGAAACGCGGTCTTGGCCACCCCACCCTTGACGAGATCCTCGGGCACTTTGAGATCGCCCTGCACGGTGAAGCCGAGCTTGCGCAACTCGTCCATCACAAGTTGCGAGCTCTTGAACTCCTGTTGCCCGAGTTCACGAAAATCGAAAATCTGCTGCGACACGGCCTTGACGGCTTCGGAGCGGGCGTCGATCGCCGCGAGGAGCTGCGCCTCGTTGGCCAGACCGAGCCCCGCCCACAAGGCGGCGAACAATACGGATACGCGGGCCAGTACTCGCCCGCGGCATAACTTTGCATTCATGGCTTGTCTCCCTGGTTATCAGTGCATCGGTACGAATACAACCAGGAGCAGCATAGTCCTTTCCGCGGGCCCGGCCTACGCCAAACCCCATGTCATGACCTGAGCCGCAGTATGCTGTTGGTTTCCTAGCAACAGCCGTTGCCCGCACTGCTCAGGGCTCGCTTTTCCCGGCATAGCGGCCTTGCGCGTCATAGCGCCGTCCTTGGGCATCGACCCGCCCCTGGTAACGCCCCTGCGCATCGTATTGCCGCCCGTCGGAGGACTGGCGCCCCTGGTAGCGTCCGCTGGCATCGTAGTGCCGCACCTCCCCGGCCGAGGAACGCTCGTCGCGCCCCTGATAGCGCCCCTGGGCATCGTAATGCCGGCCGTTGGCTTCCTCGCGGCCGACGTACCGCCCCTGGCTGTCGTAGCCCCGCCCTGAAGCCTCGGTTCGTCCCTGGTAGCGCCCCTGGGCATCGTAATGGCGAACCGCGCCCGCCGCCTGCGCCAGCTGCAATGCACCCACCGCTGAATTGTCCCGATCCGCCGCCATGCCCTCGGGCATCACGCCGAAACAAATGGCCCCGATCAGGCCCAGCCCGATCACCGCCCGCCTAAGTCCCTCGCCGAAGAGTCCATCGACTAAGAGTCCATCGCTTAACTTTGTCATTTTCCATCCCGACGTACACCACAGTGAGAACTTAACGCAGTCCAGGCCAAGGCGTTGATCCGGGTTGCGAAAATTATTTCCGCCCGCCTCGCGCCAACGCGCCGGAATGCCAAATGAGCTGCACCCCGCCTTTCGGCCGCCAGGCACCTGGGCTAGACTCGCGCACTTTTTTGCGTGCCCTGCCGGGTACGCCTGCCTTCATGCACACGCTGCCTACTGCCCTGCTACTGCTCTGCCTCTCCAGCCTTAACCCAACCCATGCCGCATGGCTCAGCGGACGCATCGTCGGCGTTTCCGACGGCGACACCGTCAAGATACTCGACGCAACCCGCACGACCCACACCATCCGTCTGCTTGGCATCGACGCCCCTGAGAAGGCCCAACCCTTCGGCGCCCGTTCGAAGCAGTCGCTGAGCGACCTCGCCTTTGGCCAGACGATCAACGTTGACTGGCAAAAGCGCGATCGCTACGGGCGCATCGTCGGCAAGCTGCTCGACCGGCGTGGCAAAGACCTCAACCTCGCGCAGATCGAGCGCGGCATGGCCTGGCATTACGCCGATTACCAGCGCGAACAGTCCCGTGCCGATCGCGAGGCGTACGCCCGGGCCGAAAGCGAAGCGCGCCATAAGCGGCTTGGGTTATGGGCTGATCGCGATCCCGAGGCCCCCTGGGAATACCGCCGTGACCGGCGAACGGCAAGAACCGCCGCTGGCCACTAGGACATCGACCCGGCACCGCGCGAAAAGAGCGCGGCACCTGCCGTGGCGCCTACGACAAGCAATCGAGTGCATCGGCCGATCCAGCGCTCTTCCCAAATGGGCCAAATCGTTTCTTTCTGAATAATCTCGGGAGATGCCAACCTTCCAGATAAAAATATCCTGCGCTCCGTTTTTCATGGTTTTTAAAGCCTGAGGTTCAACGCCCCTCGGCCAATGCACCAAGTCAATCGCTCGCGGCCTCAATACCCGTGTCGATGAATATCAATCACCCCTGCGCTGTTGAGCGCCAAGGTTGCCACTTTGATACACGCTTCCGACTCGGCGCAACTCTTTTGGGCGGCATTTTTCTTCGCTTTTTCGCGGCGATAAACCGTTTTACCCTCCTTGACGGTCTCCATGATCTTGATCTCGGCGATCGTCAGCGGATCGCCTTCGAGCGGGTTGCGATCGAGCAGAACAAAGTCGGCCAGCTTCCCAACTTCAATCGAGCCTTTGGCTTTTTCCTCGAAATGCTGATAGGCCGACCACAGGGTATGCGCCTTGATCGCGGTCAAGGGCGTCGTGCGATGCTCCGGGCCAAGCACCTGGCCGCTGCGCGTCACGCGGTTGACCGTGGACGAAATGACGCGCATGGCATCCGGCATGGCTACCGGCGCGTCATGGTGCGAGGTGAACACCATGTTGCGCTGCAACGCCCAGCCGATGGGGGAAATATTGGGTGCCCGCTTCGGGCCGAGAACCGAGTCACGGTGCCAGTCCCCCCAGTAGAAGGTGTGCATGGGGAAGAAGGAGGGAATAATCCCGAGTTCCTTGAAGGCTTCGACCTGATCGAGTCGTGCAGTCTGGGCATGGATGGCGACCGGTCGGCGTTCGGCCTTGCCGTATTCTTGTTCGGCCGCGCGGACGGCCTTGAGGAACTGATCGATAGCCGCATCGCCGTTCACATGCGCGAGAACCTGCCAGCCCTTCTTGAAGGCCTGACTAACGAAACCGTTAACCTGCTCGTCAGTAAACGCCGCGTAGCCGCAGTAATCCGGTTTCTGGCCAGCCGGCACCTTGAAGTAGGGCTGGGTAAACCACGCCGTCTTGCCCTGCGGCGAACCGTCGAGGGTGAGCTTGATTCCGCCAATACGGAAATGATGCGAATAAGAACGCGAGAGCCAAGGCGCTTTCATCGCATCGGCGCCCACCGTGATGTCGGGATAGGCCACCACGTCGATGTCCAACTTGCCGCTTTTGGCCACGGCCTCCATGGTGGCTACTGAGCCGAGGGTGCCTTTTCCTTCCTGGGCGGTGGTATAGCCAAAGCTCTTGTAGAGATTGACGCCGGCGGCAAACAGAGCGCTATTGGCCTCGGGGCCAAGTTTGCTCATCAAGCCGAAGAGCTGTCCGAAAAAAGCATTTTCCTCCAGCACCCCATCGGGCTCCTGGCTACCGGCTTCGCGCCGAATGACGCCACCGGGCGGGTTTTTCGTGCTGGCATTGAGGCCGACGATTTCCAGGGCCTTGCTATTCATCACCCCCAGATGGCCGGACTGATGCACGATCACCACCGGCAACCCGGTCGAGACCGCATCCAGATCCTCGCGCGTCGGGTGGCGCTGTTCTTTGAGCTGCGCATCGTCATAACCAAAGCCGACGATCCAGCCGTATTTTTCGGTAAGCGCGCTGTTCTGCTGCGCCCAACCCTTGAGCGCGGACTGGAGTTCCGCGATGTCATTGACGCCGCCGTCCGGGCGCGGCAGCAGATTGGCAGAGATCGCCTGGATGCCGGTGTTAAAGACATGGCCGTGCGGATCGACAAACCCGGGCAGCATCGTCTTGCCCCCCAGATCGACCAGAGCCGTTTTCTGCCCCTTGAGCTTCATGACCTCGTCGCGATAGCCGACGGCGATGATCTTTCCACCTTTGATCGCGACGGCTTCGGCTTCCGGCTGCAGATCATTCACTGTCACGATCGCTCCACCGAAATAGATCGCATCGGCCTGGTTCGGGGCGGCATACCCGATGGAAGTTACCGCCAGAGTCAGGGCGCTGAAAGAGAGTATTTTGGGCAGTATTGATTTAAGAGTGCTCATTGAAATAACCTCATCGATAGGTGATTCTTTATTTGAAAACGGACTCTCAGTTGGCCGCGCACAGGTCGTCTGATCACGTTCGCTACAGGCTGTCATGATCATGGTAGGCAGACGCTCGCCGTGGCGCAGCGGTGCCAAGCATCATTGACGCAAGCATCGGAAACAGCACAACCGACAGTACGCCCGCCACAATCAGCGAGCCCGCTTCCTGCGGCTGCATCACGCCGGCGGTTACCGCGACGGCGGTCATCGCGACAATCAGCGACAATGTTGTGGCGGCGTACAACCCGAGTGCGACGGACTCGCGGAGCGTGCCGATTCGACGGCTCATGATCATCAGAGGCAGATGAACGACGGCCAGGGCTCCAAAAAACACAGCGGTGCGCAGGAGGCCTGACCCGCTTGTGAACACCGCAATCACATCCAGCTTCATCCCGTTCGTGATGAAGAACACTGGCACGAGGAAACCAAAACCCACGGCGTCGAGCTTTTGCTGCAGGAGGTCATTCGGCGCACCCTGCACCGCGAGCTTGACGATCATGCCGGCGGCAAGTGCTCCGAGCGCGAGATCGAGGCCGAAGCCCTCCGCGGTTACCACCAGCGCGCCGAGGAGAAGCATCGCGACGCGCACAGGCAACTGGCTCGACTGCGTCATCGTGCGCCGAAGGAGCTGAAGGAACGGCGGAGCGGCCACGCCGCGCAATAGCGACCAAGCAACCAACAGAACAATCGCGAAAAAAGCGAGAGCGAGCAGTGATTGCATCCCTGTACTGTGTTGGCGCGAGAGTAGCAAGGACATGAGCAGGATCGGACCAAGCTCGCCCACCACGCCCGCCGCCATGACAAGGCGGCCGAACGGCGTTTCGAGCATTCCCGAGTCGCGCAGCATCGGCACAAGCACACCCAGCGCCGTCGTGGCGAGCGCGATCCCGACGACGACCCACGCATCGAACAATCCCAACGCTCGCCCCGCAAACGCGATCGCAAAGCCAAGTCCGAGGCTGACGATCCAGCCAGAAAGCGCTAACCGCAACGGCTTCCCGCGGATAGCCGTAAGCTCGATTTCCAAACCAGCAAGGAAGAAGAGGAAAGCCATGCCGATTGTTGCCACCCCGGACACCACGCCATCCATCGCCGCCCATCCAAGAACTTGAGGACCGATAGCGACGCCCAAAGCCAGCTCGAGAACGACGATCGATAGGCCGATGCGCCGCGTGAGCTCGCCGACCAGAGGCGCAACCACCGCAGCGGCAAGAACGACAAGCAAAGAAGGTATGTGCAGGAGCATCGATGCGTCGGACTCGAGGGTAAATACCACTTGAATACTAGCACTAAGTCCGATTCACTCTGACACCGGACTATCGTTTTCCAGTGAGGGTCTCTTGGCTGGACACGCTTTGCTTTCAACACAGCGACCAGGCTGGGAACCAAGGCTCCCCCAGATATCAATCACCGCGCTTCTTCAGTCGAAGAAGCACAACTCAACCAAAACAAGTCTGCGCTACAATCCTCTTACCTGACTCAATGTCAAGCGGCTATTACTCTGGTTAATATCCAACGCGCACCAATGGTCGCATTTTAAATGCGTGCCTCACCTGCCCACGCTAGCGCTCAACAAGGCCCGGGCAATCGACACAAACAAGAATACGATTGACATATCCATGGTAAACAAAATCATTCTGCACGGCACACTGAGCTTGCTCTGCCTCTACATGAATACCGGCATAGCCCAGGCACAGGACGCCGACGAACTGGCCAAAGCGACCGTCAACCCGGTTTCTGACCTGATTGCCCTGCCGCTGCAAAGTAACTGGGACAAAGGTTATGGTCCGGGCAACAAAACTCAATATACGCTGAATGTTCAACCGGTCATTCCGTTCAAGCTCAACAATGACTGGAATTTGATTACCCGGACGATTGTTCCGGTTGTCCACCAACCGGGAATGGTGGCCGGTCAGGGCGACGCATGGGGCATTGGGGATACGGTCGCATCCTTCTTCCTTTCGCCGCGACAGGTAAAGGGCATGATCTGGGGGGTAGGACCGGTACTGCTTCTACCGACGGCAAACGAGGACCGGCTGGGGTCGAAAAAGTGGGGCGCCGGTCCGACAGGTGTCGCGCTGATTCAGGAAGGCCCGTGGACCTATGGTGCGCTGGCCAACCATATCTGGTCGTATGCTGGGGCGGGTTCGCGCAGCGATGTCAATACCTCGTACGTGAATCCGTTTGCCAGCTATGGCCTCGGTGGTGGCTGGACGCTCACCGGACAGGGCGAGGTCACCTATAACTGGGAAGCTGAATCGGGCAAACGGGCGACGATTCCGATGAGTGTGATGGTGTCGAAAGTGACACGAATCGGAATGCAGCCCGTAAGCCTTGCCCTCGGTTACAAGCACTATGTAAAAACCCCAGACGGGAATCCCGACAACGGCATTCGCTTCGTCATCAGCTTCCTGTTCCCGAAATAATTGTCCTATGCCCCTGGCGCATTTTGGTGCGGCACCAGTAAAAAAATGCGCCTGACGAGGCGTTTTTTCATTCACCCGCCACGCGCCGACAACAACACGGTGCTTACCGGGCAAATCGTCTCGCCTCATATCGCCCGATAAAATCCACTCTCAGCAATATCCACGACCAGCGGCTGCAAACCTTTTTCCTTGATGAAAGCCACCCCGGCTTCGGTGGTGATCGCCTGGCTACCCTGGCCGCACACAAAGCCCTTGTGCATGATCAAGCGCCCCCTGACCAGGCTCATGACCGGGGCTTGCGCATCGAGATTCAGTACCGAGATGTCGGCATCCGCCCCCGGCCGGAAGTGGCCTTTTTGCGTGAGGCCAAGAATGCGCGCGGGGTTGTGGCTCGTTTTTTGCACGAATTCTTTCATCGTTAGCGCTTGCAGCTTCACCAGCGCCAACCCCATGGGCACGATGACGTTACGCGGAATTCCGCCGCCATCGGTACTCAGGCAATCGACGGCAAACGCGCCGGACGGCCGTTTGGCCGTCGCCAGACGCAGGCGCGGCTCGGCAGGATTGACCTTGAAACTGACCGTTGTGTCCGTGCCGTGCTCCCGCCAGTATGCAAGTGCCTTGTCGCCGGTCGCAAGCACCATCTGGCCGCCTTCTTCAAGATTGATGTGCGCCCAGCCGGCAACGATGGCCTCGGCCAAGCCCGCTTCGGTTTTCTCGAAGCCGCCCATGGCGAGGTTGGTCTGGGTCTGCAGGCTCTCCGGTACGCCTTGCGCGCATTTTGCGCTCGTGCCGTTCATCGGCGAAAGATAGGACTCGGAGCGCAGGGCGGGATTATCCGTCAGAGCTGAAATCGCTTCCTCCACTTCGACCATGTAGGGACGCTTGAGGCCACGCGTGTAGCTGTTGATGTGCGCCACATGCAGGGCATGGCCGTTGGCCAGTTTAACCGCCTCGAGAAAACCGTCGATGTTCGACCCGTTGTTCAGCGTTCCGCAATGGAAGGCGACGTAGGCCCGGTGGCGATTCACAAGCTCAATCGCGCGCGCCGTTGCTTCCGACGTCAGCGGATAGTGCCCGCCCAGCAGCTTGAGACCCAGTCCCCCCTGGCGCAGACAGCGTTCCAGAAGCGCCTGCAATTCGGCATCGCTCGGGTCTGCGTTCGGAACGGTGTGTTCGGGGCGCACATACTCGATGCTGGCGACGTTCAGCCCGGCGCCGTAGTCGCGCGCCAAGTCCCACACGCCCTCGACCGGCCCGGCCATGTCCAGTGCTGTGGTCACCCCGGCCAGCGCCAGCATCTTGTGCCCATAACGACCGCCGACCCAGCTGGAGAAGTGCGTATGCAGATCGACGATGCCGGGGACGACATGCTGACCGCTGACGTCGAATACCTCACGGGCCTGCGTCGGGTTGAGTCCGGCGGCAATCTCGACGATTTTTCCGCCCTCAATGGCGACGTCCATAACCGCTTCACGGTCCGTTGCATAGTCGACCACCTTACCGTTTTGCAGCAACACATCGTATTGGTATGACATCTTCACTTCTCCCTTGTGATCGAGTTGGCTCGCCATTAGCAGTGCGGTTGATCTGTGCCGATTCGGGGCAAGCCCCTGCCCGGCACTCACTTAAGCGGCTTCAGCCAATTATCCACGATGGCAACCCATCAGCAAAAAACCCCACCTTCCAAGAAAGGTGGGGTTCATTGGCAACCAAACGCGCCCAACTGGCCGCTTGTTCTGTCTTTTAACCGAGCGTCCGGCTAACAGATGGTTCCACCTTGCTCGACAATATCCCTCTCCACACCAAGTGCGGCGGCAATCGCGGCTTCCAGCCCCTTGACCACGCACTCGACGGACATGCTTGGCTGGCCGCCCAGTCGTGCTGCCTGCTCAGGCAGATAAGGAATGTGCAAGAAGCCTCCGCGAACGCCATTCCCCTGTTGCGCGAGATGGTGCATGAGCCCGTAGAACAGGTGGTTGCACACAAAGGTACCCGCCGTATTTGAGACGGACGCCGGAATACCCGCTTGTTTCATGGCGAGAACCATCGCTTTGATGGGCAGGGTGGACCAGTACGCCGACGGCCCGGCCGGGACGATAGGCTCATCAATGGGCTGAAACCCGCCATTGTCCGGAATCCTGAAATCATCGACATTGATGGCGATGCGCTCAGGCGTGATTTCCAGACGGCCACCGGCCTGACCGATGGCTAAAACAAGGATCGGGGACGTCTCGCGGATATGGCGTTCGATCTCTTCGACCGCCGCAAAGCGGACGACTGGCAGCGCCCGGGTGACCACCCTGGCTCCGCCCAGGATCTGCCCTTCCAGACGCCGAACCGCTTCGAGCGCAGGATTGATCGGCTCCCCGCCAAATGGCTCAAACCCTGTTACCAGAACATTACGCATGATTAGAATTCCTCTGCTTAGTTACGGGGGAATGCCAGGAAATACATCAAGGCAATATTGATCACCAGCATCGGCAACGCCGTAAACACCTGCGCTCGGATCACACCGTGTTTATCCTTCATTTCCAGCAAAGCCGCCGGAACCACGTTGAAATTGGCCGCCATGGGCGTCATCAAGGTGCCACAGTAGCCCGAGAGCATGGCGATCACCCCGGCAATCGCCGGGTCGGCACCATGCATCTTGATCACCAGCGGAATGCCAATACCGCTGGTGATCACGGCAAAAGCGGCAAATGCATTCCCCATGATCATGGTAAACAAGGCCATTCCACCGCAATAGGCAATGACGCAGGCCAGGCGCAAGTCCACCGGAACGACGGTTGACACCATCTCGGCAACGACTTTTCCAACACCCGCCTTATCAAAGAGAAAGCCAAGCGCAGCAAGGAATTGCGAGAGAATAACAGCCCAGCCGATGGCATCTAGCAGGCGGCGCCCTTCCTGGAAGGCCTGTACCGGAGGAACGCGCGTCAAAATGAATGCCAGCAACAGGGCTGCAATCGAACCGATGCCCAGACCGATCAAAGCGCCCATTTTCGGGAAGAGCAAAACCACGAGGAACGTGACACAGGGCACGGCCAGTGCCGGTCCGAAAAGCCAGTAACCGAATTTGTCGGCCATGGTGCGCTTGAACTCGGCGGCGGAAGCCAGATACTCGCCAAGCCCCATCCATTTGAACCCGGCAATCAAGGCCATGGCCACGACCATGACGCCGACCACGACCGGCGGAATCTCCTTCCCCCAGATGAAGGTCACGCCGTAGAGCAACCAGAAGACGGCGGTACCGATCCGGTTCATGCCGGTCATTTTCTTGTCCAGCAAGGTCAGCGCCGTGAACACCAGAAGGAAAACACCGGTGACCGCGTAAATATGATCGAGAGTGATGTTCATCATTGCCCCTCCACTTCGCGCTTGGCCGCTTCTCGGAGTTTCTTGTCGAGCAGCATGAAGCGCACAAAGGCGATGATCGCCGCGGCAATCGCCGACGGAATGGCGTACTTGGCCATGGTCATCAGATCCACGTTGTAGCCCGCAGCATCCAGCACCCCTTTGATCAGCAGCAAGCCCCCTGCCGCAGGGAACAGGAGTTGCCCGAAGAAATTGCCGTAGTTGTCAGCGGAAGCGGACATCGCCCGGATACGGTCTATCCACCGCTCATCCTTCACCCCCTCGCGCGCAGAGGCGGCTTCGGTCATCGGGGCGATGATCGGGCGCACGAAACTCGGGTGCCCACCCACATGCAGCCCCAGACCGACCGTAATCTGGCGCACAACCTGGTAACCGAACATGACCCGACCAGCCGTCAGCATTTTCATCCGGCGGATGGCGTCTTCCGCCTTCTCGCGCATACCAAAACGCTCCAGGATGCCAATCACCGGCAGCACCAGGACCAGTAAGGACATGTAGCGGTTGGTGACGAAGGCCTTGCCGATGGCCTCGAGAATCTCGACCGGCGACATGCCGGCCACCAGGCCCGTGGCGAACCCCGCCGCAAGGACCACCAGCAGTGTATTGAATCGCAAGAGCAAGCCCGCGATCACAATCACCACACCAATCAGCTTGATCATCTTTCCCCTCCCTTTTTTGTTAAACGGTATCCGTATAAGCAGTCAATGCGGCAATGTCGTGAATCACAATCCTTCGGTCGCGGATCGATATGATTTTTTCTTCAACGAAGTGGTTGAGCACACGTGTCACGGTTACCCGCGAACAGCCGGTGTTCTGGGCGAGTTCGGCCTGGGTGAAGCACGTGCTGATCGTATCCGGTGCCCATTTCGAATCCATGGTGTCCGAGCAGGCAGCCAGCCGCAGCAGCGCATCCGCGATGCTGCCGTAGGCATTGTTGAACGTTGCCCCGGTGAGTTGCAGCAGCAGGATGCGGTTCTTTCGGGTCACGCTGTTCAGCAGGTACCGATAGATCGAAGGCTTGGCTTCGAGTGCTTTATTCAGCGCATCCAACCCGACAAAGGAAATAGCGGAGTCTTCCTTGGCACGCAACTGATAACCGAGGCTCCCTCCGCACAAGAGGCTCATTTCGCCGATCATCTCGCCTGGGCGCAGGGTGTAAAGCAGACGCTGTTGCCCGGTGGAACTGAGGATGCTTTTACACACCTTGCCCTCAACCACGATGGCCACTGCGTGCCCGATAAAGGACTGGCTGACCTCGTCCCGCTTGCCGAAGTGACGGAGCATGCCCTGCGGCGCCAACTCGTTCAAAAAACAGTTGCGCATGTCCGTCTGTCGGTTTTCGTCAAACACGTGTTGATACATGACAACGAATTCCTATGTTTCGAATCAGCGGGAATGGATCAGCAACGACAACACTCGAAAAGCCATTATAGGTACTGCCAAATTGCGCTTATGTATCGTGGGCTACATTTTCATGCGCAAAAACAGGGTTTAAACGCAACGGGGCGACTTGGGGTACAGATAGTCCTCCCTGAACGCCCTTCCTCTTCAGGAAAGGCGGTCATTACCCCCGTGAGCCTATCCCTTGCTCGCATTCCCCTTGGCCAGCATGGCCTTGAGATCGGCAAAAGGCGAGTGCGTGGCCGTTTCGGTGCGCTGGCCGCCACCCCCACCCCCGGCCTCCAACTCAAGCTGTTTCTGATGCTCGTTATCGTGGCAATAGAGGCAAAGAAGCTCCCAATTACTGCCATTGGACGGATTGTTGTTATGGTTGTGATCGCGGTGGTGAACCGTAAGCTCGCGCAAATTGGTGTGTGTAAACTCCCGTGCACAACGCCCGCAGATCCACGGATAGATTTTCAAAGCCTGCTCGCGATACCCCTTTGCCCGCTCGTCCGCCGCGGCGCGAGCCTCGGCGACCACACGGTCGAGTCTTGACGTCTCTTTGTGAACCATCGCCTCTATTCCCCTTGGTCGAAATGACACTTTCTGCCTGATCGTTACGCCCGATAAAACCGTCCCGCACCGGAACAACTGCCATGCAGCGCAGAAAGCCCTTCGGTTTGAAAAAAACCTGTGCGGGCCGCGCATGCCATCGCCCGGAATCGGACTGAGGCCATGAGCGAAACGCGAAGCCAGTTTACTGAAAGAAGCAAGGACGCGCCGTAGGTACCCAGTGCGCAGGACATGCCGCTGAATCTTGCCTGCCGGCGAAGCCATATTTGCGATGCAGCATCAAACACCGCGCCTCGGAATTACCGACCGGACTTCCTGATTCAGGACTGTGCGAGCACTCGCAGCGCACAACTGGCAACGTCAGGCCAACATGAGATGGGTTTTGGCCCACAATTCCTCAACGCGCTTTTCCCCAACACTCGCCACCAGGGCGGTACGCATTCTATCCATCTGCTGCAGGAGTTCTTGCGGAGTCTTGGCGCTTTCGATGCTGAGGGCAAACATGTCGACATCTGGCCCGAAAATCTCGTAGACCGACTGGGCGACATAACGCCGGGCCACGGCGATATCGCCCGCGACCTGTTGCGCATAGGGTGTTGCATTGACAACGCCCTGCTTGATCCCACGCACATCTTTCGCTTCGCCAACCGAGGGTGCGCTTGCCTGAGGCATCGTTATCGGTGCGGCCGAAACTTCGATGGCTTCCGCGACATAACCGTTGTCAAGCAGGGTCGCCAGACACTCATGCGCACCGGCTTCCCCAAACGCGCTGCTGGCGGCTAGGTCCTGAACCGAACGGCGCCCGTCCACGGTAATCAGCATGGTTCGAACCCGCGCCGGCAGACGGTTCTGCCGGGTTGCAATCTCATCCTGCCCTTTTCCTGTCTTGACCAAGACTGTATTTGGTTTCATATCAGCAACGACCGCCCTGTAAGTTTTCCAAAATGTAAAACGCACGCCAACGCTCCGTCAACCCGATCGCGGCAGCCTGCCCACGGTCACCCCCCGAATTGCAGAGACACGTCGGTTGAACCATGCCTCCCTTCCCGACGACCACCGATTGCGCTACGCTCGAACTACGCTAACAGTCGCTTCCGCCAAACCATGATCCAACTCCCCAACCAGCCTCATCCATGCCCGGTATGCCAGGGGGCAGCCACTCCCTACGACGTGGTCGACTTCAACAAATCCTGCGTTGAGGAGCGGGGCGTCTTCCTGACCCACTCGGGCATCCCGATCTATTATTTTCTCTGCCCATCCTGCGGCTTCCTGTTCGCACCGGAATTCGGGGTTTGGACAACGGAAGATTTCTCGCGCTTCATCTACAACGCCGACTATCATCGGGTCGACCCGGATTTCGACGGCACACGCGCCAGAGTCAACGCCGAGGGACTTCTCAAGCTTTTTCCCGACTACCAAGGCATCCGTCACCTTGATTATGGAGGAGGTGACGGCCAATTGAGCCGTATCCTCCAATCCGCCGGCTGGGATAGCACGTCGTATGACCCATATGCTGGAAACGACAAACAGTTGCCGGAAGACGCGCGATTCAACCTGATCACCTCATTCGAGGTTTTCGAGCATGTCGCCGACCCCCATCCCTTGCTCGAAAGCCTTACCTCGCGCCTTGCCGACCCGGGGCTACTGCTTTTCTCGACCATGCTCTCGGACGGGCATCTGCAACGGCCACGCCGCATCGACTGGTGGTATATCTCCCCGCGCAACGGGCACATCAGCATCTATGCCACAGAAACCCTGCGCACCCTGGCTGCACGTTATGGTTATCACTGCGCCAGCCCGCGCCCCATCCTGCATCTCTTCTGGAAACACATGCCTGACTGGGCGGCACACATACACCAGAGACTGGAGTCCGCCCCATAAGCAAAAAGGCCGGTCACCCGGCCTTTTTTACGATTCGATCGGTTCCGATACATCAGGCGCGGATGACTTCCAATCCCCCCATGTACGGACGCAAGACGCCCGGCACGGTGATGCTGCCATCCGCATTCTGGTAGTTTTCCAGAATGGCAACGAGCGTACGCCCCACGGCAAGACCTGAACCATTAAGCGTATGCACCGCCTCGGGCTTGTTCTGTTCGTTACGCACGC
>RRZU011700993.1_pt1 | contig 13690 bp, 12 predicted proteins | sample 2165561 | NCBI WGS metagenome assembly RRZU01 (sample SAMN10456909, study PRJNA506462) | wastewater metagenome | isolation source: wastewater sludge | place: USA: Moscow, Idaho
CAGATAGGTTGAAAAAGTTTTTCCTCCTGTTCAATTTCTTTATTCGCTTTTTTTGTTGGTGCGGTAATAAAAACGGCACTTTCAATGTCATAGCTAATATTTGTTCTATTAGCTAGTTCAATGAGTACATACAATTTGCCACTACCCGAATAAACCCCTTTAACAAAACCCTCGATTCCTCGAACATAGAAAGAATTTCTATTTTTAATCCAACCCGATTTTTTCAAAACTTTTTGAGCCGTTAATTCGTAGTCTTGAATTTCGGGTTCTTGCTGTGCTATCGGTTTAATAGGTTCAACAACTTGCTGTACTTCTTCCTGCTTTACAACTTCAACAACTTGAGTAGTTGGCTTTGCTGTGGCTACCTTTTTAGGCGTTGCAGTTGGCTTTTTAGCATAGACTTTTTTGACAGGTTTTTTATAAACTTTTTTCTTTGTCGTTTGGGAAAATCCCAAAACACCTGTAATCAAAAAAATTGCGATTAGTGTTCTTTTCATATTGTGAATTTTTAATTAAATATTGCGATTGTACATTCTACATTTTCCCCTAGTTTTAGCCGATTATCAACCTTTTTTGCTGTTATGGTGCTAATAACTCCACCAACTACAGGAATACGATTTGTTTCATTAATTGCACGGTCTTTAATTTGACTGTTATTTTCAGTTGCATTTGTTGAAATCGGAAAACCCTCATAACCATCAAATCCGATAAGTTGCATTGAAACTGGGTATCTTTGTCCGTCAATTTTTACTTCCGAAAAATTAACGGAAAGCCTATTGTTTTGTTCTTTTGCTGTTCCTGTAATTACTTGTCCTTTTTTCGTCTTTTTCCCTGCTATCGTTGTTGGCTCAAGCAAAACAAATGATATACTTTTTCCGCTTGAAGCGTAGCCCTGTGTTATTAATTTTGCTCTAACTTTAGTATTAGTTAGATTGTTTTTTGTAGGTACTTCATAGCTTTGTATTGGTGTTGAAACAGGGCTAGAAATAGCACTTTCGCTTACGGTCTCATAATGAGGTGTTGAAGCTGTTTTAACAGGTCGTGTTTTGCTTGGAACATTAGATTTATTGGAATATCCAATTTTGCTATTGGAAGGCTCTTTGTTCTGCCACATATCATAATCACCATAAACATTATGAGAATTAGACGGACTTTGCGTAGTTGTATTATTAGATGCAATAGGCTGTGATTCTCTTACATTTCCTGCCTGTGCTAATTGTCTGTCTAATTGTTCAAAATCAACTGAACCGCTTTGATTATCTCCCTCTTTTTGGTTAAAAGTATATTCCAAATCATTTGATGATTGCGGATTATCTTTAGGATTTAAAGCATCTAATTTTGTATTGTATTTGCTCTGCTCTGCTTCGGGATTAGAAAACTCAACTACTTCCTCTTTTCCACTATCATTAGAGTAGTTAGAGATTCCATAATACATGATTCCGCAAAATATTAATCCAAAAACACCAATCGCCCCAAATTTTTGTTTTTCTTCTGTAGAAAGATTTTTAAAATCTAAAAGACTTTTTTTCTTTTTCTTGTTAGGGTTGTTTTCCATTTTCTTTAGGATTTTGATTAATTGCTTCTTGTGATTCCTGTTCTTCTAAAACGGCGGTTTCAGATTTGATCTCTACCCTTTGCAGACTTTCAGAAAATTGTGTAATAAGTAATCCATACGGATTGTAAGGATAATTCCTATTAACACGTTCCATGCGTAATTTTATAGTATTATTATAAAATTCAGATATACCTCCGTTAACTCGTTGTATTCTTACAACAAATTCTGCTGTATATGGGGCTTCCTTAGAAATTTTCAAAGTTTGCTGTAAAATTTCAGCATTTTGCGTTAATCCTGCAATTGATAAAAATTCATCAAAATATCCTTTTGATGCACGGTCTTTTATAATTTTTGTGGGTTGTTCTCCAACAAGCCATAAAACACGCTCCCTTTTTCTTTTCATAGAAAAAGCATCTAAATTGTAATACTGTTCTACAAAAAGTTCTAAATTGGCTTTTGCTTGTATCAAATCAGCGTTTTGAACTTCCAATTTTTTTAGAGGAATTAGTTCGCCTTTTTCATTGATTGCATAAATATTTTGAGTGCTGTCCTTGTATACACTAAATGAGAAATACAAAGAACCTAGAATAGTTGCAATTGCTACTAAACCACTTACCCAAACTGAGGTATTATTTTTCTTTAATACAGAATAAAAATCTTGTCCTAGTTTCATAATTTTTTTATTGGAACATTCCAGAAATATAACTTGTTACCATTCCGAAAAGTTTGATTTTAATTGTAAATGTTACAATCATTGCTACTAAAATTCCTGCGCTAAAAATAGTTCCATCAACCGTATTTCCTATTATTCCATAATTTCCTCCCCCTGTATCAAATTGGCTAACTATTGTACTTTGCATTATTTCTGTAATGCTTATAATTCCAATGTAGCCAATACCTAAAATGAAAACTCCTATGTATCGTAAAATCCATGATGAAAATAATTTCGCTGTTCCATTATAGGTTGATAACGCTACGGCTAAAGGAAATAAAAACTGAAGTAATTTTAAAATGAAAATTCTTTGAACTAAATAACTAGCGGTAATGCTCAAATCTGCTAATTTGCATAATCCGCCCAAAATCCAAGTAAACAATAGAGTAACAAACATTACAATATTGGAAAAGAAAATTCCCATATAATCCCAAACATCTTCAGCTCCTTTAAACATATTATCTATTTTCTTTTTAACTTGTGCGTTTAAGGTTTCAAATAAGTCAGATGAAGTACTGTTCATTGTCGTGTCAACTCCTGCAAAAACATGTTCAATACTTGTCATTATCCAATCTGAACTCATTATGATAAGTCCATAACCCAACAATGATAAAATATTACCTACTTTCGGGTCTTTGCTATCAAAATCTTTTGAAAAGGCTTCTAATATTCTAAATGTTAGTAAAGCAAAGGCTAAAATTTTAGTCCCTGCAAAAGTATATTTGAAAATATTAGTTCCCTCAAGCTGTTGCATTAATGCATTAATAAATGTAAAATCCATATTAATTAAGGAATGATGCTAGTTTTGCTCTTTTTAATAAAACTTTTCTACGTTCTTCATTCAATAAATCAAGTCTTTCTTTATCCGACATTTTAAAAAAATCATTGGTCAAAACTTTATTTACAAAAGTTAATCCCGTATTGAGCGATTTTAAAACATCTGAAACATTACTCACAATACGTGTTTTGTTTTCTACATTTTTTATTTTATTAACATCTGTTCTAATGCGTGAAGCCATAGAAATAGATTCTTGATACATTGTACTAATTTCACGTATTGCTGAAATATCACGAACATAATCACTAACATTACTTAGTGCATCACTCGCTTTTTGCATATATTCCAATGACTTTTCCAACTGTACAATTTGTTTGCTAGTATTGGAAATTTGGGTACTCATATTTCCTGCCTGTGTTGGGTCATAAACTACATTTGGCGTTAATTGCGCAAATCCTAAAAACGGCAATAAGATTAATGCCATATTAATTAATTTCATTTTCATATTGGTAATTTTTTGTTAAACGTTTTATTATTGAAATAGCCTCGTCATTTGAAGTTTTTCGGGCTTTTATACTATCTCTTAAATCTTCGAATTTAGATTTATTTTCAATCATAATATGGATTGCTAATTCCATGTTATTTACTTCTTCATATATCTTTAAAAGCAAATCATTCATTGCTCCCTCCGTTTGGTAAGCCCAATAAACCTGTTGCGGAACTTCAAGCCTATAAACTTGGTGTTTATCCCCTCGCAATAGAAAAAATTCTGAATATTTTCTATCTCCGCTAAAACTTGATTTTATAGATGACATTTGATAAAAAGCATGATCCGACAATCCAAACCTATTTTGAATAGCTTTATAATCTTTAGAACCTAAAACATATAAGATTTGAGTATTCTCAATAATAGCATTGGATAACTCATTATCGGGAAGTTGGCTAATGGATTGTAGAATAATACCAATACTACCATTTTGCTTTCTGATGGCTTGATAAAACCATTGAATACGGCGTAACATTCCATCCCATTTTAATTGTTCTGCTACTTCATCAAATAAAATAACCCCTCTAGTAGATTTATCATTCCATACCATTTTATCAATCGTTGTAGAAATCAATTGTAACATAATGGTTAATAAAAGTTTATTACCTCTTATGGCATCTAATTCAAATACAATTATATTTTTATCATACAATTCAGTTCCAAACGATTCTTTTTTATCATCATATAAAAATGAATATGCCCCACCATCTACAAACTCACCCATTAACAATACAAATTCATCAGCATTAAAAAACTCTTTTTGTATTTCTAAATGCTCAATAATTTCCTCTTTGTCAATTATAAAGGATTTGATAAAAGACGGCAAAGAATGTCCTACTTTAATATTTTTATAGTACAATTCAACAATCTTTCTTAATACGGCTCTTTCTTGTTCAGAAATTACGCCCTCTCGTCTAAAATGAACGCCGATAAATTCTACTAATTCATCAATTTTAGAAGTGGTTAATTCCTCATTTTTACCTAGTTCAAATGGGTTAACACCTAAATTATCCCCCTCCTTGTATGTAATGTAAGCTATATCATTAGGGAAAAGGGCTTCCAATTTTCGGTAAGAACCTCCTAAATCAATAATTACTTGCTTTGCTCCATCAGAATAATAATGACTTATAACGTGATTTCCTGTAAATGATTTTCCGCTTCCTGTTGGTGCTAGAATAAAGAAATTTCGAGCGAAAACATTTACTTTATCTTCATCCCAAATATCAACGGTAACAGGTATCATACCTTTAAGGCGTGAATTAAGGCGTAATCCCTCTCTATCATCATTAAATTTCCCTGTACAGATAAGAAAAGCCGAAAACATTTCTAAATTGGCTACGTAGTAATGTTCATCAACAAATAAATGAGAATTAAGGGGGTAAGAATATTCATAAATTGCTGTTAGATTATCTCCAAAAGGTCTATCCGCTTTCAAATCAATATCTTTAAAACGCTCACTAACAATATCAACCCTATTTCTTAGTTCCTGTTCAGAATTAGCGAAAATAACGATATTGTTATGCCCTCTAATAATCCGTTCAGTATCGGAATGCTTAGCCATTTCTTTAAGCATTTCGCCTGTTTGTTCCGCCCAAAAATCATTGGTTTTATCAAATTTTCTAAATTTATATAAATCCTCATGATTCTTTTTTGCATTGTTGTAATGGTGCTTATTATCATCAATAACCGCAATTTGATTATAGATGTGAGTAAACCCTAAATCAAAACTAAAATTGTCACCATAATTTTTAAAAAACTTGATTTTATCGCTAGGAAAATCCGCATCACTTCTACATGAAACTAGCTTATCAGGGAACTTGTTTTCTTGTTGAAATTTAAGAATAGTTGCGTACTGTTCCCCAACTCGTAAACAATCCCAATCATTCTTAATATCAACACTATAGTTTTCATTAAGACCGCTATTAATATAATCATAGTAATTATCCAAATAATCCCTAGATAATGCTTTGATTTTAAAACCATTATTACCGCTCAATTTTACCGTTGATAAATAATCAATTGTTTGCTTTACGGCTGTAATAAAATTTTTAATTTTATCGTCAAATTCCTCAAACATTTTCTTTTGAGGTGGTCGAATTGGATTTTTTAGTTTAGATAGTTGTATAGAACTATTAGGAAGTACAAAAAAAACGTTTGTTTCTTGAGAAAGATAATCGATCCCTTGAAAGTAATTTTTTGTACTATGTTCTAAAAAATTTCTGTTTGAAAACGTTGAAGTATCGAATTTTTTTTCTTGAAAAATATCTTGTTTAAAAAATATAGTTCCAATTGGTAAATCTCGAAGTGCTTTACTCCAGATATCATTCAATAAATCAAAATCATTCTCACCTAGTGAATATTTTTCGGGTAGGTAAAACCGAAAACCGAGTGCAAAACTGCCGTCTTGCCCGAATAAATAATTTTCCATCACTTTTACATTTCATCATTTTTGTTTCTTTTTATTTCTAGTTAATGCCGAAATTTCGGTAGGAAATTTCTCATTAAAAATCTTTTTCATCAGCTTATCATTACTCACAACCAATTTTGTAAAAACAAGACTAATTCCGTTAAATATCAAAATAACAATTAGTTTAGTCCAACTAAAACCTGTTGTAAGTGTAAGCAATGAAATACCTGCAATAGCAACAAACAAATAAAAAGCATTAGGCGAAAACCCGAAAAGTTCGGGTTTTCTTCTAATGTTTTTATAGTTGCGTATTTCTTTCATTACAAAGATGTTGTTTTAACAACTTGATAAGCACCTACAATAAAAAATACGGCTAACAAATACCAACCGACAATTTTTAATGCTGATAGAACATCTTTTGTCTCGTTGTATTCATTCAACGCTTTCCAACCTACCCAAATAAAAGCAATTCCTGCAACGATGGGAAAAGCTTTTACAAGTTCACTTAGAATTTTGTTTCCTCCATCTGCTAAACCTAAATTTTGAGCATTGACAATGGTTGCCGATAACATAAAAAGCAAAAGACCTGCTTTTTGGCTAAATTTCATTTTCATATATGATTTTTTTAAAATGTTTATGTTTTTTTCCTATAACAAAAATACAAATTTTGTTTAATATATTAAACTTTTTTTTCTAAAGATATTCCTATTTGTTCCGCAAATAAGTTTACATCATCAATAATATCACTATAATTTTCAATCATCTTTTTTTGTAAATTTTCTTTTTCGGGTAGTGGTTCTACTTTTATATCATACTTGGGAAACCGTATTAATTCTGCTTTTCCTCCCGAAATAAAAGCAAATTTTCCTGGTGTAAACTTGGTAAATTCGTGACTTCGAACCTTTGGAATTTCTCTTTCTCCTATTGTTGTAGATGACGAATTTCCTGTAGTTCTTGAACGTGTTTTAATCTTTTTCGGTTCAAAATACTGCTCATAAAATTTCCCTGTATCGGGGTCATTGGCTCTACCAAAAAATAAAGTTGATAAGTTAGCCAAAATAGCTTTAAAACCGTCTCTAGTATACTGAATTACCGCTTGTGATATATCTTGAGCGCAATAAACTGTTACAATCTTAAAACTTGCCATTGTGGCTGAAATTCGAGCCATGTTACGAAGTTTGATTGTAGGGGCTTCGTCTAAAAGAATAAAGGCAGGTTCTTGATTCCTAACCATCATTTGATTAGTAATTGTATGTATAACTGTTGCTAAAAATGGAGATAAAGGTCCATCATCTTTAGGCTCATTCAAAACGGCTAAAACGGTTTTATTATCTTTTGAATTAAGATTTAAGCTTAATTCATTTCCACTCAACGCCCAAAAAGATTCGGGAAAAGAAATTTTTCTTAGTGCATTGGCTAATGTTGAAATAACCCCTGCGGTTTGCTTTTCGGAAGCAAGTCCCAAAATAAATGAAGATGCTTGTATTCTTACCCTTTTATCTTCAATTAAAAACTTTTTCAATCCTAAAAATGTATCATAGGCATCTTGCTGTAATCCCCTATTACTTGCTTCTTCTTTTTTCAATGCAAAATCAACAGACAGAATAAATGCTATAACATGAGGAATAGTACAAAAATGTTGATGATGCAAAGAAAATTTTAATATTAACGAACTCAATAAACTTTCCGCAGTTTCATAAAAAAAACCGCCATCGCCTTTTTCTGTTCCTCCTAGATTATCTAATAAAACTTTTGCTACCGCAGTAACATTTTTTTCATCTTCTAAATATTTCGGATTAATAGGATTTAATCTAATACCTATATCGGGTCTATGAATAGCAAAAATTTTAAGTCGCTCACCAAAAAGCGGTAAACAAATTTCTGTTAATTCTCCGTTTTTATAATCATACACCAATCCCGAAAATTCAAATTTTGAAAAATGCACTAATAGCGAATAAATTACCGATGCTGTTTTTCCACTTCGGGAAGCTCCGAAAATTCCAACCCCTGCAAAAACATTTCTAATAGTTATTGTTCTCCCTCTAACTTTTATTCGTACATCTTTAATAGGTTCTGCCTTTGGTTCATAATTGGTAAGCCCTAAAACCAATCCCAAAACAAGTGCAGGAAGAAAAGCATAAGGAAGTAATTTTGGGATAAATGATATTTTAAAGAAATAGTGCGTAATTGCCCCAAAAAGTAAGATTAATGAAAAGCATATTAATCCTATACTCCCTCTTTTTGATGATATTAAATAGCCTAAAAGTCCAACAATCGCATAGATTACTAGAAAGACTATAATTATTTCTTTGTTTAAAAATGTAGGTAATTCCATAATAATTTTAATATTGCATTCCTTTATCTACAACTAAATTTTTAGCCATTTTTACCAATTTAACCACTAAATCCAATTTGCTTTTTGGAAAACTTGTTGGAATTGGTAAAGGCATGAGTTCTTGTTTTATTTTCTGCGTTGGCGATAATTCATTTTTTACAATATTCATTCCTGTATGTTTCATTATCTCCTGCTTAATACGTCCTTTGACAAGGTTTTTAGCTTTATTTTGTGCTTCTTTGCCTAAATTCTTCTTTAACTTAAGATAAGAATATTGTTCTTTCTCTGGTCGATTATATTCAAATTTTTTATCAAAAATATTCTGAACGTTTTCAGAAAACTGATCTCTATTAAATCCTACTTTTGCACCATTATTAGTTTTCCCCTCCCGATGGTTGGCATCGGGTGACATAGAAACTTTATCTCTAGGATTAATACTTGTTTGGTCATGCCGTGAAATCACGATATGAGAATGATAATTTAAACCTCCTTTTTTAACTCCCTCGTCAATAATTTCATTAGTGAATTTATCTCTTAGCAATTCATTTTCTAGAATAGCAATTTTCTTTTTAGAAGATGAATTATTTTCTAGTTTTAGTTTTTTAATTTCGGTCAAAATCGGTTTATTTTTAATAACTGATTTATCCGTATGCTTATATGTTCTTGATGTTTCTACTTTACCATAATAAAGCAAGTCCTTTGCAGTAATTTTTCGTTTTTCGGTACTAAAACCGTTCTCTTTCCAAACTCGATGTTTTAGATCTTCTTTAATATCTCCAAATTCAATATTGATACCGTTTTCTTTTGCTTTTTTAGTTCGAAAATCAAGCTTGAATTTTTCTACAAAATATTTATCCCCCTCCTTTTTTATTTCACTTTCTTTAAAAGAAAAAGCAATTGGTTCTGTTAATCCTTTTTCCGTTTTGTAAAAAGTTAAAAGTTTATCTTTTTCGTTTTCTTCTTTCCCTTTAATGTCTTTAGAATTAACGGTATCGAAAGATATTTCTACTACTTTTTTTTGCTCCTTATCTCTATCAATGGCTTTCTGTAAAAGTTCAGTAATTTGTTTTTCATCACGAAAAGAAATTGTTTCTTTAGTTGAACTGCTAATACTTTTATTATTCACCCAAAGGCGAATTTTTTCCTCATTGTCTGCTTTGTATTCAATAAGAGTAGAATTATTTTTCTTCTCAACTATACTTGCATTAATTGTATAGTTATCATTTTTCAAATCTTGTTTTAAAATATCTTTACTAACAAGAAAATTTTTAAATTGGCGTTCAATCTCTTGATTTTTAACAAAGTCTTTTGCTTCTAGTTTTTCAACATTAACCGCTTCTTTAATTTTTTTGTATTCTTCGGAAAATTCAATTTTCGCCTGTTTAATAAGATTCATTTGAAACTTATGTTCCAATAATCTTTTTTCAATTGTAAAATCGCCATTTGAATTAGTGTGTAAATCGGTAAGCTGAACATTAATTTTCAAATCTTCTTTAAGTCCTGTATCTGTAAAAGTAAATTCCATTCCTGCGGAATTTTTAATATTCTTTTCCTCCAATTTTTCATATTCCCTATATTCTTGAAATTCAATTTTTTCATCTTTTTCTAGGGCTAATATTTCATTAATTTTATTATTATAAAACTCTGAAATAATACTTATTTTTCCGTTTTCATCTTTCTCTACCTCTCCTGTTTCTTTGTCAATTAAGGCAAAATTTGGCATCCAAAATTGCTTATCTTCGTCTAACCTTGCATCTTTAACTAGCAATAGTTTTGCTTTCTCACTTTCTGCCTGTATTTCGGCTGTAATAAAGGTTCTATTATCCCAATCGGTAATTTCAGTTTTTTCCCTAGCTTCCAAATATCCCTCCGATTCCAAATATTTATTAAACTCTACAGAAGTAAGGATTTCAAGCCTTTTTAAATCTTCTTTATTTGGTGCATTTTTGGGGTTCTTAAAAACTTCCTTTCCTTTTGAATTAACAATTTTAGTAAGGTCAAATTTTTCTTTATCTACCAATTTATTATAAATACCCTCCCTAACTTGTTTAAATTCATTACTCAAAAATTTGCTTTTAGCATTATGCAAAGCATTTTCATACGTTGTTTTAGAGACTTTAGCAATGCCATTTTCTGTAATAAATTCGCCACTTGAAAAATGCAATTTTATTTCTTTGTCAAATGCATCCCATTGGTGACTTATTTCAATTTTATTTTCTAAAACAAAATCTGTATAGTTTTCATTACTGCGTTGGCTATAAGTAGAATTTATTTCTACTTGTAAAAATTTCTCTTTCTCTGCTTCAATTATACTGTCGTACTTATTGATATAATATTCTTCCTCAATATTCAATTTATCATCCTCCAAAGTGAATTTATTATTTGGAACAAAAAGAGAAACGTTTTTATTAATTTCTTCCGAATAAATTTTAAAAATTGTACCCTGTTCTAATTCATTAGCAACTTTAAATTGTTGTACTGAAATCATGTTAGGAACTAAGCTTGGATTTTCTAAACCTTTTTCAATCAAAAAATCAGAATACAATTTATCTATTTCGGGTTGCATTTTTTTTCTCTCATTATTGCTAGGTAAATTATTCTGGTCTGCATAAATTTCTCTATCCATTTGCAATGCGTATTGTTCCATGACATCCGAAACAAACAATTTCATTTGCAATTTCATTAATTGATCTTTCTGCTCATTATAAAATTTTAAACCTGTTTCATTGTCTTTTACATCCTCAAAAAACAATCCCCGATTATTGAGTTCATCTATCGCAATCGTTTCCATGTGTTCTAGTTCATTTTGACTTGGACTAATATTGAGCATAAAAAAATTACTAGCATCTAATTTTTGCGTTCCTCTATTTTTATCAATATTCATAGAAGCATTATAAATATCAATATTAGAATTTGGGTCGTTCAAATCATACAGATTAAAATTTTGATTGAAAAAATTTTCAACTGAATACGGCTCAATTTCGTCCTCTCTACCATCTAAAATAAGATGTTGATTTTTGACTTTCTCGAACTGATTTTCTTTATCCAAATACAACATTGTATTAGATGAAGAAATAGATTTACTTGTATCGTGACGAATAAATTTTACGTGCATTTTTTACAATAATTGTTGAAATGTATTCCATTCTTCAATGGTCAAATTAATTATAATTTTATCCTTTGACATCATCCCTCCCGATTCGATTTTAGAATTATTAAAAATCTTAAACAAGGCTTGTTTTTGAGCATCATATTTTGAATACAAATCTTTAAACTTTGCCTGTTGATTTTCTAATTCTTCCGATACAATTTCACTAGAATTATTTGATACTTCTTGAACTGAATTTTCACCTAAATTTAAAGGGTTATAGTCTTTCTTATTTTCAAAACTTTCCTCTCTAAACTTATCAATTTGAAAATCATTTATTTTATCTAAAACGGATAATTTTTCGTTAATTGGTATCAAATGATCCTTAGTAATTCCACCTACCCAATTTCTTAAACTTGCATTATCTTTTGTGATTTTTTTATGTGCATCTTCAAAAGATTGGAGTAATCTTTTTTCAAGTCTAATGAGTTCAATTTTATAATCTCCTATAAAATCATCCTTTGGATTTATCTCATTTCTAATCATAAAAACCGCCATTGTATTTATGACATTATCATACGTTTTCAAGCCAAATTTGGACTGAAATTGAGTTAACATATCTTTAGTCTCAACGGTTACTGATATAGACGAATTTGACATATTTATAATATTTTAATACTTCAAATATAATATAAATAAGTTTATTTTCAGTACATTATAAATGTAAACTGAAATAAAATATATAAAATTTATAAAATTTTTATAAAAATGAATTTATTGAAAATTATAATATACTGAAAACTAAACAACTAACGAACTACGATTCTATAATCGTGGTTCCCTCTTGCTTCTCCTAATATTTTCCGCTTCGCTTCAAATTTTCGGAGACTGGGCAAAGCCCAGACCCGATTTATAGACGGAAAAAACATTCAATGTGAAAAATCATTTTGTTTTAAAAAATGACAATTAGAAAATTAATTTAAAAGATTGTCTTTTTGAAATTAATCTTGTAAACTTCCTTATTAAAAACAGAACTGTTTTCAAAACTGATACATAAAATTTTCGTCCTGCGCTAAAATTAAAATGAAGCAAAAAAAATGAGCGATGTAAAATTACAACACTCACTTTTTTAAAAAATTACTGAATACTAAATCAATAGTAAAAAATAGCATATATTAAAAATTTCATAATTTAAAAATACTTATTTTTTCTCTTTAATTTTGCTTCTATTCTCTTCAAATTTTGATTTTATCCCTTTTCCTATTTCGGTATGGAACATTCCAAAATACACTGCAAAAACTGTAATTATTCCAAAGAAAATATTATTAAACACTTTCGGAATTTCTACAAAAAGTTGTGCTATTGTATATCCAATAAATAACACAAAAACTGATACAATTAAAATTTTATTCATTTGATTTTTTTTGTGAGATTTCATTATCAAAGAAGCTGTTTAAATCTGCTCCGTTTGCTCTTAAGAAATAGAGATATTTAAAAAAGAAATTTTTCTGATAATTTTTTTCGAGGTAAAATTTTCGACTTCTTTTTTCCAAAAATTCTTCCAACGATTTATTATCTTTTTTCTCAATGGTTTTCTTTCTTAAATCTCTTAACATAATTTATTAGTAGTTCTTTGAACTCCATCAAAATTGATGAAGAAAAAATATTTATAAACTTAAACATAACTCTAATTTCAAAATTAAAAAATTAATACTAATTAATACATAAAAACATTCTAAGTTTTCAAGAAAAGAAAAATTCTTTTTTTCTTTTAGCGCAACTTTTCTTTTTTTATTGATAGATGAAATCTATCAAAACTAATGTTTTTTCCGTCTATAAAAAATGTCTGAAAGACAATAAAAACTGTGAGCTGTAAGCGAACTCCATTTAATGGATTTATCCGTCTATAAAAACAAATGCTTTTTAATATATGCTTTTTAAATTCAGTAGCTTTTTAGCCTCCGAAAACATATCTAAACAAGGGCTTTTGCAAAGATTTCTACGGAGGTCTATCCTTAAAGCTACGGAGGTCTATCCTTAAACATTAAATGAAGCTACGGAGGTCTATCCTTAAACATTAAATGAAGCTACGGAGGTCTATCCTTATCCAACTACGGAGGTCTATCCTTAAACTACGGAGGTCTATCCTTAAACTACGGAGGTCTATCCTTAAACTACGGAGGTCTATCCTTAAACTACGGAGGTCTATCCTTAAACTACGGAGGTCTATCCTTAATTTTATGTTAAGTTGCTAGAATATCTCCAAAA
>RRZU013407556.1_pt1 | contig 13687 bp, 24 predicted proteins | sample 2165561 | NCBI WGS metagenome assembly RRZU01 (sample SAMN10456909, study PRJNA506462) | wastewater metagenome | isolation source: wastewater sludge | place: USA: Moscow, Idaho
GGAACAAAGTCCAGTACGATAAGGTGGCAACATTGGAAGGCTTCCGTGCGGAGAGTATAGGTTGCTCCATCACATCGGCGATATTTCTGGTCGGAGATTCAGGAGCTGCCTTTGGTAAAATCGTGGCTTTTGAGTACGGTAAGGCAGACGAGTTAAAGGTGCATGACGTAAAGGCGGCAGTTGCCAGTACTTCCGGCCACGGTATGGCCTTTGAAGCAAAGGACGAATTTTCCGACAAAAATCATATTTACTATATGACGGACAACGGTGAGCGTTGGCGTTTGTACAGCGATGCAATAACCGATAACACCAATGTCGATGTGGTGACTGTTGAAAAAGACACATACAAGAACAGATTGGAGTTAAAATCACGTTTTTATGGTGATTTTTTATTGGTAAGCAGTGTTGATGAGGATGACATATCACAAACTCTGAACGCTGTTCTTGATCTAATGTCCGGTGTAAATTTGCTTCAGAAAGATCGTGCTCCGCGCCATGACAAAGTGGCGTATGAAGTTGATACCTTTGAAGGTATGATGTGCGCAAAAGTAGTTGGGTCCGACGATTGCTACATCTACCACCATACTAAATGGCATGGGCCTTTCTGTGACCTTGGAAGTTTCCTTTACGGCGTGGTGGGATTCACAAAATTCGGCACGTGCAGCCTTATCTACTATGAAAGATGAATTAACAGAGATGCAGCGCTTTGCCCTTGCCACCATCAACAACTATCATACCGGAGTCAGCGCTAACATGGTCGCGTACTTGTGGTACAAGAGTAAGGGCATAAATTTATCGGTAGCAAGCCGGCGCAGGTTCGGCGCGACCGTGGCAGGGTACAATGCTTGCCGTGCTTTGGTAAAAAAAGGTAAGGCAACTTCAACCACAGCAGACTACGCAGTGATTTTTTTTCCAATTAAACAAACAGGCAATGTTTAAAAAAATAGGTGACGGCAAAGTCCGCCGTTGCAGCAGATTTCCGTTCTTGGTTATGGAACAGGATTCCGGCTTTACCCTTGTGGATGTCTCAGAGCACCAGTGCTGTTTTAATGACTGGCCAAAGACCAACGAAAACCAAGACTTCGTTTTTTCATCCAAACAGGATCGCAGCGCATTTGTAGCAGAAGTCGGCACATTGTCGGACGAAGTTTACAGGCTTGTTTATCAGCGAAACAGTCCCTTGCAGAGGCAGTACGTCTGTAAAATAAAGGACTTCCGCACAAGGAACATACCGCGTTTCGGACATGATTACTGTGTTGTTGAAGGAGAGTTCGTTGATGGCTCGAAAAACAACGGGGTTCTTATTTTCCCGGGCAAGGATCAGGCGCCCGTTCCTTTCTACACGTGTTATTACTCGGATGTCTACCATTCCGTATGTATTTTGCACCACAACGAAGAAGGAGTGTTGAGTTTGTCGACTTATGTGGGTTGCAGCAAAAAATATTCGGTCGAGGTGCCGCGTTTGGCCATAGTGAATGCCCAAACAAAAGGAGAGTACGGCCAGACTTTATTTGCAGATAATGTTCCTGACTTTTTACCGCCTCGTGCGCATTCTTTACAGGCATCAATTCTGTTGGTGACGGATTACGATAATATGTTGTATTTTATAGTCGACGTGGATCGCGGTTCGATTATCGAAAAACGCGACGAAGACTTACAAAAAATAGAATTTGGCGGTACGCTGTTCATCAGCGAGGTCAAAGAGGGGGACTACGAGCCAAAGTTTTACGTTCAGCATTTGGGAGACCTGAAAGGTCCTTTTTCTGACATAAAAAAAGTAGGGCCGTATTTCTTACTCAAGGGAGAGCAAGAACAGTTCGTATATTCACCAAATCTATGACTATGACTATGACAACACCAGAATTTCGCACGAAGCTTGAAGAACTTCTGCAACAAGAGAAGCACGGGGCATGTACAAGGTACCTATGCAACAAGGTGTTTTTGGAAACACGCAACGGGTACGTGGTTCGGCCCGGTACCAACAAAATGCAGTGGACATACAGCACACTCAGGTCCCTGTGCAAACAAGGAAAAATCATTTGTGACTTCCCGGGGCACTGGAGGGTCGCACAAAATATCACAAACGCAACATGACATTTGACGAAGCATCCATAATTGCGCACAGTCTTGGGATTGACCTGCTGTACGCAAAAGCGTCGAAAAAACCATCGGACAGAAAGCTTCCAAAGCAGTTTAGCCAGAACCGTTTTTGCGCAAGCGAAAATCACTCCGACATTGACAAAATTTTATCCCTTGAAAAAGCCGGGTGTATGCGAAGGGGCGCGACCATTAACCAAGGCACGGCCACCCTCTGGTATGTGACATCAGACGGCGAGAAATCGTTCAGGGAAGAGTTCCCAAACCTGATAAGCAAACGCCGCACTACACAAAAAACGTCGGACGATGGAAAACCTGAAGAGTGAGGCCAAAAAATTTATCCTCGACAACTCGCCAGAGTGGTTGGAGGCCGTAGAGAACGGATACGATCTGAGGATGGAAGAAAGCGAGGCAAGCAAAGATTCATGCCACAAAAACCAAAAATTTCAACATAACACTTAATCAGTAACATTATGTCCGCAGATCACAAAGACGGCTCCTAATGTATGATTTTGCATAACTGATACTCCAACGCCTGTGCGACCGCTTAGCGAGCATGGAAGTGGAAGCGGGGTTACATTCATTTTTCTATGAAAAAGATACTTGGGTTTTTCGCACAAAAAATAGGGTTTCCTTGCTCATCAGGGAACAGTCGTGCATTTATAGACGGTTGGTTTCTTGGCTCTGGGATAACCGTAAAGGCGTGGACGTGGCAAAGCCGTGGACTTGGAAAATACGAATGGAAAATTGGGATTGCTATTCACACCCGAAAAGATTTCAAGTTCGGATTTTCACATGCTGAATACGATTGCCGGATTGGAAGGGTGTTTTCCTTTTGGTATGGCGCAATCGTTATCAGTCATTATTGAATGTAACTGGTGCATGGGCTATGTACGACCATTTCGGAAGCATATAAGGCCATGCGGGGTTAGCCGCTTAACATTTGACAATATGAAAGAAAAAGAAATTAAAAAAATAAATCAAATTGATTTCATGGCGGCTGTGCTGCCGAATGGAATACCGGAGGGCTGGGAGTTCTTCGCCTTTGAAGCCAACGAATACTACCAAAATTTGAAAATCCGACGTAAAACCGACGCGCCCGGATACGATGGATGGGAGTACAAAACGTTTTTTTTGTCGGAAAAAATAAACGATGTTTTTGCCTATATAACGTTAAAAAAATTAGGTTACAGAATCCCATACGATCCGTTTCCGCACCTTATTGTCCGCTAACTTTTCAAACATGATAGCATCTTACGACGAATTGTCAAAAAAATATTTAGAGTATGTTACTCTAAATAATTGGGCCAAAACCTTCCCGACCACTGATAATATACTCACCGCCGAAAACGCAAAAGCCGCCTATTTAGAATGCCTAAATCGCAGGTAATGGCGGCTAACTGGTGCGTTGCCGAATGGCGACGCTTAGGAAGCATTGTCGGCCATGCAGGGTTATGCGGATTTCTTCACACGATTAAACAACAACTCAATGACAAGCGAACAAATAAAATTAGAGGTAAACCACATTTTTGAAAGTGGTGCAAACGAAATAAGGGTTATTAACCTGATTGAATCGGTTGTGAGCAATTATGAAAAGGAGACGAAACGGCTTCAATCCCGTTGCACAGAATTGGTCGGCATGGAAACCGCCTATCAAGAGGGCGCGTTATTTTTCGGCTGCTATTGCACCATTGAGCAGAAACGGCACGGTGTGCAAAACGAGCACTACACACATAAGGTTATCGGAGAATTGCGGTCAAATAGTTGGGTAGAAGTTCCTGTGCAAACTCCAAGAAAAGAGATTTTGCACGATGAAATGGTTGATGTGTTGCTTTGTATTTGCGAAGGGGTTGACGAAACAGAGGTCAGGAAATATCGCAGGGTTGACTGCAAATCAATGCGGTAATATTTTTCTCATTCCTGCATAACTGGTGCGTTGCCGAATGGCGACGCTTAGGAAGCATTTACGGCAACGCGGGGTTAGCCGCCCGCATCACATATACATAATTAAAAAAATGTTCACAATTCTTGACGGCGATTACAGCCAACCCGCACATGGCCCCGCAGCGGCCACTGATGTTTTCAAGTCATACATCGGCGCAAAAATCATCAAAGCCCGACCGATGACAAAAGATGATTTCGCTCGAATGAAGGGCGGAATACCAGACCCAAACGAAGAAAATGCCGAAGGGTATCTGGTTGAATACCCCGACAACTATTTGTCATGGTCGCCGAAAAACGTCTTTGAAGAGGCGTACCGTGAAATTAGTAGAGGTGAAAAGGACTTGATTTGGCCGATGTTATACGATGCCACTACTACTGTGTAGTTTTGGCTAACTCCAAGCCTAACGGCGCGGCGCATAGCCGTGTTCGGTAGGCGACAGTTAGGCGCATTAACCACACACACAACCACCCGCCCGCCGTTCGGGTTGAGCCAATCCGGGCGGCGGGCAAAAATTTTGAACGATGACAGATGCAGAAAACACACACCTGTCAAACAATGATAAGAGAATTTCAAGGACAATATAGTTGGCTGAGCAACTTCGCGTTGGTAAGCATCGATCTTGACGGAAGGACCTATCCGTCGGCAGAACATGCTTACATGTCCGCAAAATCGGGCAGCTTCCTGTGGAAGGAATTGTGCGCAAATAGGCTGATGACACCGAACGGCATAAAAAAGGAAAGCAGAAGAATAACCCCGGGGAAAGATTGGCCATCCAAAAAAACAGAAGTAATGCGCCGCTGTCTTGAGCAAAAATTCGCACAAGAACCTTTCAGAACGCTTCTACTCGAAACAGGTACATGCCACATCCAAAAGGGGAACCGATTTGGCGACAAATTCTGGGGAGTCGACCTAAGAACAGGCCAAGGAGAGAACAACCTTGGAAAGCTTATAATGGAAATCAGGCAGACACTCAAAACCGATCAAACAAAGCAATGAACTTACCACAAATATTTTGCAGGCACTTCTATGCAACAGTGTCCACCACTACACAAACCGTTCGGCGTGCCGCCTACCCAAAAGTACAGCACAACTACGAACCTCTGGCGGGCAAGCAGTTGTACGTCACCAAAAACGTTCCGGTAGAATTTTACGACGCCGTCGAGACCACAGAAGTCTGGAGGTGCGCAAAATGCGGCCACACGGAAATCGTCAAATACTGACATGAACCTAAATTCACTCATACTTGAAAATTTAAAATGCACAAACAAGGAGACTTGGTGTTATGGGGAGGCTTCGTATGTAAAGTGCTCAGATGGGAAAAAGTAATGGGAAAAATAGTCTGTGTACTCGAAGTGCAACATGCGCCAACCCCACGTGTACAGCCAACAGTACGCCAACGACTCGGACATAACCATTTTAAAGTGAAATGAGACCATATTTCAAACCAACAGGCGAATTTGACCCGAAGAAAGCCTCGACCGTAGAAACGCTGATGACGTCCGACAAAAAGGACGCCAAGAAACAACTTGGCGATCGCAAAAGTTCGTCCCCCGTGCCAGAAACACAAAATTATCCGGCCCTTGAATCCGCGAGCCTTGCTTTTATGACAAGAAGCGGAAGAAGGGCCCTAAGAAAAGCGGCTAAATAGACCAACGACTCCCATCTCGCCCGCGCAAGATGATTACACAAACAATGTCCGAAACAACACCTTATAACATGAGCGATCAAACAAATCTCACGCAGGCCGACATCGCGGCCATGCTCGAAAAAAGACTTGAGGAAACAATCCGACAAAACCCGGCAACTTTCAGAATGCTCCAGAGGTACTCCGAATACCTGAAAGCGATAAAGCCGGGCACCGAAGCAACCGAAGCCAAGGATGATGCCCCGGCCAAGGTCGGGGACGAAATCGACATGAACTTGTACAACAAAGAAAAAAAGGACCTGACCAAATCGAAATTGGCCTCAAGGGTCGGGTACAAAAAAGGGACGTTCATAACCGATACGGACTTGCTTGCCTCGATCATCAAAAACGGTGGACAGGTGGAGATCAAGGCGCAGGAAACCAGAAATCTTGGCACCGAAACCGTACAAGTCGTAGAGTGTAAGATATTTTTTGTAGCAAATACAGTCTAAATCATCACAGGGGACAAGGACCATGTCAATACTCAACTACACAACAAAAATAAAAACGTCTTCGTCCATCGCCGAAATATCGGATATGCTTGTAAAACGCGGGGCGTCAAAAATCGTCACAGACTACAAAGACGGAGAAGCGGACGGGCTGACCTTCTGGATGGAAAAAGACGGTGCAAGGATGTTCTTCTCGCTCCCCTGCAACTGGGAAGGCGTGCTCAAAGCTCTGGAGGACGACAAAAAAGTCCCGAAAGCTTTGAAGACCGAGGAGCAGGCCCGTCGCGTAGGGTGGAGGATACTAAAAGATTGGACAGAGGCCCAAATGGCCATCGTCGATGCCCAGATGGCCTCCGTACAAGAAGTGTTCCTACCGTACCTGTTGACCGATTCCGGCATAACATTGTACAACCGCGTTGTATGGAACGGCTTCAACATGTCTGACATAAAACTGATCCAACCATAACGAAATTTGGTTGACCAGCGTAACCCACATCCACCGTAAAGGAGGATGCGGGTTTTTTGTTTGTAAGACCACGCATGTAACGAGATCGTCGCTCTCGGGGCAAATGGCGCGGCGGTTTTGGCTTTCGTGGCATAGTTTTGGGGCGCGTCAGGTAAGTGGTGCGTAGACTATTGACTATTTTGGGTCATAGACTGCGTGATTTTTTGATTATAGACTGCGTGATTTTTTGATTATAGACTGCGTCTGGATGAGGATCCCCCACTCACCCCCACCCCCAACATATTAAAAAATAAATACCCCCCTACCTTGGTTTTTTGGAAGTCAAATTGTTTTTGTTTTACCACGAAAAGTTTGAACATTTTGAAACATTTTATTTATTATGATACAGATACATATAATAAGATATAAATATAACAACGTTGTATTAAATATATCATATATTTAAATTATTATCGCATTATTGCAAAAAATATTTAAAATAATTGCGAAAAATCGGATAATATCGGAAAATTGGCAAGGTAATTGCAACAATATGGTATGTAAGGGTAGGCAAATGTTAATAAGTTGTTAATACTATTGACATTTAAAAAAGTCGCCGTACCTTTATACCGCTGACCAAAAAGCCTTTATTTTTTTCACAATTTAAATTTTTTTGTTATGCAATTTTACAGAATTTCCAAGGGCAAATTTGTCCCATGCAACCAAAATCAAGCCCAATTTGTCCGCAACGCGGCGGGCGAAATGGTTGGCTTAAACGCAGCCGGGTTGCCGCGTATGTCGCGGCCTTTAGCGGACGACACGCCAAAAGGGCGCGTACATGTTTTTGACGTTACCGACCGCGCACCGTTTAGTGCGTCAATAGCGACGGGGGCAAACCCTGAACGCGCCGCAAAGATTGACACGGTACGGCAAAAAAGGGAGCAACAACACCGTACTAAAGCGGGGGGCAATGTTGGCCAAATAACCAAGGGGGAAAAACACCAAAGCAGCGAAAAGGAGCAAAGCACCGCCGCGACAATCGCGGAATTTTTCGACCTTCTTGCCAAGGTCGAAAACATGGTAAAAGGCGGCATGTTTTCAGCCGCGAACGAAGGTATCGCAGAATTGCGCCAATTGGCGGCAAGCGTGCCGACCAAACAGCGCGTAACGATGCGCAACGCTTTGCGCCTACTGGTTACGTTCAAGAATGAAACGGTCAAAAGTGACCGCGAAAAAAGACGGGAAATGGCCCGCCATGAAAGAACGGCAAGGACAGCGGAACGAGCAGCCGCAATAAGATCGCGCCGCGACGGTATCAGGACGGCGTTGGCTAACAAAGCGGCCAACACGGTTGGCCGTGGCCCCGCACCATTTTACACGGCGAAGACAGGGCAAGCCGTCGCCCGTCAATTGGCCGCACAGCGTAACCGGGAGCGTGCAACGTATTAGTGTTCCCCTTTGATGGTTATGGGTAAGGCGTTCCATACCATCAACGCAACACAAAACGCCGCTACCTTTTATCATTAACTTTTTTTCTCATGCAATACATCTTTGCTTTGATCGGTTTTTGCGCCCCTGTCGGCGCGTTCGCTTTGGGGTTTAAAGCCGCTAACATGTTGCGCGAACGCCGAAAGTCTCGCGCATTCCAATACTTGCGCGATGCGGGCGCATATCCCCCGATTTATACGGGGTACGGGCAGCAGCAGCAGCAGCAGCAGCAGCCCCAACCGGACACACAGACGCGAAACAGCGGCGCAACCGTTGACCAAATTCTGTATGTCTGTATAGTATTGTCTATGGCTTATGCCTGTTGGTGCGGTCTAACCTGACCAACCACACGCGCAAACCAAAAGCCGCATTCCTTTCGAGGGGTGCGGCTTTTTTTGTTTGCACCTGTCAGAATATGATGAAAAATTATAATAACAAATAAAATTTGGGGCGCTATGGTTCCAAGCAGCAGAAAAAGCGCACCCTATACACGAAAACACGCGAAACCATAGCGTTTTATTTCGCGTTTTCGCTGAAATGCAAAATCTAAAATATAAAAATAGGTTAAATTTTTTGTTTTTTGTGGTGTGCGAGGTGGGGGACGCATTTAAATATCAAAAGGCGTCAAAAAGGTGTCAAAAAGGTGTCAAAAAGGTGTCAAAAGATACCGGAACACAGAAAAGAATGCTATAACATGCACTTGGTCGGTCACTATGTGACGCGATGCGCTAAAGTGCTCCGTTTCAATGCCTTGCGTTTCGCCGCTGCTTTCTGTCCTGTTCTATGCGGCGCACCGTTACCAAATGGGAGATCAGCACCCAATTTAACGGAAATAGGTGTCGGTGTTGTGGATGGTTCCCCTTTGGTTATTGAGGCAATAGACAGCAACCAACCAAGACGCACCACAACCAAAAAATACCATTATCATCACCCACAAAGGGGAAACACACGAAATTTGTACTTTTTTTGTCGCCTTGCCGACATTTGAAACTTTTCCGCTTGACTTTTGCGATATTGCCCGTATCTTTGTGGGGTAATTGGAAGGGATGGTAAAACATCCCACCAAGCGCACCAAAGAACGGCGAAAAAAACGCCAAACGTTTATAAAACTCAAATGTCGTCTATGCGACAAAAAAAGTTTAAAAAATGTTTGGTAGTATAAAAAAGTCGTCGTACTTTTGTGGGGTAATTGAGGGACAAAAAGTTTATGTTGTTGATAGTGTTGATCTTTCATTAACATTTTATTAACAAAATAAATTTGCGGGTTTAAATTAAAACCCCGACCTTTGTCCTGTCAATTGATCGAATGAAAAACAGACCGCTAAAAAGTTGGCGGTATATGGGTTTGGGTAGTTTGGTTTTGTGCGAGTTTCTTAACAGAAATTTTAACAAAATTTTAACTAAAAAATATTTGGTAGTTCCAAATAATGCCCTTACCTTTGTGTGGTAATTGAGAGGCAAAGAAACGCAACCTTTTATGTTGCGGTTTTGTTGTGGCACTTGTTCACAAGTTTCATTAACAAAATTTTAACAAAAAAAGATTGCTAAAAATTTGGCGGTTTGCAAAAGTCGCCGTACCTTTGCCTCATAATTATAAAGCCACGAAAAACCGAAAACTAAAACGGCGTGATGAACGCAATTTTAATCAAAGTCGCTGTATTGCCATTAAGACTTTTTTAACAAAAACCTTCGCAGGGTTTTGTGGCGAAAGTCGGACGTGTCAAAACGGCCAAGATCGGGAACCGTCCGTGTGCGGGCCTGTGTGGGAATAGCAACCCCATACGTTAGCAGTGTACACGACAACGGAGCCGACCGCCGCCCTGCGTAGGGGTATGTTCATTGACATACTGAAAAAAGGTTAGTGCCCCATAGGTCGGGGACTTCCCAAAGACATATCTACGCCGTTTGGTGAGGGTATGACTGAAAATCGGTGTTGAGCCAAAACGTTGTAAAACGCAAAAGCAGCCGCCGATGACATTGGACGCCATATACCGGCGGGTATCTACGTTCCGTGATTCTCTTTTGGGAATGCGTATATGTAAAAATGCTATGTCCTGTTGCAAGGGACTACCATTGAAAGCATATACCTAATGCCGCTTGTGTTTGTCGCCCGACCGAGGCGATGACCTGAATAACCGTGTACGTCGTCACGGTTTTCGCAAGCGAGAGAATTTGTGAAAATCACAGTAGGGGTTTCCCCTATGTAGTGTTATAGATAGGTTTGCGGCCCGCCATGCTTCGGCAAAAAGGGCCGCAATTTGGTTTCGTAGTTCAACGGATAGAACAAAGGTTTCCTAAACCTTAGGTGCGGGTTCGATCCCCGCCGAAACTACCATTTTTTCCTTATAAATAAAAAAAACTGCCCCAAGATTAGAAAAAGCCCTAAAGGCAATACAATAAGATGAGCGAAATAAAGATGAACACGAAGTATAGCCGGACGGATAACGGCTATATATGTTACTACCAAGCGGCAGACCATGAGGCCGTCGTACCTGCCGACCGAAACGACCCGCACACACCGGGCATGGGTACTGTGACGCCATTAGGTGCCACTGGATTTGGAAGCACAAAGCGTGCCGCGTTTCACGACGCCAAGCACGCCTTTAAGGCGGCGTTCCAGCACGGGACTGCATATCGTCCGAAAGGATGCCTTGATGTCGTATTTGACTTGCCGCCCATCTGGGATTGGTCTTCGTCAAAAAGTCGTGATATTGAATTTAAATTTGAAATTCACGACCAATTGATATACGGCCAGATGCGAAAATTCTCAAAGCACCCAAAAATTGAGGATTGGGTGGTGGTAAACCGGCGTTTTGAAGGAGTTTCGCCGGCGCGGGCTAAACAAATCCTGCGTGCGTCGATGCGTGCAAAGATCGAAGCGCTTAAAGAAGAAGAAACTAAGCAGCCGCCCGTATCTTTTCCGAGCATGGCGGTCTGGCGTTAATTAACCGAAACTAAACAACATGACACATACACAAGCGTTGGAAATCGCTGTGGCGGCGATACCCGATAAAGACCCAAAAGACCTGTCTGCGTGTATAAACGCCGATGGCACAGTGTCAACCTATACATGGCCGAAGGTTCCAGAGTGGTTGACCATATCAGGAGTCAAACTCAGGAACAGGATTGCGCAGGCCATAAAAGATGCGTCTTTGTCCTTCACACAGCAATGTGAGGACACGGGCCGTCTTGCCGAGACGGATAATGGCGTACTCGTGCGTACCTATCGAAAAGGTCAATTCCGTGTGACAATAGTGCCTGACAAAGGGCGTAACGTGTTGTACGAAGGCCCCAATGTTAGTGAGGCCATCTTCGCGTGGTACTCCGCTTTGGGGGTCAAGGTTCTGGTGGTGTACCATCGTGGCGACACGTTGTACCCGGTGCCCGAGCCGGAAACGACATGCCTTTGGATGGTTCCTACCACCCGAGAGGTATCCAAATCATCTAACGCAATTGCTTGTGGTCATGTCCTTGGAATAGAGGGAAATCACTACCAAGTGATTGAACAATTAAATGTGTAAAACAACGTATAAAACATGGGACAAAGGTTCGTCGTAACGGAAGTACACACGGTTGACGGCATTTTTACGAATGCACACCAACGCGTCATGTCGCTCAATGAAGCGGTAAAATCAACCCCGGGCGTTTGGTGGGACGGCACATCGAATTTGGACGCCCTCCTCGCATTGGAGGTCGAGCAATTTACTTCGCATTCCCAGTCTGTCGGGAACAGACTTGTGTACTATTATGTCACCAGAATTAAATAAGGGCATGATTGTAAAAATCAGTACAATAATCCCCGAGTATTTGGTAGAATACTTCGGGCAGACACACCCATTTGCCTTCGTCGCTTGGGGCGAAGACCTCAACGCAACAGGTGTGAAGTGGCAAGAAAACGAAAAAGAGAAACATTGCGATGTTTTTCTATTTTTCGTGGAAAGAGAAGAAGACAACACCTACATGAAAGGAGGGGCGAAGTCGCAATTTGGTCATGTTCTTGGTATCAAAACCGAGATTTTTAACCGCTTTTTTACGTCTTTGCGTTTTGAAAAAGCCGTCGTGGATGCTGTTAATCGTGCGATAGACAAGATAGAATATTCCATCAAAGAAATCACAGACATGGCTTCTTACAACCGGAAAGTTCAGGTACCTTCGGCATGGTACCTGATAGTTATGGCGGAAATGGTCAAACGAGGGCTCATCATCGTTGATGGGTCAAAATCAGTGAGAACACAAACCCACACAATTAAAAGCGCACGGCCCAACTTATGTGCGCTAAAAGTCGAGATGCAATTCAGCCAAGCGTATGCCGAATTTTGGCTGAAAGACATACATTTTAATACATTTTAATTAACCGCGCAAAAATTGGGGCGCGGCCCATAACAAAAATACGTTTTATGAGAAAAATTCTTTCACTGCTGCCCCTGTTTTTGTTGGCAGCCATTACCACCCAAGCCCAAACAACGGACGCTGACCGAAACATCATGTTCCCGACAATGCGCCAGTTCCTCGCCCAAGCGGGCAGGAAATGGCAAACGGCTGGGTACAGGGTGCAATACCCGGACATGGGCGCTGACAGCGTCCGGGTACTATTCAAAGTCAAAACCGACGGCAGCACGTCGGTTTTAGTCAAAGTTGCCCGTTTAGGGCCAACGGGATGGACGCTCAAGTCAGTCCCTAAACGCAACTGGGGCGTATATGTGCGCCCATCCAACGAACCATCCAAATGACTGCCAGTTTTCGCACCTCGCACGGAATATAGACCCGTGCGGGCGCAGGGCGGCAAAACGGGAAAGAGAAGCCAACTCCTCCTCGGGGAGGGAAAGTGGAGGATGGTCATATCCATCCAACGGCCCCGGCGGTCGAGGTCTATAACTGCAACCATAAAAAAGATTAGTTAAGCCGTGGCGCACGTCGTAAGATTGTGCGTCACTTCCCTTTTGGAAAATCGCTGCACGCTCGATTCGTGCAAGGGAGCAATTTAAAAAAATAAAATGGAATATTTCAACACACTTCGCGAAGTTCTCGACTTGGCGCAAAAGACCGGGTTCAAACCCATCTGCGCTATTGTAGAAAGCGAAACTCCATCAAAACTACCAGACTTGGCCTTGCCGATAGGGAGTTTTGACTTGACCAAGTTAGAACGGTTTATCGAACTTGACGTCAACCCGACCAGATTAAAACCGCCACCCGAAATAACGGTGTGGTTCGAGGATTTGTGTGGGCGCAAGGCTTGCGCGACCATAGAACGGGAGGGTCGCAGTCGGAACCCCTTGTCGGATCATTACAGGTGGGCGTTGACCACCATCCCGACTATCCCTCAAATCTTGTGGTCAGTCGAGGATCGTTTTAGTGTTTTGGTGAGAAACTACTTGCGTAACGAGGCCGTTTATTCGGCGCTCGGATTGCCCACGTTAACCGTGGATGTGAATACAGAACCGCACGCAGGGCTGGCATCGAAAATGCTGGAGTTGGAAGCCCAACTCACGGCGGCGAGGGATGCCATAGCCAACGAATCTCTTTGCGTAGAAGAGATGAACTGGTAATGAAAATAGATCGGCGCAAGACTACATCAAAAA
>RRZU011824728.1_pt1 | contig 13684 bp, 12 predicted proteins | sample 2165561 | NCBI WGS metagenome assembly RRZU01 (sample SAMN10456909, study PRJNA506462) | wastewater metagenome | isolation source: wastewater sludge | place: USA: Moscow, Idaho
AAAGTATATCCCGAATACGGGTTTGCCGGGAATAAGGGCTACCCTTCTTTAAAGCATCGTGATACAGTACTGCGAGTAGGACCTTCGCCCGTGCACAGACTCTCTTTCAAAGGAGTTCTTCCGGAGATTACCTCATGAGCCTTGAGCGCGCCCTTTCTCAGTCGGTGAAAAAGTCTCTGCATAAGTCTAAACATTGCGTCTCAAAAGAGAAACCAACAGAGGAAACAGCGCCGCACCTGAGGCTTGGGCGCCAGGGAGAAGACATTGCCGCTGAATATTTAACGTCTTGCGGCTATGAGGTTTTAGCACGTAATGTCTCATACAAATGGGGAGAGATTGACCTAGTTTGTCAGTACGACGATGAGATAATTTTTGTTGAAGTTCGGACAAGAAGTGTTGGTATACTGCTGCCGCCGGAAATGACAGTAGGTCCCAATAAACTGCAAAAACTGACAAAATCTGCTAGGACATGGGCCGAATCAAGAAACTACACAGGTTTCTGGAGGATAGATTTACTCGCAATCACTTTCAGTAACGACAATAGCTCCAAAATTGAACATATAAAGAATATTACGGAGGGGATATGGTGAACTATGTTTCTGGTATCACTCTACGTGGAACACAGGCCATACCTGTTGAAGTAGAAGTCGAGACAACAGGGGGTCTTTTTTTAATGTCAGTTGTCGGACTTCCCGATACTGCGGTTAAAGAGGCGAGAGAGCGTGTGCGCGCCGCATTACGAAGTATAGGTATCAATGTCAGAGGGAGGGTTGCGATCAACCTTGCTCCAGCTGATATGCCAAAAGAGGGTGCATTGCTGGATCTGCCTATGGCAGTAGGCATTGCTTGTTCACAAGGCGGAGTAAAAGTCAAAAAGCCCTCTCTTTTCCTCGGTGAGCTCGCACTTGACGGCAGACTGCGAAAAGTAAGAGGTGCTGTCCCTGCGGCCTTTCTCGCAAAAGAAAACAATATGGACCTTTACATTCCAGAGGAAAATGCGAGAGAAGTTGGGCTTGTTGATGGAGTCACTGCTTATAGAGTTAAAACCCTTGGTGACCTCTTTGCCCACCTCCGCGGTGAAATTGAGCTTGCCAAGGTCATATACACCACGGTTGATGATATCGAGCCGATAGCAGACCCAGATTTCTCCGATATAAAAGGGCAGACTGTGGCGAAGCGGGCTCTTGAGGTCGCCGCTGCAGGGCACCACAATCTTCTTTTTGTCGGTTCTCCGGGTTCAGGAAAAACACTGCTTGCAAGAGCATTAAAAGGAATTCTGCCGCCTCTTTCCGATAGCGAGATGATGGAAGTACTGTTGCTTAAAAGTACGGCTGGTTTGGATCTTTCCACACTAAGAGAACGTCCCTTCCGTTCTGTCCACCACACTGCCAGCAGTGTGGCACTTTGCGGCGGCGGGACTCAACTGCGTCCCGGAGAGATAAGCCTTGCCTCCAGAGGAGTGCTGTTCCTAGATGAATTTCCCGAATTTACTCGTGACGTGATTGAGTCACTGCGCCAGCCGCTAGAAGACGGTTTTATTACTGTAAGCAGAGCTTCGGGCAGTGTAGTTTACCCCGCAAAAGTACTTATGGTTGCGGCTTGCAACCCATGCCCCTGCGGTTTTGCCGGAGATCCGGTGGAAAGGTGTACCTGCTCGCAAGGTGTGCTTGACAAATATAAACGCCGTCTGTCTGGACCGATATTGGACAGAATTGATTTGCACATATCTGTTCCCAGACTCATGCCGGAAGAGCTTGTCTCGCTTGAAGGCAAATGCGGCGAAAGCAGCTCGGAAGTACGCAAAAGAGTTAAGGCTGCAAGGGAACGGCAGGTTGCAAGATGGAATAATTTTGGCTTTCAGTGTAATTCGGAAATTCCCGAAAAAATATTAAGACGTTACATACAAATAAAACCAGATGTTAAAAATTTTATCCTCCAAGCGCTGAACAAAGTCAGATTGTCCGGCAGAGGTCTGTCGCGAGTGCTGCGTGTATCCCGCACTATCGCCGACCTTGAATTATCCGAGAGAATTGAGATCGTCCATGTGGCAGAGGCCTTGAGCTATAGAGAGGGAGAAGCTCTGTCATGGATGAAATATTAAAAACACAGCTTCTGCTGAATAGTGTAGGCGCTGATGTTCGTCACTGGAAGAAGATAGTGTCCTCAGGCATTAACTTGTGCCAGATTTTAAAAGATGACTACGAAAGGCTGAAAATCACCGGACTTACAGAACGGGCGGTTGCCCATATCAGAGAAAATGACATTGCAAGATGGGCGGAGTCTGAATTTGAGCGTGCCTCCACGCTCGGCGTGGATATAGTCTCCTGTGACGATATCAATTACCCTGCCAACCTTTTAGATTTAAAGGATCCTCCGCTGCTGCTTTACTGGCACGGCAATATGAAAAGCATTTCGTACTCAGCTGTAGGAGTTGTCGGAACAAGAAAGTGCAGTTCGTACGGACGAGAAACGGCGGAAAAGATAGGAGCATTCTGTGCTGCCGCGCATAGGATATTAATAAGCGGAGGTGCTGCCGGCATAGACGGATTTGCCCACGGCGGTGCATGCGGACATCAAGGTGAAACAGTTGCCGTTTTGGGAAATGGAGTAGATGTCGTTTTTCCCTCCTCCAATCGCCTTCTTTTTGAAAAAATTAAAGAGTGCGGAGCTCTAATTTCCGAGTTTCCTCTCGGTAGCGGCGGGGAAGCTTGGCGTTTTCCTAAAAGAAACAGGATAGTTGCCGCTCTATCTGATAAACTAATCGTTGCCGAAGCACCGCTAAAAAGCGGTGCGATGATCACAGCGAAAATAGCCCTCGAATTGGGGCGAGAAGTATGGGCGGTTCCTGGACGCATCAACGAAGCTGTTTCAGAAGGTTCTAACCGCTTGATATTTGATGGTGCGTTTCCTTACATATCTCATGGACTTTTTTTTTTTTTTTTCGACAAAAGTGACGGTCAATCATCACTGTTCAGCAATGCTGCGCCGCTGAACAGCGCTGATGATCTTACTCAAGATGAAAGGTCCGTTATGAAAATACTGTGGAGATCTGGATCACAAACGGTTGACAACCTTGCGGTTGAGGTTAAAATGAGCGCCGCCGATGTGATGAAAATATTAGCAATTCTATCTGCTAAGGGGTACACTTACTCATCAGGTCCCGGCAGATTCAGCGCAAAAGCTTGAAAGAGGTGGACTGTATGGTAGCTAAAAAAAAAGCCGCACCCGACGATACTGAAATAAAGATAGAGAGCGAAGACAAGACTAAAAAGAGTAAAACAAAGACAACAGAGGTTAATGATAAACCTGCTAAAAAGACTGCGGCTGCTAAAAAAACCACAAAAAAAACATCTGCTAAGGACAAACGCGGTACAAAAGGCGCCAAAAAATTCTCCGAATATGAGGGTAAAACTTTGGTTGTTGTTGAATCTCCGGCTAAAGCCAAAACTCTTGAAAAAATCCTTGGTTCTGGGTATAGAGTGCTTGCCAGTGTCGGGCATGTACGTGATTTGCCCAAAGGACGCATTGCCATCGATGTTGATAATGATTTCGAGCCTGAATATATACAAGTTCGTGGGAAGGCAGATCTGATCAAAGGGCTCAAGGGCGCCGCGGCTGTGAGCAAAAAAACACTTCTCGCCTCTGACCCTGACCGTGAGGGAGAGGCTATAGCTTGGCATTTGGCTACTCTTCTTGATATAGACCCTGCGTCAAAATGTAGAATCAGAATGCACGAAATAACTAAGCACGGAGTCACCAGTGCTGTATCAGAACCTGATAATATCGATATTAACCGTGTTGATGCGCAGCAGGCAAGGCGTGTTCTGGATCGTCTTGTAGGCTATCAGCTGAGCCCTTTGCTCTGGTACAAAGTGCAGCGGGGGCTTTCTGCCGGGCGTGTGCAGTCTGTCGCACTAAGAATTGTCTGTGAACGCGAAGATGAAATAGAGCGTTTTGTTCCTGAAGAATATTGGCTTATCGATGTTGAAGCGTCATCTGCTGATACTAATAGAAATTACACCCTCAGAGTTGAAAAATACCAAGACAAGAACATAATAATTGAAAATGAAAAAGCGGCGCTTGTCGTCACAGAAAATATAAAAAACAATAAATTATTGGTAGAAGATTTTAAGACAAAAGAAAATTCCCGTGCGCCCATGCCTCCTTTTAAAACCAGCACATTACAGCAAGAAGCTTCCCGCCGCTGTGGATTTGCACCTAAGAGGACAATGCGCATTGCCCAATCTCTTTATGAAGGGATTGAAATTCCTGGTAAGGGGCCAACAGGCCTTATTACATACATGCGTACAGACAGTCTGCGGCTTGCACCAGAGGCGCTTGATGCTGCGCGTAATTATATAACGCAAAATTTTGGCAATGATTATCTGCCTTCAACAGCCAATGAATACGTTCCCAAGGGTAAGTCGCAGGACGCACATGAAGCTATTCGCGCTACGGATCCTTTTCTTACTCCTAAACTGTTAAAAGACCATCTCAGTGCCGAGCAGTTTAAACTTTACGAACTGATATGGAGCCGATATGTTGCCAGCCAGATGACAGATGCAATTACCGCACGCACCACTTTGACCTGCGTAAGCGGAGATTACACACTCAAACAGTCGGGAGTGGTTGTCACCTTTGACGGATGGGGCAAAATCTATCCTCTTGGTGTTAAAAACGTCACCTTTGGAGCAGCTGTTGTAGGCGAACTTCTCTCTGTAGAGAAAATAGATAAAGAACAAAAATTTACTCAGCCACCGGCAAGATATACCGAAGCTGGGCTTGTGAAGGTTTTGGAAGAAAAAGGCATTGGCCGTCCCTCTACATATGCCACTATAATAGATACGCTCTCTGTCAGAGGGTATGTTGACAAGGGCGAAGAAGATAAAAAATTGATGCCTACAAAACTCGGTAAATTAGTCAATATTTTCTTGGTTCGCTATTTTCCTTACCTGATAAATGTAGACTTTACGGCGAAAATGGAAGGTGAGCTGGATCAGGTTGAATCAGGAGACTTGAATTGGCGCAAAGTAATGGCGGAATTCTGGAGCGGATTCAAACCTGTTTTAGATGATGTTTCCGCTAATGCTGAAACAATGAGACCGGAGCCTGAACTGGTCGGCGAAAAGTGTCCCGAATGCGGTCATGAACTAATTATCAAACGGGGCAGATTTGGAGAATTCATTGCCTGCACCGGTTACCCTGAATGCCGCTATACACGCAAAATAGTACATACTACCGGTATAAAATGTCCTAAGTGCAACGAAGGCGAGCTGATCAGGAGAAAGACAACCAAAGGCAAAATGAAGGGACGATTCTTCTATGGCTGTAACCGATACCCTGACTGTGACTTTGTATCTTGGAAAAAGCCAGAGACGGCTTCTGATAAGGGAACAGAAAATAAGGCAGAGGAGCCGGTAAACTTTGAAACAGATATGTAACGAGGTCAAGATAATAGGCGGCGGACTGGCTGGAGCGGAGGCTGCATGGCAGCTTGCCGAACGCGGAATACAGGTATCGCTGTATGAGATGCGCCCATCAAACACTACCCCAGCTCATGAAACCGGTTTGATTGGGGAGCTTGTTTGCAGTAATTCTCTCGGCGGGCAAAAGACAACAACACCTGCTGGTATATTGAAAGCCGAACTTACTGCAATGGGCAGTTTATTAATGGAGTGTGCTGATAAAACAAAGGTTCCAGCAGGAAATGCTCTGGCTGTGGACAGAATATTATTTGCAGAAAAAGTTGACGGTGCTCTATCTGTTCATCCAAACATTAAAATAATACGCGAGGAAATAATCGCAATTCCCGACGGTCCTGCCATCATATCGACGGGACCTCTTACATCGAATGCGATGGCGGAAAAATTAAAAGAACTTGTAGGTGATGGGTTTCTTTATTTTTTTGATGCAGTGGCTCCAATCGTAACATTGGACAGTATTGATACAAGTTGTTCCTTTAGGGCAAATAGATACGGCACTGATGGTGATTACATAAACTGCCCAATGAATGAAGAAGAATATCACCTTTTCTGGAACGAGTTAATAAATGCGGAAACAGCGATGAAGCATTCGTTTGACGAAGAAGAAATGCGCCACTTTGAGGGCTGTCTTCCTGTGGAAGTAATTGCCAAACGCGGTGAACAGACGCTTCTTTTTGGTCCGCTGCGGCCTGTTGGTTTTCAATCTGCAAACAACGGCGAGACTCATTACGCCGTTGTTCAGCTTAGGCAGGATAACAAAGAAGGAACACTTTTTAACATTGTCGGGTTTCAAACAAACCTTAAATGGGGTGACCAGGAGCGGGTTTTCAGAATGATACCTGCGCTTGCTGAGGCTGAATTTGTCAGAAAAGGGGTAATGCACAGAAATCTGTTTGTCTGCGCCCCTAAAGTCCTTGATGGCTGTTTAAGACCAATTGGACATAAAGATCTTTTTCTTGCCGGCCAAATTACAGGTGTTGAAGGGTATGTCGAAAGCATCGCCATGGGAATGGCCGCCGCTGTCTTTATGCACTCTCACCTTTGCGGCGAACTAATGCCGTTTTTTCCTCAGGAGACGGCCATTGGCTCCTTGCTTAACTATCTCTCAAACGCGATACCCGAAACATTTCAGCCAATGAATGTAAATCTAGGCATATTTCCTAAATTACCTGGTAAGAAAATTCATAAGAGGACGGAGAGATGCCAAGCTTACGCAGACCGTTCCGCCTCTGCCATAAGTAAATTTATTGATGATAACGTTTTTTTTAAAAACAACCGTTTGTAGTATGTCTACAAGATCCTTGATATTATAAAAATACAATGCATTTCGCCGTTTTCTGAAAGCAGCGTCCTGTTTTTTTTAACTGACAGTACGCTGTTTTTTGTTGTACAGGAAAGTTGTTAAATTGTGTATAAATACCACAAAACTCAAATAGTAAGCAAATGTGTGTTTCTTGTGAATTTTCTCAAAATTCCGCTTGAATTTTACAATTTTCCTGATAGAATACCCTTCATGGTTAAGAATATCTGCACAGACATTGACTTGTTTTTATCATATATCAAATCACGCGGACGCTCTGAAAATACAGTGGTCAGTTACTCTGTTGATTTGAAACAGTTTGCCGATTATCTTGAAAAAGAGGGAATTGAAAATTCTGCGGATATCGATACAGATGCGGTACGGATATTTCTTAGCAACATACTTGGTGTAGGCAACGCTAAAACATCAGCGGCAAGAAAACTTTCCGCAGTCAGAGGGTTTATTAGGTGGCTCAGTACCAGAGGGATAATAAAGAACGATCCTGTTACGGGGCTTAAGGGGCCTAAACTACCCGGCTCACTTCCCAGAGCTCTGTCTTATGAGGATACTGATATGCTTATTACCAAAGGGCCGCAGCAGGGCAAACATTACAACAGAGACAGGCTGATATTGGAGCTCATGTATGCCGCCGGACTCAGAGTTTCTGAATTAATCGGGCTAGACTGGGATATGGTGGATTTTGAGAGCAGGACATTAAGAATCATGGGCAAGGGCGAAAAGGAAAGAATTGCCCCGTTCGGCAGGGAATCTGCAAGGCTACTAACAGATTGGAAATTAGTCAACGGCGCAAAAGAAAACGGTCCCGTCTTTTTTTCGGAAAAGGGGGCGGAACGCCTGACAGTTAGGACCGTGCACAGAGTTGTTCTCCGTGCTGCCGCCAACGTAGGATTAAGCGGGGTTTCTCCGCATACACTGCGCCACTGTTTTGCGACGCACATGTTGGAGCGAGGAGCTCCGTTGAGAGTTGTGCAGGAGCTTCTGGGGCATGACAGTATATCGACGACGCAACGCTACTTGTCGATAACGACTGAGCAGATAAAAAAAAGTTATATGGAATCTCATCCAAGAGCACATGCTTAATGTGCAGGAAAATTCAGGGAGGAATTTGTTCTAATGGATACACCCAAAGAGTTAATTGAAGCTCGTCCGAAAATTGTTGATCAGCCTGCGATGCAGGATCTGCTCGAAAAAACCAGAGTTGTAAGTCGCGCTCTACAGTCAAGGAAAGACAGTGGTTCACCTGACTATCCCAAACTGGCCAGGCTAATGTCTGATATTTCTGCAGCTAACGTATATGTTATTAACCGTGAGGGACGCATTTTAGGCTATGCTTGGATAAGTGAATATGACTGCCCGATAATGGCTGACATGCTTGTCAATTCTGCGATGCCTCAAATCTACGTTGAGAAAGTAAACCAGTTTCACGAATCAGTTCTTAACCACACGGACCATGGTTTGTGCGCTTATGCTGATCAGCCATGCACATATTCCAACAAGCACGTGCTGATAGTTCCCATAAATGGTTCGGGAGAGAGACTTGGAACACTGATTTTGGCAAGATTCGGCTGCCCATTTGATACAAGAGATCTTGTACTTGCAGAGTACCTCGGAACAGTCGTGGGACTGGAAATACTCAACGACAGAGGCAAGACAATAGAAGAACGCGGCCGCGAACGCCTGGTAGTACAAATGGCCATGAGAGCACTCTCTTATTCCGAAGTTGAATCTGTGCGCCACATAATTGAAGACCTTGGCGGCCCGGAAGGCGTTGTTGTCGCCAGTAAGGTTGCTGACAGAGTTGGCGTAACCAGAAGCGTAATTGTAAATGCTCTGAGAAAACTTGGAAGTGCTGGTATAATAGAAAGCAGAAGTTTAGGAATGAAAGGGACATACATCAAAGTACTCAGCCCTCTTTTCCTAGAGGAGCTAGGCATCGTACTACGCTGACAACGGCGAGGAGGACACCAAATGAAGGCGAAAGTGTTGATTGCAGACGATTCTGCCCAGATGCGCATGATTCTCAAGGAAATATTGGTTCATAACGGCTGTGAGATTACAGACGAAGCAGAGAATGGCAAAGAAGCAGTTGAAATGTACAGCAGACACAAGCCCGATGTTGTAATCCTTGATTTATCAATGCCTGTAATGGACGGTATTGATGCGCTCAAGGCAATTAAGGAGCTGCACCCGGATGTATGCGCTGTAATGCAAAGTGCAATGGGACAGCAAAACTTGGTTGTAGAAGCTATCAGAGCCGGTGCAGCTGAATTTTTCATAAAGCCCCTTCAGTCCGAGAGAGTCATTGAGGCTTTGGAAAAAGCGCTAAAGAAAAAATTGGTATAAATATACCGGCGTTGTACTATTAATATAAATATATGTTAGAATTAACAGTCACTGTTATTATAAAGCCCTATTAAATGGAGCTTAAAATTTTTGGAGGTTAGATCCGCAAATGGTAGAAAAGACGTCAGCCGCGTCATCGGTGAACATTGGTGATGTTCTCAGTGGAACAGTAGAACATCTTGCTCCTTATGGAGCGTTTGTGAGACTTGAATCCGGGCAGAAGGCCATGGTCCATATCTCTGAATTATCACATAACTACGTTAAAAAAGTAGAAGACGTGCTGGAAATGGGTCAGAAGGTCACTGCTAAGGTTATTAAGATAGATGAAAAAGGCCGCATTGACCTTTCAATCAAAGCTACACAGGTGAAGGAAGTTCGCCCTCCAGTCCATAGAGAAGAAGACTTTGAGAAAAAACTCACAAACTTCTTAAAATTCAGCGATGAAAAAATCGCCGATCTTAACAGCAAATGCAAGGACCCGCGCGCTGCAAAGAGAAGAACAGGTAACAGCGCTTCAGGGAAAAAATAAATTGCTTATAAATAATACAGATTTACTGTATAAGCCGGACGACATTAGTCTTCCGGCTTTTTGGAGTCCCTTAACCTCAGACGACGCAGTTGTGCTAACGGGCCAAAATCATGGCAAAAAGTTTAGTACAACCGAGATTTTGGCAGTTGCCCGAAGATGTTCGCATGGTTGTCCCCAGGTTCTTCTTTGTAAGCCTCTTACTGCAGATCACAGACCTTTCCCTACAGTATTCTGGTTGACGTGCCCATACTTGGCCAAAAGATGTGGCGAGTTAGAATCTGAGCATAAAATACGAGAACTTGAAAATATATTTAGTGTACGAGCAGATAGTATTGCCATATGGCATAAGGAATATGCCAAATTACGTCTTGCTCTTATTTCAGATTCTGATAAATCGGAGCTGCAAAAAAGGCATACTAAATTACTGGAGAAGTTAATCTCCGTAGGTGTCGGCGGGATAAATTGGAGCGAAGCTTGTTTTGCTGTCAAGTGCCTGCACTTACAGGTGGGGACATGGCTTGGCTGGGGGCAGCACCCCGCAGCTGAATGGCTAAAAAACAACTTCTCTAAAATAGAATGTAGTGATGGAAAGTGCAAAAGCTATCTTGCTACTTTATAAAGATACTTTTATTGCTATTGCTAAGGACAGATAGCAGGCTTATTTAAGAATTGCGGTGCAAGCCGCATGTTTATCTGTTCACATAAAAATAACAGATTTTATTTGCAGATATAGAAATACTATGCAAGGTTTCAAATACGAAAGATCTTCTAAATGGACAAGCGCACATCCTCGGCATTATATGAGGAGCCTTCATGACCCTACCGTTCAGTTTAAAGTAAAATCCCACGTTTAAGAAATGCACATTACGGACCGTTTGAAAATGTTATTATCAAACGCAATTGGCGTCGCTAGGGTCGCAGTGGTATCCCTCATTGGCAAGTGAGATAGAAATCTCATATTCCCATAACCGAGCTTAGTTTTCCCACCAGATGTATTTAGTATGCGTGTTAGCGGGACGCGCGAGAATATAACTTGGCATTATTGGGTACAAATGTAAGCCAGCAAACGAGAATCAACCTTAATCATAAAATATACGATAAGAGATACTAATGGAGAGACAGACTGCAGAATTTATAGCTTATCAGACTGTATAGCTAGATGGCGTTCGAGACTAAGGCAGAACGGTACGGAGGGGAATAAATAAGGTATCGAGACTTGTTGTTCTTGGCGCAAGTGAATTGAGTGTGACAGAAAATTTCATATACACATTACCTGGTATAGTCTCACTATCAATGGAGAAAGAGGGATAAGAGGAGTATCGGAAGGGTAAAAGAGTGCAAAGTAAGATTCTCATTTTTCCTCCATGAACCAAAAGAGCGGTGGTCTTACTGGCGGTTGCTTATTCATTTTGTATTTAAGCCTTGTACAGATTGAAAACAGTTTGGACTTCTATAATGAGACCGCTCGACAACGATTCTTTGTTCCATTCTATAGGAACCTTGTGAAAACGGCATCTGACACCAAGCAAAAGAAATAATGCATCTTGCAAAGACAATCAGTAGCCACAAAAGCAAAGCAGTTTTGAGGCGCAAGCTAAATAACTGCATACAAATGTATGAAGATAATACGCAACAAAGCAGCCCGTACCACAGGAAAAGGCACATCTAGAACATTATGGGACTACTGCTTCCAGTCAAAGTGCTGGGAGCATACCAAGACCTACAACTTTCCGGAAGCGAGCCAACAAAAAATACGACTCCTCACATAGTAACCTGAATTTTCCCCGACGTCAATCCGCCTTTATTCAAGTGCTCAGCTCAGATACATAATGTCATTGAAGTAGGGCTCCACTTGTTATATTAATTTGCAACTGCTCCTTGATGCAGATGGTATTATAGTCTATCATAATATAACTATTTAATTTATATTATAATTTAATAGTGAAAAATATGATTAAAATATTAAATTAATCTTAATCCAGTTTGTTATTTTATTTTTATGCCAAATAAAACCATATGAATACCAGTTCGTAGAATTATGTTTTATTAAGTGCAGAATTTCATGAAACTCTGATAATATGTATAGATATTTCAAAAAGAAACCATATTCGCTATTTTTATTTATTTAATGAGGGTGGGGCTACTGAGGTTGTTTTGTTAACGACATATATGATATATAAATATTTTTTATAAGAAATAGCTTATAAACAGAGGCTTCAAACGTCTTCCTTCTTGCAAAATGTATATTTTGCTGATACACTGACAAACATGTTAACCATAGATTGAAAATATTATGATGTTTCCTGTCAAGTATACAGTTGGGTGATGTGAGTAGTATGGGATACTGGGGTAGTGTTAAATTTTTCAGGCATCTTATTTTAGTTACTTTATTAATGACAACTGTAATATTGTGTTCTTTGTGTTTGAATTTAATTTTTAAAAAAGATATTATAATGGTTAAATCTACTTCAAACATAAAAAAAACAGCAGAAAATAGTGTTTCTATTAAACAAACAAGACCATCTGAATCGGAGAATGCGGTAGAGCAACCACAATCACTTTTTGTCTACAAAAATAAATACAAAGAATTGTATGCCGAGCCAGTAGAAGAAAAAGAACTTATCAACGGAAATATATACTTGACCTTTGATGATGGACCATCTAGGTACACGAGCGCATTTTTGGATATTTTAAAAAAACATCAGGTACATGCGACATTTTTTGTTGTTGGAACAAATGTGGAAAAAAATTTTGATATAGTTCGCCGTATGCATAAGGAGGGACATGTAATTGCAGTCCATACTTACAGCCATAGATACCGAGACATTTACTCCGATGTGGATTCATATTTGAGCGACTTTAAAAAAACAGATGATGCTATATGTAAGGTAACAGGAAAACGAAGCACAATTTTCCGTTTTCCGGGGGGGAGCATAAATATATTTAATTATAGAATCTATACGGAACTTTCTGCAGAGATGCTGCGCAGGGGGTATCGCTATTTTGACTGGAATATCTCTGCCGGTGACGCTACTAAAAAAATTACACGCGCAAGTATTGTTACTAATGTAGTTGACAATGTGGGGCGGGATCGTCCCAATATTGTTTTGATGCACGATACATCTGAACTATCACTTCAATCTCTGGAAAAAATTATTGTTTCACTAAAGATGAAGAATTATGTTTTTAGTACGCTGCAAAAAAACAGCAGACCACTTACTTTTACAAGATAAAGGAGTATTCATTATGGATTACATGCAAAATTTTAAGACAGCGGTTACGGAGATTTTCTCCCTGAAACAAGGTGGAGAGGCTCACGCACAGAAGGCTCCGGTTGTAAAAGAAGCCCCCTCCCGTGAAGTTACTATTAATATGCCACCTGTGAATACGAAGAAAGAAGTTCATAAGCCGGAAGTCTCTGTAATATCAGAAGGTACTTGCATCGAGGGAGAAATCAACTCCAGTGGGGATATTGATATGAGAGGAGACATCACCGGCAATATCTTTACAACGGGGAATGTCTTGCTTGCCGGTAACATAAAAGGCAATGTTTCCGGGGAGAATATTGAATTAAAATCATGCTCAGTAAATGGTGACCTTACTGCGAACGGAACAATAAGAGTGAGCAAAGGGACTGAGGTAATCGGTTCTCTTTCTGCAAAAGAGCTTTTTATTGACGGAAAAGTCAAGGGAGATATATTCTCCGCGGCAGATGTTTATTTCAAACAAAGCGCATTTGTGCTGGGAAATATTACCACAAACACAATAGCTATTGAAAAGGGCGGCGTTATTTGCGGCGAGGTCTGCATAAACAAAGCGGAGGGACTATTCTTTAATAGCGATATGAAGAACGCACATGGATCCAATATCAATGGCACTGAGGAATAATTGACCAAGTTACGCTCGACAATTATGCAACAAGATTGGTATGAAAAGCAAGTGCTCTAAGAAACATTTATCAACAGGGGCACAGATTCATTCAACTGATGCGCAGTATGTGCTTAGGTA
>RRZU010685108.1_pt1 | contig 13683 bp, 15 predicted proteins | sample 2165561 | NCBI WGS metagenome assembly RRZU01 (sample SAMN10456909, study PRJNA506462) | wastewater metagenome | isolation source: wastewater sludge | place: USA: Moscow, Idaho
AACATCTAATAACGATCATAAATCGCTAAGGATGGTGACCTTCCTACAGAGGACTTTCACCTCATTAGTTCATGCCCATGCTGGGCGTACACAATAAGAATAAGCTTTATATACTCTTTTCTAATTTATATCGTTTTATAAAAAGCAAATTGACTGCATGTTTTAAAAGCAGTTGACAAAAGATTGTTAAACAAAGGCCGCAGATAATTGACCTAAGGCTCAGCTTTCACTAGAATTGCTCGTCTATTTAACGGGGACCACTTCGGGCCCCCTTTTTGCCCAAGAAGTCACCAGGTAGCGAATCATGAAACGTACATTCCAACCCAGCACCCTAAAACGCGCTCGTAACCACGGTTTCCGCGCACGTATGGCAACAGTCGGCGGTCGCGCAGTTATTCAGCGTCGTCGTGCAAAAGGCCGTAAGCGTTTAAGCGCATAATCCAATCGAGCACAGCATGAATCTAGGCTTTGGCCGAGAAAAGCGTCTGTTGACACCTCAGCAGTTTAAAGCTGTCTTTGATTCTGCAAATAATAAAGTACAAGGCAAAAGCGTCTTATTACTTGCTCGTGATAACCAACTCGGACATCCACGTCTCGGGTTGGTTATTGGTAAAAAAAGCGTGAAACTTGCTGTTGAGCGCAACAGAATAAAACGTCAAATACGAGAATCTTTTCGCCATAACCAAGCTCAATTGGATGGTGTAGACATTGTAATTGTTGCCCGTAGGGGCATAGCTGATTTGTCTAATATTGAACTACGTCAGCAGTTCGATAAAATGTGGAAACGCTTGGCTCGCCAACGAATAACTGCATTGCAAGCAGCTCATTCTGATTCAACAGGGTAGATCAATGCGCAAATTGGTGATTTTACCAATTAAGTTTTATCGTTATGCAATCAGTCCTATGATGGCAAGTCATTGTCGTTTTTATCCAAGTTGTTCAGCTTATGCTATTGAAGCTATTGAACTGCATGGTGCAATTCGAGGTGGCTGGTTAGCAGCTCGACGACTAGGACGTTGTCACCCTTGGAACGCGGGGGGTGTTGATCACGTTCCTCCTTCCTCTTGTTCATCTTCTTCGGCCGAGTAACTATGGATATCCAACGTACGATCCTGCTCGTTGCCTTAGCTGTTGTGTCTTATATGATGGTTCTTCAGTGGAACCAAGACTACGGCCAGGCTCCAGAAACAGCAGCAATTACGCAATCAAGTTCAGCTAACAAACAGTCTTCTGCAAGTAATCAATTCGCACCAAACACAGCGCAAGCAGCGATCAGCGACGATCTGCCTACAGCAGTTAACGAGCTTACTCAAGATCCTACGTTGACTAACACCGTTGTTAGCAATGATTTAATCTATGTGAATACCGATGTATTGCAGTTAGCTATTGATCCTAATGGCGGTGATATTGTTGAGTTAAAGCTCAGCCAATATCCACGCAATGCAGCGACACCTGATATCCCATTGCAATTGTTTGAAAATAGCAGTGAGCGTGTCTATGTAGCACAAAGTGGCTTAGTGGGTACTAATGGTCCAGATGCTCGCGCCAGCGGACGTCCGTTATACAGCGTGGCTCAGCAAAATTTCACTTTGCAAGACGGCCAAGATCAACTCAATGTTGACCTGTCTTTCCAAGAGAATGGTGTGAATTACACCAAACGCTTCACCTTCCATCGTGGTTTAAGTTTAGAGTGCTCTGCGCGTGAAATCAGCCAGCGTCAAGTCAGCTGCATTAACGATCAAGCCTATCAAATCAACTTAACTTACCTTGTGGATAACCAGAGCGATCACGAGTGGAAAGGTAATTTATTTGCCCAACTCAAGCGTGATGGTCAAGGTGATCCTTCATCAACCACTGCTACAGGTACTGCAACTTATTTAGGTGCAGCACTGTGGACAGCTGATGAGCCCTATAAAAAGTTATCCATGAGTAATATGGATGATAAAAACTTCAACCAAGCCATCAATGGTGGTTGGGTTGCATGGTTACAGCACTATTTTGTAACGGCTTGGGTCGCTGATGCTGAACAAACCAATCAAGTTACAACGCGCAAAGACAGCAAGGGTAACTATATTATTGGTTACACCAGCCCAACGATGAGTGTCGCTGCTGGTCAGCATGCGCAAACCACTGCGACTTTGTATGCTGGTCCAAAAATCCAAAGCCATCTGAAAGCCTTATCTCCAGGTCTTGAATTAACTGTGGATTATGGATTTCTATGGTTTATTGCACAGCCGATTTTCTGGTTACTGGGAGTTATCCACAGCATCCTTGGCAACTGGGGTTGGTCAATTATTGCTCTGACAGTATTGATTAAACTCATATTCTTCCCATTGTCGGCTGCCAGTTACAAATCTATGGCACGCATGCGTGCTGTGGCACCAAGAATGGCTGAGTTAAAAGAGCAGCATGCCGGCGATCGTCAAAAGCTTTCGCAAGGTATGATGGAGTTGTACAAAAAAGAGAAGATCAATCCACTCGGTGGTTGCTTACCTATTTTAGTGCAGATGCCTGTGTTCTTATCTTTGTACTGGGTGTTATTGGAAAGTGTCGAGATCCGTCAAGCGCCGTTTATGTTCTGGTTAACAGACTTATCCAGCAAAGACCCATTCTTTATCCTGCCAATCATTATGGGTGCGAGTATGTTTGTTCAACAAAAACTCAACCCAACACCACCAGACCCAATGCAAGCTAAAGTGATGAAGCTGTTACCTATCATATTCACTTTCTTCTTCCTGTGGTTCCCAGCAGGCCTAGTATTGTACTGGGTGGTTAACAACCTGCTGTCGATTGGTCAACAGTGGTACATTACTCGTAAGATTGAAAAATCAATGGCGGCAGCTAACGCAAGTTAGTCGAACCAAACGAGTTCACAACGCCCCTTTTTAGGGGCGTTGTGCTTTGTGAAGAATGTTTTTATCTATTGCTTGTGCAAATACAGTTAAGGGAAATCATTATGCCTATGTCGCGTGACACTATTGCCGCCATTGCCACAGCACAAGGTCGCGGTGGAGTTGGAATCGTTCGAGTTTCTGGGCCATTAGCTCAGCAAATCTCCCAGCAGATGACTGAACGTGAACTCAAGCCGCGTTATGCACATTACGGCCCTTTTTATGCACAAGGGCAGCAAGCTATTGATGAGGGCTTAGCTCTATATTTTGCAGGCCCCAACTCTTTTACTGGTGAAGACGTCCTAGAACTACAAGGTCATGGCGGGCCGGTGGTTTTGGATATGCTCTTGCAGCGTTGTGTCGAACTCGGCGCACGTTTAGCGCGTCCTGGCGAATTCAGTGAGCGAGCGTTTTTGAATGATAAGCTCGACCTTGCCCAAGCCGAAGCCATTGCCGACTTAATTGAAGCCAGTTCGACGCAAGCTGCGCGCAACGCTTTGCGTTCATTGCAAGGTGTGTTTTCTAAGCGCGTGAATGCACTGACTGAGCAGCTGATTGCCCTGCGTATTTATGTAGAAGCAGCGATTGATTTCCCTGAAGAGGAAATCGACTTTTTAGCTGATGGCCATATTTTAAAGTTACTCACCGATGTACAAACCGAGCTCAAAGATGTGGTACGCGAAGCAGGACAAGGTGCCTTACTGCGTGACGGTATGAGTGTAGTGATTGCCGGTCGTCCGAATGCGGGAAAATCCAGTTTACTTAATAGCCTGGCAGGTTATGAAGCGGCGATTGTCACTGATATTGAAGGCACCACACGGGATATTTTGCGCGAACATATCCACATTGATGGTATGCCATTGCATGTCACCGATACTGCTGGTTTGCGTAATACTGCCGACCAAGTCGAAAAAATCGGCGTGGAGCGAGCGTTAAAAGCTATTAACGAAGCTGACCGTATCTTATTGGTCGTGGATGCCAACTCAGCAGAGTCAGCCGATCCTTTTGCCTTATGGCCAGAGTTTTTAGATAGCACACCTCATCCTGAAAAAGTCACCTTGATCCGCAACAAGGTCGACCTCTCAGGTGAGTCAGTGGAGATGTACAGCAATGCTGATGGCCATATCACTATTAACTTGTGCGCGCGCAGTGGCGATGGCTTGGAGTTGTTACGCGAGCATTTAAAAAGCTGCATGGGCTACAGTCAAACTGCAGAAAGCAGCTTCAGTGCTCGTCGTCGCCACTTAGATGCATTGAAACAAGCTGAGCAATACCTAGAAACTGGTTATCAACAGCTGACTCATGCCAGTGCAGGGGAGTTACTTGCTGAAGACTTACGTATGGCCCAGCAAGCCTTAGGTGAGATTACAGGTGCTTTTAGCGCCGATGATTTACTCGGACGTATTTTTTCTAGCTTTTGTATTGGTAAATAAGTGTGCATAGCCTGTGGGTAACTCTGTGAATTAAAAGATTAAGCTACCCATATTACAGGTTAAAAGTGCACTGATTATTAGGCTATAGCTAGATTTTTCAAAGCTTATAGGCTTGCGGATAACTTTTTAGATTCTGTTGAGTACTCAATCTGCAACTGTGGATAAACTTACCCACAGTTGCAGATGACTCGAGTTGTATTCCCTGTAGTTCAAAAGTAGCTTAAGTTATACACAGGCCATTTTAGTAAACGCCCATCCTTAAATTTTGAATACGATACTTTTACCCTCAGACTTACCCACAGCCAAAGTGCAATTCAATAGAACAGCTCTAAGTCCAGTATTATCAATGCTTATAGCATGATTTTATCTGTCTACTTCAATTAAAACACACAGACTTATCCACAGAGTTTGAGTCTTTTAACGGCTAGCAAAAATAGTTTACCGACTGCTATATTCTTGTATCTCTCTTCATTATTTACAGAGGTGATAACAATGGACATAACAGCAGCTGTAACCCATGGTTTAGGAGATGATTTTAAACTCGAGTCAGTACAATTGGCTGAACCCGAGTTTGATGAGGTGCGTGTGCGTATTGTTGCCACAGGTGTCTGCCATACCGATGTGGTTGCCCGTGATCTAGGTATAGCACCCTTTCCTATTGTGTTGGGTCATGAAGGCGCAGGTGTGATTGAGGCGATTGGCAAAGGTGTATCCGATCTAAGGGTCGGTGATCATGTGGTCTTATCTTTTGCTCACTGTGGTAACTGCAGCAATTGCCTCACCGGTCATCCAACAGTCTGTGCAACCTTTAATGAGCTAAACTTTGCTGGAGCGATGGATGATGGCAGTCGTCGCTTAGCGCAAGGTGAGCAATCCTTAGCGACATTCTTTGGCCAATCCTCTTTTGCCACTCATGCCATTGTTAAATCACGCAACGCAGTCAAAGTCGATCCAGAAGTCGACCTGGCCTTACTGGGTCCACTGGGCTGTGGTATTCAAACTGGGGCAGGAACTGTATTGAACCGTCTTAAACCTGAGTTTGCTTCAAGCTTGGTGGTTTATGGTGCAGGAGCTGTCGGACTGAGTGCCGTTATGGCGGCTAAAATTGCCGGTTGTCAGCATATTATTGCTGTGGATGTGCATAACAGCCGTTTAGCCTTAGCTAAAGAACTCGGCGCCAGCCATACCTTAAATGGTAAAGACGGTGATATCGTTGCGCAGATTAAGCGCATCACCGCTGGTGGCAGCCACTATGCGATTGAAACCACAGGTGTACCTGCAGTTGTAAAACAATCACTGAATGCTTTAAGACCACTGGGCACTGTTGCCATTGTTGGTATCACTCCAGAGATGAACATTGATATCCACAATGATCTGATGGCTGAAGGGAAGAGCATGATTGGCGTGATTGAAGGCGATTCAGTACCCCGAGTCTTTATTCCACAATTGATTGAATACTATAAAGCTGGAGACTTTCCTTTCGATAAGTTGGTCAAGTTTTATGACTTTTCCCAAATCAACCAAGCCTTTGCAGACTCGGCCAGTGGCAGCACCATTAAACCTATTGTAAAAATAAGCTGATTCCCCTCGGGGCGAGCGTTTTGTTTCGCCCCCATCTCTGCTGTCCATGTATAGCGCCCCTCTTAAAAGCATCTGCTTTATCCATAAAATGATCCTCATAAGTTGAAATCTTCTGCGTTCAATACAGTTATCCACAACCCTCCTTGAGCATTTAAAGCTCTCTCAATCGATATTTATCCCCATTACCCAGGTGATTTCATTTATTTATCGGTATTTTTAAATTTATTTTCACTCATAAGCCCTGTGGAGAACCGTACTTGAGCTGGGTTGATAAGCAGTGGCTAAATCTGTGGATAACTACGCCTGTGGATAACTGGCTGTTTTGTCCACAGGCTTAAAGGCCTTATCCAATCCGCTTAATGATGCTTCTCAACAGCTTTAAATTTAATGTAACCTATTGTTATTAAAGGTAATTATAGGGATATCCACAAAAAAACAGCTCAGTAGTAATAGCATTAAAAATAAGCTTTATATCTTTATACTTAATTTATATTTGTTTACTTCACTGCTCTGTTAAATTGAAAATCTTTGCGATAAAACCTTCTGTAAAGCTGCGCAAAAATCTATACTATTGACCTCTCAAAACTCACCGAGACTAAACACACTAGTCTTGTAGACAAATGCAGTGAGGCTACACGCCAAGACTGCAGTGATGAGTTATCCGTATTTAGCTAAAACCCTGAGGTGTATGGTGGATTATCCTTCCCGCTTTGATGTGATCGTAATTGGTGGTGGCCATGCTGGTACTGAAGCAGCACTAGCATCGGCACGCATGGGTGTTAAAACCTTATTACTGACGCACAACATCGAAACCCTCGGGCAGATGAGCTGCAACCCAGCCATTGGTGGTATTGGTAAAAGCCACTTGGTGAGAGAAATCGATGCGCTCGGTGGCGCAATGGCAACTGCGGCAGATTTAAGCGGTATTCAATTTAGAATTCTGAACAGCCGTAAAGGACCCGCGGTACGTGCCACTCGTGCACAAGCTGACCGTGTGCTTTACAAAGCTGCGATTCGTGAAATTTTAGAACACCAGCCTAACTTATGGATTTTCCAACAAGCGGTTGAAGACTTAATTGTTGAAAATGACTGTGTACGTGGTGCAGTCACCCAGATGGGCTTACGCTTCTTTGCTGATAACGTGGTATTGACCACAGGAACATTCCTCGGTGGTTTGATCCATATAGGTTTACAAAACTATTCTGGCGGACGTGCTGGTGATCCACCGGCCAATGCCTTAGCGCAACGTATGCGTGAATTACCTTTACGCATTGATCGTTTAAAAACCGGAACACCACCACGCATTGATGCCCGTTCGGTAGATTTTTCGGTAATGACTGAACAGCCCGGTGATACACCTCTACCAGTAATGTCGTTTTTAGGTAATCGCGAACAACACCCAGAGCAGGTCAGTTGCTGGATTACCCATACCAACAGCAAAACCCATGAGATTATTGCTAAGAATCTGGATCGCTCACCGATGTATGCTGGTGTAATTGAGGGCATTGGCCCACGTTACTGCCCATCCATCGAAGATAAGATTCATCGCTTTGCCGATAAAGACAGCCACCAGATCTTTTTAGAGCCAGAAGGCCTAAAAACCCATGAGCTGTATCCCAACGGTATTTCCACATCCTTGCCCTTTGATGTGCAGTTGGATTTAGTCCATTCCATCCGCGGTATGGAGAATGCGCATATCATTCGTCCTGGCTATGCGATTGAATATGATTACTTTGATCCACGTGATTTAAAATACAGTCTGGAAACCAAAGTGATCGCTGGTTTGTTCTTTGCTGGACAAATCAACGGCACCACCGGTTACGAAGAAGCAGGTATCCAAGGTTTATTAGCCGGAAGTAACGCAGCATTGCGCTCACAGGGTAAAGACAGCTGGCATCCGCGTCGTGACGAAGCCTACTTAGGCGTGTTAATCGACGATCTGATTACCTTAGGTGCGCAAGAACCCTATCGGATGTTCACTTCACGTGCGGAATATCGTTTAATTTTGCGTGAAGATAACGCCGATATGCGCTTGACCGAAAAAGGTCGCGAAATTGGTTTAGTTGATGACCATCGTTGGTCAATATTTGAAGCTAAGCGTGAAGCGATCGCTCAGGAAGAACAGCGCCTGAAAGATACTTGGATTCGTCCAGGTACTCCTGTCGGTGAAGCTGTGATGGCCAAGTTTAATACGCCACTCACCCATGAATATAATTTACTGAACTTGCTGGCGCGTCCAGAAATCAACTATTTAGATTTGATCGCTGTGACCGGTGGCGGTATCACTGATGAGTTGGTGGCCGAGCAGCTAGAGATCAAAACCAAGTACGCAGGTTACTTAGATCGTCAGCTCGATGATATTGCCAAGATGCGCGCTAGTGAAGCAGTCAAGTTACCCACAGATATTGATTACACTGCTATTTCTGGTTTATCCAAAGAGATTCAGCAAAAGTTATTAGCAGCACGCCCAGAAACACTTGGCCAGGCTTCGCGTATCCCGGGTGTAACCCAAGCAGCAGTTTCATTGTTGATGGTGCATTTGAAAAAACGTAAAGCTACTCAATCGTTGGAGCAGTCAGATTCATGAGTGTCACCCCACAGCATGCGCACGAATTAACGCAAGGCGCTGAGCAACTCAAGGTTGCCTTAACTGAGCAGCAGCAAGAATTATTGCTGCAATACTTGGGTTTATTGATTAAGTGGAATAAGGCTTACAATTTAACCGCTGTGCGTAACCCTGATGAAATGGTCTCGCGGCATTTGCTTGATAGCCTCAGCGTCGTCAATGACGTTGCCCAGTATGGTGAGCATTGGCTGGATGTGGGCAGTGGTGGTGGTATGCCCGGCGTGCCGTTGGCAATTGTGTTTCCAGAGCGCAAATTTACTCTATTGGATTCTAACGGTAAGAAAACACGCTTCTTAACTCAGGTTAAGCTTGAACTGAAGTTGGATAATTTAGAAGTTATCCACAGTCGAGTCGAAGCTTATACACCTGAACAGGCGTTTTCTGGCATTATCTCGCGGGCTTTTAGTTCGCTCGAAGATTTTACCAACTGGACACGTCATTTAGGTAATCAAGCTACACATTGGTTAGCGATGAAAGGTGTGCACCCTGATGATGAGTTGCAAGCATTGCCAGAAGATTTTCGTCTTAACAGCTGTCAGATTCTCAAAGTGCCAGGTTGCCAAGGGCAGCGGCATCTATTGATCTTGCAACGTCAGTCATAACTTAGGAGATAACATGGGCAAGGTCGTGGCAATCGCCAATCAAAAAGGCGGTGTCGGTAAAACTACAACCTGTATCAACTTAGCCGCCTCCTTAGTGGCGACACGCCGTCATGTGCTGTTGATTGACCTTGATCCACAAGGTAACGCGACCATGGGCAGTGGCATTGATAAGCACAGCTTGCAGCACTCAGTACTGGATGTGTTAACCGGTCAGGCTAACTTGATTGATGTAATGCAGTTTTCTGAAGAGGGTGGGTATCAATTACTGCCGTCTAACCGTGACTTAACCGCTGCAGAAGTTGTGTTACTGGATTTGCCTAACAAAGAGCGCCGCTTGCTTGATGCTTTACAACCGGTGCGTGGCAACTATGATTATATTTTGATCGATTGCCCGCCAGCGTTGAGTATGCTGACCATTAACGCTTTGGTCGCTGCTGATGCTGTGTTGATTCCGATGCAGTGTGAGTACTTTGCGCTTGAGGGTTTAACTGACTTGATTGGTAGTATCGAACGCATTGCTACGCAGTTGAATCCTGCGTTGCAAATAGAAGGTATTTTGCGAACCATGTATGATCCACGTTTGAGTTTAACCAACGATGTTTCACAACAGTTGCAAGATCACTTTGGTGACAAGCTGTATGAAACGGTTATTCCACGTAATGTACGTTTAGCTGAGGCGCCCAGCCACGGGCTGCCGGTTTTGGCTTATGATAAAAAATCACGTGGTGCTTTAGCGTATTTAGAGCTCGCGGCGGAGTTATCTCGTCGTCAGCGTGCCAGTCAGCGTGCTTCAACACGCACATAAGGAATCATTATGGCGGTTAAAAAACGCGGTCTTGGGCGAGGGCTCGATGCATTACTGGGTGGGGCCACAGCCAATACTCTACAAAAAAATATTTCGCAGGCGACTGATACCAGTGAGCTACAGCATCTGGGCCTAGATTGTATTCAGCGTGGTAAATATCAGCCGCGTGGTGATATGGATCAGAACAGTTTAGAAGAGCTGGCACAGTCGATTAGGGCGCAAGGTGTCATGCAGCCGATCGTGGTTCGTTTGATCGCCAAGAATCAATATGAAATTATTGCCGGTGAGCGCCGCTGGCGCGCATCCAAACTAGCTGGTTTAGAAACTATTCCAGCACTCGTACGTGATGTCAGTGATGAAGCTGCGATTGCGATGGCTCTCATTGAAAATATTCAGCGTGAAGACTTAAATCCCGTTGAAGAAGCCATCGCTTTGCAGCGTTTACAGAAAGAATTTGAGTTAACTCAGCAAGAAGTTGCTAATGCTGTGGGTAAATCTCGTGCCAGTATTGCTAATTTACTGCGCTTGATTGGTTTGCCTGATGAAGTGAAAACTTTGCTGGCGCATGGTGATTTAGAAATGGGGCATGCGCGTGCTTTGCTGGGTCTACCAGCTGAGCAACAGGTAGATGCTGCGCGTGATGTTGTGGCTAAAGGCTTTACCGTAAGGCAGACTGAAGCCTTAGTACGCGATATGCAAACGGAGAAACCAACTAAAGAAGCACCTGTGGTAGATCCTGATGTTAAACGTTTAGAGCAAAAACTAGCCGAACGCTTAGGTACCCAAGTGCAGATTAAACACAGCCTAAAAGGCAAAGGACAACTCGTCATTCGCTATGGCACATTAGAAGAGTTACAAGGGGTTTTAGCGCATATTCGCTAATATTTTTATAGCTGTTGGTCTTAAAAAGCGATCTGGCAGTTGAATGAATGGCGTTAGCCACCTATACTCTGCGCGCAATTTTGTTGCTGTTCATTGCAGAATGAATAAATAGCGAAGGGATCAGGCAATCAGTGGCGTATCGAAATAAAGTTCCTTTTCATCGTCAGCCGATGTTTCGCGTTATCGTGTTACAAGCTGTAATGGCAGTCTTAGCTGGATTGTTATTTGGAGTAACGCAAGGGTGGATTGCAGCTTATTCAGCATGGCTGGGTGGCTTGACCGCGTTATTACCGAATATGTACTTCACGTACAAAGCATTTCAGTACTTTGGTGCGCGCTCAATAGGCGCCATCGTCCAGTCCTTTTGGGCTGGCGAAATGGGTAAATTGATTCTTACAGCAGTGCTTTTTGCAGTGCTGTTCTTGGGGGTGAAGCCATTGAACGTGCTGGCCGTGTTCGTTGGTTATATATTGGTGCAGATGACGTCTGCAACATCACTTCTTTTGACGAAAAGCTTTCTAAAGCGTTGAGCGGTTGAGGCATATATGGCACAAAACTCTGTTGAATATATTCAGCATCACTTACAAAACCTGACCTACGGTAAATTAGATGGCAAGTGGCAGTTTGCAGAAACTGCACAACAAGCCAGCGATATGGGCTTTATGGCTATCCACGTGGATACCATGGCTATGTCATTACTGATGGGCTTTATTTTCCTGTTTTTATTCCGTCGTGTAGCTGTTAAAGCGAACGAAGGTGTACCCACAGGACTGCAAGGCTTCGTTGAAGTGGTCGTTGAATTTGTACAAAACATGGTTCGCGACACCTTTTACGGTCGTAGCGCACTGATTGCCCCATTAGCATTAACCGTATTTATGTGGATTTTGCTAATGAACAGCTTAAAATGGATCCCAATTGATGTGATTCCAAGCTTAGCTGCTGCTGCGGGCGTGCCATACTTTAAATATGTGCCTACAGCTGATCCAAACGCTACGTTCGGTATCTCTATTGGTGTGTTTTTCTTAATTGTTTTTTACAGCATTAAGATTAAAGGCACCGGTGGTTATATTAAATAGCTATCGTTTACCCCGTTTAAACACTGTTCACTGATCCCGTTTAACTTGTTCCTTGAGTTGTTTGGTCTGTTTACCAAACCATTAAGCCTTGCTTTGCGTCTGTTTGGTAACATGTACGCTGGTGAAGTGGTGTTTATCCTAATTGCGCTACTGCCGTTTTACGTACAGTGGGCGCTTTATGGGCCATGGGCAATCTTCCATATTCTGGTGATCCCGTTACAGGCCTTTATCTTTATGGTGCTGACCATCGTTTACCTGAGCTCAGCCCACGAAGAAAGCCATTGACGCGAAAGCGGGCGTTAACTTAAAACTTTAACTGTAAACTTGAAAACTTAAAACTCTAGGAGTAACTATGGAAATTGTAATTATCGCTGCTGCTATCATCCTTGGTATGGGCGCACTAGCAACAGGTATCGGCTTTGCACTGTTAGGTGGCAAACTGTTGGAATCAACAGCACGTCAGCCAGAGCTAGCTCCACAATTACAAACTAAAACTTTCATCATGGCTGGTCTGCTTGACGCCGTTCCAATGATTGGTGTTGGTATGGCAATGTACCTGATCTTCGTTGTAGCCCCAGGTATGGCAGGCTAATCTAGCGATTTCATCGCGCAGTAAGCGTTTACTGCGCGAAGTTATCTTTCAGATAAACAACGAAATAGCATGAGGTAGATCAGTGAATATTAATTTGACGCTTATTGGTCAATTGATTGCCTTCGCTATTTTTGTATGGTTTTGCATGAAGTTCGTATGGCCTCCCATTACGAATGCAATGGATGCACGCCAGAAGAAAATTGCTGAAGGTTTAGATGCAGCTGGACGCGCCGAGCGCGACCTAAAGCTTGCTCAAGAAAAAGCGACAGAAATGTTGCGTGATACGAAAAAAACTGCCGCAGAACTGCTTGAAAAGGCGAATAAAACTGCAAGCGAAATCATTGAAGAAGCAAAGGCTCAAGCGCGCGTTGAAGGCGAGCGTTTAGTAGCTAATGCTAAAGCAGAGATTGACCTTGAAGTAAATCGCGTTAAAGAAGATCTACGTGCGCAGGTTTCAGTATTAGCGGTTGCGGGTGCAGAAAAAATCCTCGGTTCGTCCGTCGATGCAAGCGCTCACAATCAACTGGTCGAACAATTGGCCGCACAACTTTAAGCGAGGCAAGCGATGTCAAATATCAATACGCTTGCACGACCTTACGCAAAGGCAGCTTACGAGTTTGCTTCAGCAGCGGGTCAAGTTGACGCTTGGTCTGCGATGTTGGCATTAACTGCAGCAGCGGTAACAGAGCCGGCTATACTCAAGCAACTGGGTAACCCTGCGTTGACTCGAGATGGCAAGGTCGCGTTTCTAAAGCAACTGTGCGAAGACAATATCGACGATACATTCGGCAACTTTCTTCGTGTTCTTAGCGAGAATGGCCGTTTGACTTTACTCCCAATGGTTTACGAACTGTTTGAAGCTATTAAAGCTGAAGCACAACGTACCGTGGAAGTTGAAGTGCAGTCGGCTTTTGAACTGAGCGCAGAACAACTCCAAACACTGGCTGCCGCCTTATCCAAGCGGCTTGATCGTACCGTTCAACCCAAAGCGACTGTTAATCCCGCTTTAATTGGCGGTTTGCACATTCGTGCTGGTGACTTAGTTATTGACGGTTCGATCCGCGGCAAACTGAACCAGTTAGCCGAAGCGTTGAAATCCTGATTTGAGGGGCATGGCATGCAGCAACTGAATCCTTCCGAGATTAGCGAGATCATCAAGCAGCGTATTGCTAAGCTTGATGTATCTGCGCAAGCC
>RRZU010006083.1_pt1 | contig 13682 bp, 9 predicted proteins | sample 2165561 | NCBI WGS metagenome assembly RRZU01 (sample SAMN10456909, study PRJNA506462) | wastewater metagenome | isolation source: wastewater sludge | place: USA: Moscow, Idaho
AGGCCGAAACGTTCGGAGAGCGAAACCTTCTCCTCGATGGCTTCACCCGGATGGATCTCCTCGCCGACGCGGTGCGTTTCGAGGTTTTCCTCGAAATACTCCGGCATCAGGTGGCGACGATTGGAGGTCGCGTAAATCAGAACGTTGTCCGGGGCCGAGGTCAGCGAACCGTCGAGAACGACTTTCAGCGCCTTGTAGGTCGCGTCGCCGGCATCGAAGGAGAGGTCGTCGCAGAAGACGATGAAGCGCTCGCGTCGCCCGGCGACGAGTTCGACGATGTCGGGCAGGTCGACGAGGTCGTTCTTGTCGACTTCGATGACACGCAGGCCAGCGCCGGCGTATTCGTTGAGCAGCGCCTTGATCAGCGAGGACTTACCCGAGCCGCGCGCGCCGGTGAGCAGCACGTTGTTGGCCGGCTTTTTCTTGAGGAACTGGCGGGTGTTGGCGACGATGCGCCCTTTCTGTTCGTCGATGTCCTGCAGGTCGGCGAGGCGGATCGTCGCCGGTTGTGCGATGGCTTGCAGAAAGCCGACGCCGCCGCGCTTGCGCCAGCGGAAGGCCGCTGCGGCGTTCCAGTCGGGAGCGGGCGAGGCTGGCGGCAGCAAGGGCTCGAGGCGCTCGAGCAGGCGCTCGGCGCGGGCCAGAAAATGTTCCAGGGTCGGGGCGTTTTGGCTCATCGGGGTTCGTCGCGCACGGGGCCGGGCGGTATACTCGGCCGGTTCGGAAACCGCTCACTTTAGCCAAACGATGTTCAAAAGCCAAACCAGCCCAAGCCTCTCCGCGTCTGTGCCGACACCGTCCGCACGGCCCCGGGCGCGCCGTTTCGCGCTCGCGCCCGTCCTCGTTTCCGCGGCGCTGCTCGCCGCCTGCGGCACGGTGAAGGAGCCTTCGTTCTCCTTGCCCTCGGTCTGCCCCGCGTGCCCGCAATGCCCAAGTGCGCCGACCACGCCGACCTGCCCGGGCACACCCGAACCGGCCAAGCCCGCCGCCGCCCCAATGCAGGCCGCGCGCTGGAGCGACCTGCCCGGCTGGCGCGATGACGATCTCAAGGCGGCCTTGCCGCCGTTGCTGCAGTCGTGCCGGGCGCTTGCCAGCCGGCCGCAGTGGCCGCTGTGGCGCGCCGCCTGCGACGAAGCCAAGACTTTGAGCGGCGCCTCGACGGCGCGTCTGCGCAGCTTCTTCGAGACGCAGTTCGTGCCCTTCCTGCTGACCCAGCCCGACGCCAGCACGCAGGGCCTCGTCACCGGCTACTACGAGCCCCTGCTGCGCGGTTCGCGCACGCAGAGCACCAAGTTCGCCCAACCGGTGCTGGGCGTGCCGCCCGACCTCCTGACCATCGATCTTTCCGACGTGCTGCCCGACTTGAAGAACATGCGTCTGCGCGGACGCTTGCAGGGCAACAAGGTGGTGCCCTACTACTCGCGTGCCGAGATCGTCGGGCGCCAGGGGGAACACTCCGAGCCGGTGGGTAAAGTGCTGCTCTGGGTCGACGATCCGATCGAACTCTTCTTCCTCCAGATCCAGGGCTCGGGTCGCGTGAAACTGCCCGACGGCAAGCTGGTGCGCATCGGCTATGCCGACCAGAACGGCCATCCCTACCGCTCGATCGGCCGAGTGCTGATCGAGCGCGGTGATTTGAAGCCCGAGGAAGCCTCGATGCAGGGCATCCAGGCCTGGGCGCGCGCCAACCCGGCGCGCCTCGACGAGTTGCTCAACGCCAACCCGAGCTACGTCTTCTTCCGCGAGCTGCCGCCCTCGGGCAAGGACGGCGACGGGCCGCTCGGCGCGCTCGGCGTGCCGCTCACCGCCGGACGCAGCATCGCCATCGATCCGCGCCACGTGCCGCTCGGCGCGCCGGTCTTCCTCTCGACCACCCAGCCCAACAGCGAAACGCCGCTGCGCCGGCTGATGCTGGCGCAGGACACCGGCGGCGCGATCCGCGGCGTGGTGCGCGCCGACTTCTTCTGGGGCTTTGGCGCGGAGGCCGGCACGCAGGCCGGGCGGATGAAGCAGCAGGGCCAGATGTGGGTGCTACTGCCGCCGGGGGCTGCCCCGAAATAAAGCGGGGGACGGCGTCCCGGCCCGATGCGCCATGCCGGGGCGCCAAAATGGGGTGTGCTGCAGCCCGGATGCACAGGGCTGGTGCGGGCAGCGGTGCGCCGCGCCCGTATTGGGCTCTAAGCCATTGATTTGAAGCGCCGTCAGAAACTGGAACGGAGTTTGCGTACGTCGTCCGGCTTATTCCCAGGAGGACGCATGGACGCGCTCAAAACCGGTCAAGACGTACTTTTCATCCTGCTCGGCGGCATCATGGTGCTGGCCATGCACTCGGGCTTCGCTTTCCTCGAGCTCGGCACGGTGCGCAAGAAAAACCAGGTCAATGCCCTGGTCAAAATCCTGGTCGATTTTTCGGTGTCGACCATCGCTTATTTCTTCATCGGCTTTACCGTTGCCTACGGCGTCGATTTCTTCTCCGGCGCCGAAACGCTGATGCAGCAGAACGGCTTCGAGCTGACGCGCTTCTTCTTCCTGCTCACCTTTGCCGCGGCGATCCCGGCGATCATCTCGGGCGGCGTTGCCGAGCGCGCGCGCTTCAACCCGCAGTTGATCGCCACCTTCGTCATCGTCGGCTTCATCTACCCTTTTTACGAAGGCATCGCCTGGAACCAGGCCTACGGCGTGCAAGCCTGGCTGAAGGCGAGCTTCGGCGAGGAGTTCCACGACTTCGCCGGGTCGGTCGTGGTGCATGCCATGGGGGGCTGGCTGGCGCTGCCGGCGGTGCTCCTTCTCGGCGCGCGCAGCGGGCGCTACAGCAAGAGCGGCGGCATCGCCGCGCACCCGCCGTCGTCGATCCCATTTCTTGCGCTCGGGGCGTGGATTCTGACCGTCGGCTGGTTCGGCTTCAACGTGATGAGCGCGCAGACGCTGGACAAGATCTCCGGCCTCGTCGCGCTCAACTCGCTGATGGCCATGGTCGGCGGCACGCTCGCGGCGCTCGCGCTGGGCAAGAATGACCCGGGCTTCGTGCATAACGGCCCACTGGCCGGTCTCGTCGCCGTCTGCGCCGGCTCGGACATCATGCACCCGCTCGGCGCGCTGGTCGTTGGCGGCGTGGCTGGGGCACTGTTCGTCGTCATGTTCACGCTCACCCAGAACCGCTGGAAGATCGACGATGTGCTCGGTGTCTGGCCCTTGCACGGCCTGTGCGGCGCCTGGGGCGGCGTGGCGGCCGGCATCTTCGGGCAGAAGGCACTGGGCGGGGCGGGCGGCGTCGCCTTCGTGCCACAGCTTCTGATGACCGGGCTGGTGATCGCCATTGCCCTGGCCGGCAGTTTTGTCGTGTACGGCCTGCTGCGCGCGACCCTTGGCCTGCGCCTGTCGCGCGAGGAAGAATTCAACGGTGCCGACCTCAGCATCCACCGGATTTCGGCGTCGCCGGAGCGGGAAACGAGCTGGTGAGCGGCATGGCTGCCCGACCGTTGAGGCCGCGCGGATAAAACCGTGTCCGCGGTATGGGGAAAGGCTAGAGTGAAGGGTGAGGTCGGACGATAGGCGCAGCGCGCTGATTGGGGAGCATGGCAATGCCGTCACGCGAACAACTCCTGCACATCATCGGAATCCAGTCCGAGATCGCCAAGCTGGGGCTGGATCTGGGCGGGGTGATGCAGTACGTGGCCGAAGAGACCTTGTCGCTCGTTGAGGCCGATGGCGCCGCGATCGAGCTCGCCGAAGACGGCGAAATGGTCTATCGAGCCGCCTCGGGCATCGCCAAGCCACAGCTCGGTTTGCGCCTGAAGATCGGCGGCAGCCTTTCCGGCTTGTCGGTGATGACCGGCAAGGTGCTGGCCTGCTCCGATGCCGAAACCGACCCCCGGGTCGACCGGGGGGCCTGTCGGCGCATCGGTTTGCGCTCGATGCTGGTGATGCCGCTCAAACACCTCGGGGTGACCGTCGGGGTGCTCAAGGCCATGTCGGCGCAGGCCAACAAGTTCAAAGCGCGGGATCAGCGTCTGCTCGAGATGATGTCGGAGGTTGTCGCCGCCGCCATGTATTTCTCGGTCAAGTACGACAGCGACACCCTGTTTCTCAAGGCGACCCATGACAGCATGACCGGGCTGGCGAACCGGGCGTTGTTCATGGACCGCTTGCGCAACGCCGTGGCCCGCACGCAGCGGGAAAACAGCCCGTCGGGCGTGTTGATGATCGACATGGATGGGCTCAAGCAGATCAACGATACCCACGGCCACCGCATCGGCGATGCGGTCATCATCGAATTTTCGCAGCGCCTTAAGCGTTCGACGCGTGAGACGGACACTGCAGCGCGCCTGGGTGGGGACGAATTCGGGGTGATTCTGAGCCCCCTCGAAAATGCCGAAGGGATCTCGCCCGTGGTGGCGCGGATTGCCGCCGAAATGCAGTCGCCCTTCGTCTTCGAAGATGAGGCCTATCTGCTGCAGGCCAGCATCGGTTCGGCGCTGATGCCCGAGGATGGGCACGAGCCGGAACGGCTTCTGGACGTTGCCGATCGGCGCATGTATGCCGTCAAGCAGTCGCACAAAAACAAGTAGCCGATGCCGGGCGCGTGGGCGATGGCGCACGTCTTTGCGTTCTATGCCTTTCGTCTGAGTTGCCGGGGTCTGGCGGGGCGTCGATAATGCGACGTTGAGCCCCGAGGAGAATGTCATGAACCCGCTGCCGATGCCTTGCCGATGCGCCGTCCCGTTTGCTGCGGAGCGCTGGGTGCGGGTATGCCGTCGCGCCTGCTTGGAGACGCGTGCCGGTGAATGAGGGCTTCGTCGCGCTGTGTCTGTGCGCCGAGTGGTGCGGCACCTGTCGCGAATACCGGGAGGCTTTCGAAGCCTTGGCGGCGAGTCTGCCCGAGGTGCGTTTCCGTTGGCTCGACATCGAGGACGAGGCCGAACAGATGGGCGACCTCGACGTCGAGAATTTCCCGACCCTGCTCGTGGCGCGCGACGACGTGGTGCTCTTCTTCGGGACGATGCTGCCGCACATCGGGCACCTCGAGCGCCTGCTCGAGACCTTTCGCGCGCAGACGCCGGCGGAGAGCCGTGAGTACGTGCAGCGCAACGAGGAACGGCGGGCTTGGCAGGCCGATCCCGACCTGCGTCGGTTGTGTGCTGGAGATTGAGATGGGGGCTCGGGCGCGTGTTCAGCAAGTCGGCCGGGGCAGGGTGATCGGCCGTGAATGAAAAAGCGACCATCGACGGCGCCACCAACAAGCCGCCCGGAGTCCTGCTCTCGCTCTCCCTGCTGGTGCTGCTGGTGCTGCTGGCCTATCTGCTGGTGCTGAGTTTCCGCGATCAGGTGAAGACGGCGGAGATCAGTTCGCACAACCTGGCGGCGATCTTCGAGGCGCGTCTCGACGCGACGCTGCGTCGCGCCGACGCCGACCTGCAGACCCTGTCGATCGAGCTGCCCGACGCGTCGTTGCGCAAAGACGCCGTGGGGCGCTACGAGCGCGAGGTGAACGCCAGCCTCGAGCGCCTGCTGTTCAACGTCGAGGAAATCGTCGGCTACCGTGTTCATGACGCCGAAGGCAACCTGCTCTACACCACGGGCGTCGTTCAGGTGCAGTGCGACCGGCCCAAGTGCCTCAACGTCTCCGAGCGCGACTATTTCACGCGGTTGCGTGACGGCGAGGAGGTGGGGGCGATTTTCTCCGACGTGCTGATCGACCGGCGGACCGGGCGCGAGGTGCTGGTCATCGCTCGGCCGATGCTCGACGAGGAGGGGCGCTTCCTCGGCATCGTGCGTGCACTGCTGGGGATCGATTACTACAAGAAGCAGTTCCAGGGGCTCGATCTCGGTAACAAGGGCGTGATCGCCCTGCGCCGCAAAGATAACCACGCCTTGGTCGTACGTTGGCCGGAGGTGCCCAACGAGGTGAACTGGCCGCTTGAACGCGCCCACCCTTTCGGCTCGCGCCGCGATGTTCCGGTGCGCGACGTCGCCATGCATTACGCCACCTACGTCGATAACGTCGCGCGCATCGTCGGCGTGCAGGTGATGAAGAACTACCCCTTCTACTTTACTGTCGGCCTCAGTCGCGACGAGGTGCTCGACGGCTGGTACACGCAGGTGGCGGTCGTTGCGTTCTCGTCGCTGGTGCTGATCTCGCTGGTTGGCACCCTTCTCCTGCGGCTCTGGCGGATGCGCATCCGCGAGGCGGGGATCCTCAATAACCTGGCGCGCAGCGAATCGAAATTCCGGGAATTGGCGCAGATGGTGCCGGTCGGGATCTGCCACTTCGACGGTAAAGGGCGCTGTACCTACGTGAACGGGCGCTATATGGCGCTCATCGGCCGCACCTGGGAAGAGACGATGGGCAGCGGCTGGCTCGACTTTGTTCATCCTGCCGATCGCGGGCGCGTTCAGGACACCTGGCAGAAGGCCGGCAAGAATGCCGCGGTGGTGTGCGAGTACCGTGTCCGTCGGCCGGACGGGCAGCTGGTGCATGTTCTGGGGGAGGTGCATACCCAGCTCTCGGCCGGCGGCGACGTGCGCGGCTACATCGTCGCCCAGACCGACATCACGGCACGCAAACAGGCCGAAGCGGCGTTGCTCGTCGCCAAGCAGGAGGCCGAAGGCGCCAACCTGGCCAAGACCCGCTTCCTGGCCGCCGCCAGCCACGACCTGCGCCAGCCGATCCAGGCCATCAACCTGTTCCGCGATGCGCTCGATAAGACCGAGCTGAGTGGCGAGCAGCGTTCGATCACTCGATACCTGTCGCTGTCGGTGCGAGCGCTCGGCGATTTGCTCTATTCGCTGCTCGACATCTCCAAGCTCGATGCGGGCATGGTCAAGCCGCAGGCGCGCGAAGTGCTGCTCGAATCCTTCTTCCAGTCGATCGACGGCGAGTTCTCGAATCTGGCCAACGAAAAACACCTGCGCTTTAAGTTGTTCTACCCGGTGCATGACGTTGTGATGCGAACTGACCCCGGGCTACTGCTCAGCGTGCTGCGCAACCTGATCGACAACGCGTTCAAGTACACCGAGCACGGCGGCATCCTCGTCGGCTTCCGGCGGCGCGGGCGGGGCGGCATCATCCAGGTCTGGGATACCGGCATCGGCATCGAAGCGAAATACGGTGACCAGATCTTTGACGAGTGCTTCCAGGTCGGAAATCCGTTGCGCGACCGCACCAAGGGGCTGGGGATCGGCCTGGCCATCGTTCGCCGCACCGCGCGCCTGTTGGGCGGCGAGGTGACCTACCGCTCCCGCCCAGGGCGCGGCTCGGTGTTCGAGGTCTACCTGCCCGAGATCGCCGGCGACCGCGATGCAACCACGCAGGCTGCGCCCACACTGAGCGGCGCCGCCGATGAGGACTACTCGTTGCTGCGCGGCTGGCGCGTGGTGGTGATCGAAGACGATTACATGGTTGCCAAGTCGCTCGAACTGTCGCTTTCCAGCATGGGGATGCGGGTGCAGTGGTTCGCCAGCGCGACGGAGGCGCTGGAGAGCCCTGAGCTGCTCGGGGCCGATTTCTACATTTCGGACTTCAGTTTGCCGGGATCGAACGGACTGGATGTTCTGGATCGCATTCAGGAACGTTCGTCGGGGCCGATCAATGCCGTGCTGATGACCGGCGAAACCTCTCCGGAACGCATCGCGCTGACCACGTCGTCGCAGTGGACGGTGCTCTTCAAACCTGCCGACCTGGGCAAGCTGCTGGCCGCCATGAACGCGGTGGCTAGAGGAGGTGAGGCCGTCTAGACTCTGAGGGAATCTGCCTGTGCCCACGTTCCGTCGGGTGTACTTTAGGTTGCGCGCTATACTAGTATGTAAGTGTCTATCCATCATCATTGTCATTGTCGAGAGAGAAAATGGAAATGAACGTCACTGCATCAGAACCCCCTGCCTCGCTTCCGCCGGGCGACATCAACGCCGCGATCAATCTGCGCTTGGCCTTGTTGGGCTTGCCGCTGGCCGCCGGAGCCGATGGCGCCGCCCTGACCGGCCTGATGGGGCCGATTCTGGCGCGCCAGCGCGAAATGAGCCGCCGCCTCGCCGACCGGCTTTCGCCGGTCGATCAGCGGATTCAGGATTTCCTCAACGAATACCTGTCCGAGGTCGGCAACGTGCCGCGCCTGCCCGGACGCACGCTCGTCCTTGATCAGCCGGGCCTGGCGCGGGGAATGTCGCTGCCGGCCGGCGGTGATCTCTTCAAATCGCCGCTGCTCAGCAGCTACCGTCTGCGCAACGGGGTCCTGCACAACCCGGCCAGTGACCGGCGGACCACGGCCGGCGTTTTCCACATCGCCGAAGGCGGTCTCCCGATCCCCGACGACAAACTGGCGGTGCCGAAGGTCACGTTTGCACGTCTGCTGGCTTTGGCGCTCACCCCGCCCGACGAGTCGATGCAGTTGCCCTTCACCTATGGTTCCGAGACACCGGCCTCGTGCTTCGTCTCCCTGTACCTGCGGCCGCTGGTCGTGCCGGCAGTGCCGGGCTTTACGCACGAGAAACGTCTGGAAACGCGCTTTTTCGTCCCCGGCGGCCTCGTCGCCAACCTCGATTTCGTCGAGAGCATTTTCGGCAACGCCGGCGATCCTTACCTGCCGGAGAACGATCCGGCCCTGGATCCGGACGGCTGGACGGGGCATACCGGTTGCGTCATCCTGGCGCCGCACCTCACGCATGCCCCCAAGCACCTGCTCGGGCTGCCGCACTGGGATGCGGCGACGCCACGTCAGCGCCGCGACGGGATGTGCTACAAGGACGAGAACGAACTTTACAACGGCGGCAATGCCTTCAAGATTTGCGCCCGCGATGCGCGCGGGGTGATGGTCACCATCATTGCCGACAACTACTTCGGTTATTGCAAGAAAGAGGTCAAGACGCAGATCAGTTTTTCGGCCAACCTCTTCGGTTCGGCTGAGGAAGAGCATGCCGGCGGCGCCTTGGTCTTCCCGAGCTACAGCCTGGGTAACGAATACACGGACACCAGCGCGGGCGGCGAATACAAGCTGAGCGAAGTGCTGGCGCGCGACCCGCAGCGCTTCAAGGTGCAGGCTCAAGGGCACGCGCTGGATGCCGAGCAAGCGCACATTGTGCTGGTACCGGAGCATTCGACCTTCAACCTGCGCCAGCAGACGGTGAGCTGGCAGGGGGCGGGCGGCGAGCCTGCGGCGATCAAGCTGCTTGCCGGAAAAACCTACATGGGGCCGAACGGCTACATGATCCAGATGGAACAGCAGCCCAACCCGCTGCGGCAGTGGTCGCTGGTCGGGACGTCGCCGGACGTCACCTCCTGTCACAAGCCTTGTACGGTTTCAGGGGGCGGCAAGTCGGAAATTTCCAAGGCCCTGTCCGACGCCATCCTGCCGGCGATCGTTTTCGTTGCCGACCTGGACAAGGACCTCGACGCCGTTGCCGACATTCTGGCGCGCGATTTTTCCGACCGCTTCCTCGATCCCAAACTCAAGGGCAGCGATCATCGCCTGATCCTCAGCAGCGATCGTTCGATGGGCAGTGTGATCAAGCTTTTGACCCCGTCGGAGAGTGATTTCACCGAGGAGTACAACACCTGGCTGCGGGCCATCCCGCAGCATGTCAAAGAGCTGGTTTTCGTGGTCAAGCGCTACTACCGCCCGGAATGGGGGGGCGATTGGCGCAGCCACTATTCGGTTGATATCGTCAACGGCCGCCCGGGCAATGCGCTCAAGCTTGACGGCGTCAAGCTCGTCTCGCACACCCTACGCGTCGGGTTCGAGAAGGACGGTGCGTGGCGCGTGTTCGGCCTGCGCCACGATTTTCACCCGGCCATGAAGGTGCAGACCGAGGACGACATTACCGCCAGCGTGGTGGTGCCGCCGGGCACCGCTGGCGATGCGGGGGCGTTGTCGCGCAAGTACGTCCAGAACTGCGAGTTCCGCTTGTTCCAACGCCCCGACGACGCGATCCATCGTGGCTACGACCACCAGGCCGAGGCCGACATCGCCACGCCGGGCACCTTCATCTCCAACTTCGAGCCGCTCGACCAGGCGCGCGCGCAAGGGCTGGTTGAGGACGCGATCGGTTTCTCGGCCTATACCGATCCGATGCAGCGCCTGATTCTGGCGCACGCCGAGGCCCCCGCGGGCTCGTCGCCGCGTTATTTCGTTTCTTCCGCACACCCACGGATGGTGGACGGAAAACCGTCGAAGAACCCGCGCTACCTGCAGCTGCGTCCGGATGTCGCGCAACCGCGCCAGACCGCTGCGGCGGAACTGGCGATGCGTCTGGCGCGGAAGCTGCCGAGCGAAGCGCCGCTGGTAACGCCGGTGGATGTGGTCGCCGCCGGCCGGCGCAACAACCCGCCGGAGGGCGGCATTCGCCCGCTGTGCCCGTACAACCCGCTGCACTACATGGAGTTGCCCGAGTTCTTCATGGAGGTCATCTGTTCGATGACCGGGAAATCGCCGTCGACGACCGGGGCGGGCTCGGAAGGCGCGCTCACCAAGGGGCCGTTCAATGCTTTGCCGGCAGTGCTTGACCTGAACGCCGCGTTCGTCTCCTTTGCCCTGACGGGCTACGACGGGTGGGTGTCCTGCGCCGGATACATCGGCCCCAATGTGCGTGTCGATCACGACTTCAGCCTGCTGGTGCCGGAAGTCTTCGCACGCATGGGGGCCGAAGAGCGGGATGCGCTAGCCCTGATCAAACGCGGTGCACTTGAGCGGCTGCAGGACTTCGAGCATCGCGGCCAGCCCGTGCTCGCCAGCCGGCTCGGTTATCGCATGACGAGCCGTTTTGCGATCGCTTATTTCGGCCGGGTGTTCCTGCATCCGCATGTGGTGTTTACCGAGGAAATGCTGCGCCCCGAGTTGCAGGATGTGGACGTTTTCGCCGATGCCGTGGCCAATATCGTGGCCACCCACCAGCGAGTGGCGGAGAGCTATTTCGCCGACGGCAGCATCGAGATGGCGTGTCCGCCGCTCAAAGCCTTGCTCGAAATCATGGCGCACGGCCAGTCGGCGCAAGGGTATACGCTCGATTCGCCCGAGTTGCGGGCGATGTTTACCCGCGAAAGCGTGCTCGCCAGCGACTGGTACGCCGCGCGTCTGGATGCCAAGCAGCGGAGCGACGAGGCGCGCTGGACGCGGGCGGCAGGGGCGTTGTACGAGTTCCTCGACCGGGCCGATAACGCGGCGGTCACCGCCCGGCTGGGGCTTGCCGAGCGGCGCACCAAGGCACAGGCCGAGCGCGTGCGGGTCGGCTCGGCGGAGTACCGTCGTTCGCTGATCGGGAGCATCGGCTTGCAACCTTTGCCGGATGGTCGCTGAGCCGGCGATTTCTCCGGGCGGGGCGGTGGCCCTGTCCGGAGTCGTGAGGTCGCGGCCTGCGGAGCGCCGCGGGCGCTGGCTCGCTTTGGCCTTGGCCTGGGGTGTGCTGCCTGTGGCGGCGCAGGAAGTGCCGCAGGCACCGGTATCGTGGCGTGTCGGGGAGTGCGCACAGTTGCGTGAGGGGGGCGGGGGCGCGGTTTTGAAAGCGCCGACCTACTGGCTGCGCGGGCGGGTCGAGGCGCTTGAGGCGCGCCGACATCGGGCCGGCGTGTGTCCGTATTCGGGGAAGGCGCCGTCGATGCTCAATCATGCGGAGTGGCGCGAGCTGGCCGCCGCAGCGCCGTGTGTCGCGCGTGCCGAAGAAGTGCGCGAGCTTGATGTGCCGCAGGTGCTGCTGACGGTCGAGTCCTGGGAAACGCCCTGGACCCGGGCGCATGGCCACGCGGGGATGCTTTATCGCGGACACTATCTCGACCAGGCGTTGGTGCGCGGAATGCGTCTGGCCATCGATGCCCAGTGGCTGGAGCGCTGTCCGGCCGGGCGTCCGCAGGACGTTAAGCAGTGAACGCGTGTCATTTTCTCCGGGCGCCGCTTGATGCTACAGTTGCGCTTCGGCATAACAAGAACAGTGGAGTCTCATGGTCAGGTTGCTCGTCGTAGAAGATCATGCCCTGGTGCGCGAAGGGCTTGTCCAAACGCTCCGCCAGCTCGAAGCGGGGGTCGAGGTTTGCGATGTGGCCGACGCGACGTCGGCCATTGAGATGCTGGATGCCGGGCGTGGTTTCGACATGATGCTCTTGGATCTCGGCTTGCCGGGCGTGGACGGCATGACCTGCCTGAGCATGTTGCGCAAGCGCTTCCCGCAGTTGCCGGTGGTGATCCTTTCGGGTTATGACGATGCGCATACGGTTTCGCGGGCGCTCAAGGCCGGGGCGGCTGGCTTTGTGCCCAAGACCTATTCCAGCGACCGTTTGCTGGCGGCCCTGCGGCAGGTGCGCTCCGGGCGTGTTTATACCCCTGAAGCTTCTGCGCCCGGGGAGATCGCGCCGCGCGAACCTCTGGGTGGGCACGCTGATCCCGCAGACTTCGGGCTGACGGCTCGGCAGGCTGAAGTCCTTGGGTTGATGGCACGGGGTAAATCGAATCGCCAGATTGCCGAGTTACTTGGCCTCTCGGAGGGGACAGTGAAGATCCATCTGACTGCGATCTTCAAAGTGCTTAATGTCTCGAGCCGTACTCAGGCCATGGTGGTGATTGCCCGTGAAGGCATCCGCCTCTAGGCGTTCGCTGTTTGCGCAAAGCGCCCTTTAAAGGGCGCTTTTGTTTTGTGGCTGCCGGTAGATTTGTCTGCTGCGTGCAGCAAGGGCAAAAATCAAATTTCGTAGCAGTAAAGGCAGGCGTTGCCGGGGCCTTCAAGTTCGATGATTAGCGTCGCCTCAACGTCTGGCACGGGGAAGCTGTTGCTGACGAACAGGGAGCCCGGGCGCATTTCGGCCTTGACCTTTTGCCAGAGCGTTGGCATGGGTTCAGGCGATAGAAAAGCGTAAACCAGATCAGCCTCGTGGAGCGGGGCTTGCCAAAGGGAGCCCCAGGTCCAGGTGCAGTTTTTGAGGCCGCGTGTGCGCAGGTAACCCAGCAGCCAGCTGGCGGGCGCATTTTCGATGCCTCGCAGGTGAAGGGCGGGGTTTTCGGTGGCGAGCGGCGCGACCACACTGCCGATGCCGGCACCAAGGTCAATAAGTTGGCGAGCCTGTCTTTCGTCCGCGATTGCGGTCAGGGCTGCAACGGCGTTGGCGCTCGAGAGGAAAAGCGGGATGCGTCCGCCGATGGCGCCACGATAGACCAGCAGCAAGGCGATCAGCCCCAGCAGAAACCAGCCGGGCTCAATGCCAAGTTGGCTGGTTTGCCAGAGGAGCGGAACGAAAATGAGGTGAATCAGGCGCCACCACCACGGTTGGCGGGCGATGCAGGCAACCACCAAGGCGATGGCACCCACAGCATATGCGCTAGCTGGCCAGGGTAGTTCTTCGCCCCGGAAACCAAAATACGGCCAGGCCAGTGCCAGATAAACCAAGAGGGCTGTCGCCTGAATGGCGATTTGTCGGGCGTGCAGAAGCATGGAGGCTGGGGCGATATTGTTGAGGAAGAAAGAGAGGAGGGGCTGCGGGTGTTCGTTCGCGTCCGATGACGTTCGGGTGTGAGCTGGCTGGCGGCTGGCGCGGGTTGTCGGTGTGTGCTTGGTGGCGGTTGAGGAAACTCGGGATGCGCACTGAAAAAAAGATGAAAAAGTATAGTGTAAAACCGTCGGGGTTCTGGTATAGTTTCGGCCAGCTCAGAGATGACCGATTGACAGCGCTTTGCAGTGGTGTCAAAATTCTCGGTTCCGAGTTGGAGGGA